>JAEEGL017302314.1_pt1 | contig 22058 bp, 19 predicted proteins | sample 9134231 | NCBI WGS metagenome assembly JAEEGL01 (sample SAMN16246548, study PRJNA631951) | gut metagenome | biome: gut microbiome; feature: rumen; material: fiber-attached | host: Bos | place: Iran: Karaj | collected 2018-10 | reverse complement strand
TAGGCGATGGAGAGGGCCGAGGCAGCGATGGGCGCCGTGAGTCGCAGGGAGAAGTAAGCATGGAGGAAGAAGCCGATGGCGAAGATGACGTAGTTGAGGGCTACCAACGAGCGCGAGCGGCGGTAGACGTCGTAGTCGGCATAGTAGACATTGTTATGTATCAAAACCAGGGCTATCAAGATATTGACAGCCCCGGCTAAATACAATACTGTGAAATAAAGTTGCAGCTCCATGAGCTTACTTTTGAAATTGGTTAAGGTTTTGAATTGATTAACTTGTCTTTTAACGAGTGCAAAGATAAGGCAAAATCACGAAACATGACGTGTAATTTGCGCCATTGGTGTGGAAAATACAATAAAAGGGTGTGTAAATTGTAGAAAAATACCCGTTTTTTATCGATTAATTCGAAAAAAAACAGTAATTTTGCAGCTGAAATGACACAAGTACAGTTTACAGCCTTGGTGCTGATGATACTGCTCACGCTGAAGTTACTGCTGCTGCCGGTGAAGACGGTAGACAAGGTTTCGTTAGGCAAGACACGCTGGCTGATGACAGCGTGCATGGCTCTGTTGGCCGTGCAGTTTCTGATTCAGTACACACTACAGCTGCGCAACACGGGGCATGTGGCGCAGGCCATCATGCTGAACTTGGCTGTGTTCATTCCCTGCACGAACCTCTTAGCGTTGGCCATTCTCTACCTGCTCAACGAGAGCCACGTGAACAACGTCGACAGATATATAGGTGTACCCACGTGGATAGCGGCGATGACGCTGCTCTTCGTAGGACTGAAGACCGACGGCGAGCCGCTGATGGCACAAAGTCCGATACTGGTATGGGCCGAGATTGGTGCCAGCGCCCTCTATGCGGGCATGCAGGCTTACTACTTCACACGCCATATCAGGGAACTGCGCCGGCTGCGGCAGGCACTGCAGGACTACTACGACCGCGACACCGACGGTCTGCTGAGCTGGATGGAGGTGAGCATCGTGCTGCTGGCGCTCTTCGCGCTGATGGTGCCGCTCATCATCTTCACCAACGGCTGGTGGCTCGTCATCTTCTCGCTGGGCATCTTCGGCGGCATCTTCTACCTCATAGACAGCTTCTGTCTCTACGTGGCCAGCTCGGCGTCGAGCAAGGTGGCCGAGGTCAAGGAGAACGAGGAACAGACGGAGCGGCAAGACCAGGAGGAGGCCGAGGCCGACGAGGACGCGACGGAGCAGATGCAGGAAAACATGCTACGCGTGGAACAGGCCGTGAAGCGGTGGACGGCTGAGGGAGGCTACCGCCAGAACGGCATCACCATGCCGGCAGCGGCAACAGCCATCGGCGTGCCGCGCTATCACCTGACGCTATGGCTGAAGCAACGCAACATGAAATACACGCACTGGATCAACGACCTGCGCATCGACGACGCCAAACGGCTGCTGACCGAGAAGTCGGGCTGGAGCAACGAGGCCATCGCCGAATATTGCGGCTTCAGCGACCGCAGCTACTTCCAGAAGAAGTTCAAGGAAGCGACAGGCATGACACCCACCGACTATCTCACTTCAATAAGTAAGAAGTAAGAAGGAATAAGTAAGAAGTATGATTACTTGATTCGCGAGTTTTTAGACCATGAGATTTCGCGAGTTTTTGTAATCATACTTCTTTCTTCTTACCTCTTACTTCTTACTTCAAAATTATGCTTCACCCTGACTGGGACCGAAAGGGGCGATGGTTCGCGGTTCCTGGTTGGGAATCTTAATCTGTCCGTACTCACGTTCGTAACGCATGATGTTCTCCTGCAGAGCGGCCAACAGGCGCTTGGCATGTTCGGGAGCTAAGATGACGCGACTCTTGACCTGAGCCTTGGGCACACCGGGGAGCACACGGGCAAAGTCGAGTACAAAGTCGCTCGACGAGTGAGTGATGATGGCGAAGTTAGCATACTCGCCCTGAGCTATCTCGGGCGTTAATTCAATCTGCAGCCCCTGCTGCTTGTTCTCGTTTTCGTTCATAGTTATATTCTGTTTTATAGATCTTTTTCCAAATAAGTAAAGGTGGTGCGACCAATCTCGAAGCTGTCGCCATGATAGAGCTGGTAGTACTTGCCGACCTCCAAGGGCTTGCTATCCTTCAGATAGACACCATCCTCGAGCGCATAGAGACGGACGGAATCGCCATGACAGCGCAACTCAGCCTGAACGGGAGCGACAACGCCTGTCGTATCCCAGGAAAGCTGCAGCGTACAGTCGATAGAGCGGCCAATAGTGACCACACCACCGGCATTACCACGGAACCACTTGTAGAGGGCGACGTCCATCTTCTTGACGGCTCCAGAGACCTGAAGGTAATAGTGGTTGGAGCGCGGGGCACGCGAGGCGATACAGAGAGCCAGGCCCACGGAGAAGGTGATGTAGCTGAGCAACAGCATCACACGGAAGTCGTAGAAGGTCCTGTTGAAAAGGGCCGACCACAGGAACATGGAGAGAATGGCCAGCACAACGGACAGGAAGATGAGCAGCTTGTGCGTACTGACAGGCGTGCCATAGGTGGCCATATAGGCAATTATGAAACCCGTGAACGTCCAAGGAATCCATTCGAAGAAAGCGCTATAGTCGGCTGCGCCAATCAGCGCAAGCACCTGTGCCGTTATTTGGAAGGCCAAGAAGGAGGCTATGGAAGCCAGCAGTGCCCTGACAAAGAGCCATAACCACTTGAAACGGACGCGACGATGCCACGTCGTCAAGATGGCCATAGCCAGGGTGAGGAAGAATCCGGTGGTGAGGCCGAAGGACGGCAGCAGGTACATATTGATGCCACTATCCTCGAAGGTTTTCATCACCTCACTTGACGTCGCATCGATTCCGAAGATATTGGCCGACACCCAACTCTGAAAAGCGCCGACGACGTGATGAACACTTATGGTAAAGCATACCCAAGCCAGAACAGCCGCAGCGATGCCGGCCAGAACCCAGCGCATATAGAAGGAGGCGTTACGCGGGTCGAAACGGTTGTAGTGGTTATAGTAATGTGAGCCACTCTTACAGTAGTCGCTGTACTCAGGACAGTGATATTCGTTCTCGTCCCAGCACGACAGGTGCATGGTATGCTCGCACTTAACGACCACCTCGTCGCCCTCGACATAAGGTGCCTTGCAGAGATAGCAGGACTGTCCCACCATAACACCATCAACCGACTGATTGGAGTTGGAATAGCTGACTACGTATTTCTTCAGGAACCTGCGGTAGCGGATATAGGGAATAAGAAGCTGATAGACCAGATAAACAATCAGGAACAGGAATATGCCAATGGCCAAACCCTGCGATATGACATAAGTTAGGGAGTGGCCGTTGATGATGATGGGGTCGTAGATACTGCCTATCTTAATCTTCGTTGAACCCGTGGCTACGAGGCTGTCGTTGGCAGCGCTGTAGACCTCGAGTGTCAGTCTGTGGCTGCCACCACGGTAGACCTTATAGTCGGGGTTAGTGAGGTAGAACTTATTGTCGACGATGTCGACGCCCGTCAGCCGGTGGACGCACCTTCTGATGGTGACCCAGTTAAAGCCGTTAAGGAATTCGCCTTGATAGAGGTGGCAGAAGGTAGACAGGAAATCCTCGTCGTCGTCCCTATTGGATTCGGGAGCTACGTTGACGTAGTCGATGACCAGATCGCCACTGGGAGGCACATCAGGACGAATCATCTTCTCCTGAAGCTGGAAGTGCTCCGGATCCATCGGCTGGTTGTTGTCATAGAAAGCCTTACCATCGGACATGACGACCAGCAACATGGCCTTAGCATCGGCCCAGACACCCTGCCGCCGTTGCATCTCGTCCTGCTTGGCAACGATGGAGCGGTAGAGAAGCTTATGATCGTCGTCGTGATGAACGAAATAGTTGTCGAGAATATAATCGGTGACGGGCAACGTCTCCGTCAGCTGATCGCCATAGAAAAAGCTGACATAGAGGTTGTCGTGGATAAAAGTGGACGCTGCCATGATGACATTCGCACGCTCAACGTCGATAATCTCCTGAGGCAGCGTGAGGTCGACCAACAGCAGCAGCTTGAGTTTGGTCTTAACAATGATATCGCCCTCGACATTGACGACTGACGTCAGCTGGGAAGACGACTTTTTAGCAAGCTCGACACCACCCACGAACTCCCTGGCCTGAATCCTGACGCTGTTGGTGTCGGCAAGCGAGAAAGGACCGAGGTCGCGAACAATCTCAGCCGTGAGACAGATCGTCTTGTAGTCGGGCGAGAATTCGGTATCGGTAATGACAATGATATCATTATCAGCCTTCGTCTCTTCTTCAAAGAAACCACTACCGTCGTCCTCTGAGGGAAACAGTTCGTCACAGCTGCAGAGCGTCATTGCAAAGAGTGCCGCCAGCAGAAGCCGGTATTTTCTTCCTATATTCATATATCTCTGTACTTTTTCCATATTTATATCGTAGGATAGCTCTCGTTTTCGTTTGTCTTCATGAGTTTCTTATACTGTTGCATCGACTTGTAGGCCTTTTTGACAGCAACAAACCTGGTGACCGCTAAGTTAAAGAACAGCAAGAGGATGGCAACGGCAGCGAAGCCCAGCAGGTAGTCCTTGATACGCTGGATGAAGGGCTTGTAGGCCATCGCCTGGATTTTCTCGGACATAGCTTTCAGCGTGATGTACTGTTCGTCGATAGCAGCAGCACGCGACGACAACGCGGGGACCAGTTCGACGGCTGCCTTCACCTTGCCATAGTTCGCCTCGATCTTAGCGAATCGCAACTGCTCGGAGGCTTTCAGCTTCTCAAGCAGCGGAGCTGTCTTTCCGATGAGCGACAGTTTCGAGGCGCGGCTGTACATACGCCGGTAGGCACTGTCCTGACACATGATGAATGACTCTGACTCGAAGAAGTCACGCAGTGCAACACAGACCTGCTTACGTGCTGCAAGAGAGTCGGCAACCGCCTGTTTCAGCACGTCGAGTTCAGCAACACGGTCCATCAGGTCCTCACGGGCTGCTATCTCGTACTGCTGGGCAACAAAATAGGTATTCCAGCGACTGTTAAAGGCCTGGAATTTCGCTTCCACCTGGTTGATGCGCCACTCGTAGGCACTGACTAACGAGGGCTGCATCTGCGACATATTCTGGAACTGAAGATAGACCCTGCTGTCTTCCTCAATGTAATTCAAGTCGTCGAGGAAGAGCTGTATGCGAAGTTCCACGGCGAGCGAGGAAGAGTCGGGCAGCAACTCTTCATCTTGCGCAAATCCCACCTTGCAGATGGCAAGGAGGATGCCGGCAAACAGGAACTTCAACACTATCTCTCTCATACGTCAGCAGGAAGCGACATCATTGTTTACACGTCTTCTTAAAGTAACGTTCGGCAGCCCGGAACACCGCAATAGCACGCTGTAGCTCTTCAGTTGCACCGCTACCGCCGCCAATCATCGCGTTGGTGCCCTCGATGAGCGCCTTACAGCGGTCTATCAGATCGCGACGCTCTATAGGATCGTTGCTGGCAAGCCAGCGCGACACGGCACTGTTAATCTGACGGGCATTGGCCAGCACGGGCTTAGCATCGAGATTGGCATTTCCCGGGCGGCCAACGCGGACGCCACCAGCGTCATCACTGGAACGGGGAATGTAACAAGTCACGGCAGCAATGGAATCGACATAGGTATTATAACGGTCGCGGGCATCCTGTATCGTCTGGCAGGGCGACACATCGCTAATCTTCTGATACTGTTTCAGCAGGGCCGCCTTCAGCTCCTTGAAAGCGTCAAGCTTCTCGTTATTTGGCACCTGACCCGAAGCATATACCGACTTAAAGGTCTGGTAAGCTTTGGCGATGCCTTCGCAAGCGTTCGTGGCAGCAGCAATATCCTCGTCTTGTCCGAAGCACGGATTGCGCTGGATATGAATCTGATACCTGGTGTTCAGGTCTTTACGGAAGAATAGCGAGTAGACGGGCGGTTTGTTCTGATTCTTGCTGTAAGCCTCCATCACCATCAGGTCGCGCAGCGTGACGCTGACATCCTCACGCTTGCCCATGATATCAAAGGTCTGCTCGATAAAGTCGTTCACCATCTTGTACTCCATCGGCACAGGCTGCAGACCGTCGTACTCCACCCAGCGCTTGAAGATATACTTCTTCTTCGGCTTAGGCAAGGAGCGACGGAAATCCTTGGTAAGCTTGAACTTCACCCCAGGCTCGGCCTCGACGATATACGGGAACCGGTCGGGATGGAGCTTGCGGCACTTGACGGCCATCTTGTAGCGCGTGTCATCGCGGAAGACAAACAGGCTACGATAGGATATCAGGCTGACGGTGAGCTGATTGGTTTCCTCATTGAAAACGAACTTCACCATCAGGTCCATGTCACGTGAGTCCTCCAACAGCGCGATATTGTCGGTGAAGGAGTCTTCAGCGCTTACCGTAACAGACTTTACCGTCTGAGCCGTTGCAGCCGACAGAAGGCTGCAACCGACCAGCAAAAAGCAGAGTCTCTTTATCTTGTTCATAGTTATGTTCTCTATTTTATTGATTGAAATATATCCATTCGTTTGGTTCGCCCTGCCGCAACACCCATGCTGCCACTTTCAGGTCTTCAGGGAAAGGCGGCTCCTGGTAGGCGTGATACGTCTCGTAGGTCAGATAGGAGGCCACGCGCTCCACGCCCCAGGCCAGGTCGGTGTACGTATCGGTCATATTGATGCACACCCGGCCGGCAAAATCGCCGAAATAGCGGATGTTGGGATGCCAGGGATGGGCGATGGGTGAGCCGGAAGGGTCGGCTGTCTGAAAGCAGAACTCCGGTGCGCCGTCTACACAGGGATAGTTAGCCGGCAGTTCTATCTGCATCAGGAAGCCCGTAGCGAAGATGGGCTCATTGGCGACTCCCGGCTCATTCAGCCGGTCAACGTTCTCCACACCGCAGATGCTGCGCAGATGGTAGTCAACGAGGTAGCCCGTCGGCAAGCCGTCGGCATTACGACGCATGACACGACAACTGATGTCGTGTCGCCGCGCCAACTGCTGTTCAAGTCGGCGCCACTCGTACAACAACCGCCGGTTGCGGCCACTGAGCTTTTGCGGGTCAAAACTGTCGCTACTCATCTTACAGGCTTCTGTCAGTAAAACATCCACGGCCTCAACCCGGGAACGGGTCGGGGACGAGGAAGAGCTTGTCGCCGTTCTTCACATTATAGTCGGCCAGCGTCTGGTCCTGCTTGCCGATTCGCGGACGCAACACCCGCACCTCATGCACTTCGGGATCTTCCTTGCCGAAGAAATAGTCTAACGGCGCACCAGTATTGTCAATCGACGGGAAGTCGAAGATGAGCTTGCCGTCATTACCTACAGCATGGCGCAGGTTGGTCATCAAGGTACTCAGCGGAGCATCAGGGTTGACGACCCTGAACTTCACGGTCTTGTTCTTGTAAATGATATCCAAAAGGAATTCTTCCATTGTATTTTGCTTTGTTGTTACTATTCTTCTATTTTAATATTGACAGTTATCGGATAGACATTCGTACTCCTCACCTCAAGCATGTTCTGAAACATCATCTCTGCCATTGGCAGCTGGTCGGCAAAGTTTCGCCGGATAAAAGGACTGTCGGTCAGCACCACATCGACAAGGATCTCATAGCCAGTGTCACGACGGTCCGTCGTCTGACGGTGATTGACACGTATCGACTTCACCATGTTATTGCTGATACCATAGCGTATCATCAGTTCCTTATAGCAGAACACCTTGATGTCGGCCGGAGTCACAATGCGGTCGCTGGTAAGCATATAGTAGCGTAACATCGACTGAACACCACTGTCGCCAACTTCATCAGTGCCGGGAACAGGTGCCACGATAACCTGCGTAGCCGTACGGCTGAAGCCCGACGGCGGTACCAGTGTCGAAGACTGGCTGAGGGTGTTGTTCACGGCAGCACCAGCCGTCGTCAGGTATTTCACAGACAGGCTGAAGTCCTTGTCATGCATCTGGCCTCTATGATGCAGCAACAGATAGACACCCGACACACTACGCATCACATCCTCACGACTGGCATCCAACAGTTTCGTCAGCAGTTCCTGCAGGTTGTACAGCAACTTGTCGGTAGACAGATCCTTGATATTCTGGAAGGCATAGAAATCGGAATGGTATTTCGTGAGGATGGTATTCAGCAACTTCACTAAGCTGCCCTGACTGAAACGGTCGGCAGCAGCCCGGCGTACCTCCAACTCCGTCTGTCCGAAAATCTGGATATCGAGGGGCTGTAACAGGTGAAGGAACTGGCGCGAGGACGCCGAAACCTCGCCATTGTCTTCAGTATAGCCTGCCAGACGGGCTATGGGCATCCGGGCCGTCAGCGTAGCCTCATGCACCTGGGCATTAACAAGCATAACGGTGTTCAGCGCAATACGCGTCTTATCGAAAAGGAAACTATCTGAAATGCCGGAGAACTCGAAAACCAAGTCGAGCGTCTCGGTCTCCGCCGGGATAAGACGGCCTGGGGCATGCTTAGCCACACAGAACAGCCTGACATTCTGACGTGCGAACAGGTCCATCGGCAACATCGACGCATTGTAAACCTGCGCCCGGTTATAAGTCATGGCATTCAGCGAGAAGCACGACGAGAAGGGCAGCTCGGAATAGTTCCACGGTTTGATCAGCGGCAGTTGCTGCTTATTGACAGTCACCTCCAGGTCCTTGAAGTTCAAACCGGTGATGGCAAAGCTGAACGAAGACAGATCGGACACGGGGCTGGCAAAGTCAAGCGTCACCTTCCACCGACGGCCATCCATTCGCACCACCGACCGCACCCTGACGTTTATGGCACGCGTCTCAAGCAGAGGGATGAAAGGATATTCGGGTGTCAACATAAACGGCGTATCGGCATTGACCGTCTGTTCCGAAATGCCAGCCACCAACTCCGTCTTGACGACAGCCGTGGCCGGGACAGCGTGGCCAATCTCATAAGGAGCCAGCAGGCGTGCAAACTCGTCAAGCACTTCTTCCTTCAAGCGCTCCACCTCACCCTCGGCCTCGTTGGCACGATAGGCCTGCGCCATCATCAGCAGTGAGAAGATGGGGTCGTTCTCTATGCCTTCAAGATAGTCACTCTGATCACTCTGTCGCCAGATAGCGAGTGTCTCTTTCTGTATCTCATTAGCGCGTTGACGCGTTTCAAATAACGTTTGTTTCATATCTTAGTTCCATACGTTTATGGTGGTGGTGAACTGGTAGTCGGCCTCAGTCTCGGCGATAACGCCTTTCACCGTGATGTATATCTTACGCTCTTCGCGGATATAGGTCATCGACACGGCAACATCCTTCAGCCGACTCTCATACTTGTTGATAACGGTTTTCAGCTCGGAGGCAAAGGTATTGAGGTTCTTAGACGAGCCGGTAATCTTCTTGTCGTAGAGCCCCTCCTGTCCTTCAAAGATACTTGTTGAATCAGAAGAGTTATAGACGACGCCCTCGTTCTCGTTGAAAATCTCAAAACGCATATTGTTGAAGATGAAGCCGAACTCGGGGTCAGCAGCACAACTGTAGCAGGGCGTGCTCATCAGCAATGACAGCGTCTGGTCGATGGCAGCCTTCGGGTTTTCAGTTCGTTTTAGCCCTTTGTTGTTTATCAAGAATGGAATGACAATACTCTTCATAACCAAATCTTCATGTTAGATGAGAGGAACGTATTCTTTCTCCGACGGTTCAGGAATGAACAGCGCATTGAACAGGTGCTCGAAGAGCTGGGTATAGATACGCTCGTAAAGCGAATCGTAAAGCTCCTCGGTCAAGATGTCATGCAGCTGGGGACGTAGAGTATCTTCAACAAACCTGGTCATACTATTGTGTATCTTCTGCATCAGTTCCTCACGTAACTCGTCCTTGATATTGTTCAACAACCGCTCGTAGAGTTCAGGGTTCAGGCGCTCATAGAGTTCCTTTTTGGCCTGCTCCAACAGGGCAAAGTAGTCGATGGTGTTATCTTCAAGCACCACGGTATCGAGGATGCTCAATGCACCGGCCATGTAGTCGTCGACCCACTGTAGCCAGATCTGTATGTCGCACTGCGAGGGCTGGCGTATAGGCTGCGGTTGGTCCAGATGGGGTGTGGCGATGTAGTAATCCAATGCCTGCACAATCTCCTTTACCAACAGCACAAAGTCGTGAACGCTGTTATCCAAGGAATAGGACTTCAACAAGAACATATACCTAAGCAGTGCACGCTTGCCCTCGCCATCTTCCAGACTGGCATGGGTGGTCAGCGCCTCTAAGCGTTCTACATATTTGTCTATAAACGTCTTGAACCGCTCATGAGCTGACAGCAGCAGACAGGGAGGAATGAAATTCGTGTCTAAGGAGAACACGCCACCCTCGACATTGAATCGGATGACGGGCAACAGGTCACGCTGTTCCAACTCGTCAAGATCCAGAATTGCGTACTCATACTGCGGACGTACAAAGGGAACGCCATCCTTCTCGTATTCCACCTGTCCCTGACCAATGCCGACAGCCAGATAATAGATGCTGCCATAAAGCATCGGTATGGGAAGGTTGACACTTTCATCAACATCGATGATTCTGCCCGATGGCAACACTGCCAGACACTTGAAATGTCCCATCTCAAACTTGTTCTTGACGAACATGCCATCGTTGCAGAATGCTGCACCCGGCAACAGCCCCATACGGTTGCCGCCCAGGGCTGCACGCAGAGCCATCTGCTGACGAAAGTCGAGATTCTCGTCCATGTTCAGGAAGGTCTGGGTGGTTATCTCCATCCCCGGCATCCAGTTGATTCTCGCGTTTACATCCATAATATATATGTATTAGTCTTGTTCTTTATTGAAGTTCACTGTTATAGTCGAGCACCAGCCGCGTGTTGACCTGCTGGGGCTGATTGTACTCCTTTATCTTGATCTGGCAAACCACCTCTATCGGCATAAACCATTCTGTAATAAAATCGTTCAGCGGCTCGAGCAGGCTGTATTGTTCACGGAATTTCTCAGCTTCCAGGCCGTCGATCAGCAGATCATACCTGACCAGTGGCAGACGGCACCGCGTGGTGTCAGAAAAGCTATAGCGTCCCTGACGCATATCCACCTCGCAACCAAACAGACCGGCAAGAAGCTTGCGAATCATGGCAAAGTCGCCCCGCCACTGCTTAGCGAAAGGCAGCAACACGGCCACACGTCTGACGTAGGGATTCTTCTCGGCCTCCAGATCGAAGCCGAAGTAATGCTTCAGGATAAACTCAAGCTTGGTGTTCAACAGGTCAGAAACCTGATGCTCCACCTGCATGAAATAACGGAAATAGAACGTATCGAAGGGCAAGAACGCCTCATTCAGCAGATGTTCGCGCCGCTTTATTATCTTATATTTCTCTGCGACATCGACTTTCTTAAACTCGTCATCGTTGGCCAATACGCCTTCGGGCAACAATTTCAGGAAACCGTCACGCGAGAGTTCCACCTGCCGCTCTTTTAGATAGAGCGACATTATGTCGTCGCTATAGTTCCGATAGAAACTGCCCTTATTGCAGGCTATCCATTCGTTAGCCAGCTCCGGGTAGAGATAGTTCAACAACATCTCAGCCCCTATTTCCGGTATTCTTTTTTCAAGTATCATTCTATCTCAACATAATATGTGCCATGCTCTGTGGTCACGTTCAGCACCGCCTGGCGGGGAACACCCAGACTGGCCAGCGTCAGCCACCGATAAGGGAAGGCTGCATTAATGTCACGCCACTCATGCTGATACATCCCGCTAAACGGGATGCCTCTCAACTCCCCGTCTTGCTCAATGCATGCTGCAACCCGCCGGCCAGGCTGCATCACCTCGTACCGACGGTCGTTGTCGCGGCGCACGACATAGTCAACAAAACAGTCGTCAGTCAGACTGACATTCACCTGACGGGCTTGCAGACTGGTCTGCAGCACCCGCAAGGTTTCTTCTACCGTCATCGCCACGGTCAGCGGCAGCTTCCTGACTGGTTCCCAGCGGTCGTGTACGGCACAATCGTCATCGTAAGCCTTGAAGCCAACGAGACGCGTGGTCAGGTGCTGTCCTTCGTAATAGAACATCTTTCCGCAAAGCGAGGTCTGCTCCCCCTCCTGCAGTTCCTGCGGATGGAGCAACTTCATGGCTTCCTGCACCTCCACGGCTCCTATGACGGAAGCTGCTATGGAAGTGGTAGGAGCCTTTCCTGCCTCTATATTCCTGCGAATCATTCCCGCACACGACATACGGCGAGCCATATCCCTCAGTCCCTCAGGACCTAAGTTGCAGGCATAGCAGTTCTCACCGGGTCTGAAAACCCTTGCCGTACCTTCCAGCGTGTCAATGGCGCCGTCCACCCAAGGGATGCCGGCACGCATCGCATGGCGATTGATGCAGTAGCGTGCCCACCGGTTGTCCACACAGCCAATGAGCACATTCATCTGACGTATCAGCCCCAGCCCCACATCATAGGCAATGTCACCGCAGATAGGAATCACCTCCGTCTCCGGTGCCATCTGCCGCAGGCGTTGTACCACGGCATCCACTTTATAGCGTCCGGCATCGGCATCGTCCTTCGTAAACAACACCGACCGGCTCAGGTTATCTTTCTCCACGCGGTCAAAATCGACCACGACCAAATGTCTGACGCCAAGCAGTATTAAGTTCTTAAGCACCTCGTTTCCCAAGGCACCACACCCCACCACCATGATGCGAGCGTTAGAGACTTCTTCCTGCCTGAACGGACTATTCATCTTCGCCTGTCAACAACTGCATACTCAGGCCCTTGTCCATGCCATGAGCAGCCTCTTCCTCCTTTCTGCTCTGTTCCTCGGCAGTCTTTTCTGTCAGGTATCTCTGATAGGCTTCTTCTATTTCCTTTTCCTTCTCTGCACGGAAGCCCTTGATAAATTCAGCGTAGGTGTCGTTCACTTTCTGTAGGGCCTCCTTAGCTTCATCGAGTTCTTCTGCAGGCCGCCCCGCCAGTTGAGTGGCAATCTTGGTGGAATAGGCCTGGAAGTTTATATCGAGTTTCGCATTACACTCATCGAACAGACTCTTAACACCGTTCATCAGCAAGTCGTGGCGGTCGTCGTCCACGTCAGGCATGGTCAGCAGGATGAACTTCTCTTCATCCTCATCGGCACTGTCGTCAGAACTGTCACCCTCGTCTTCAACGCTCTTCACATCCAGTTTGAATTCCGGATGAGCCGTCTTTATGGCCTTCGATACGGGGACCAGCATTTGCTGGTCTTTCAGGAAAACCTCGAAATGATATTCATCCTTGCCAGGCCCAACATTGGCAACCTGCTCAATATCATACTTCTGGTTGTCATACTCCACCGTAACGCAGAGCAGAGATGCCGGTTCAGCCTTGACACACAAGTTCATATACTTGTAGTTCAACAAAACGGCATAACCGTTCATTCTGCTATCACATTCTCCGATCAGGTTTGCAACACTCTTTTTCATCGTCTGTTATTTCTTTTTCTTTAGTTTCACACTTACGTTCACCAAGTCGTTTGCCTTGGGCGTCACGGTCTTCGTCACCATGCCATATCCCTTATGGAAGATACGAAGCCTATAGTCATGCTTTGCAGGCAGTTCCTCGGTAATCAGAGGTGTCTGTCCGATGCATACATCGTCAATAAAGACCTGTGCCCCTACGACGTTGCTCACTATGTTCAGACGACCATAACCGGTCTGCGGCACTGCCAGATTCACTTCCTGCGGAAATTCATCCTCTATCCACAGATACGACAGCGGCGACTCCTGACCATTCTGACGGGTGCTGATGATATGAAATCCCTGTGACAGCATCCCACTCCAAGTGCCGTTGCCCACTAGTTCGCGGTCTACCCAGATTTCCATATCCTCGTCAGTCGCTTTCAGCGTAACAGGTGCCTTCACGATGCCGGCATCTGCTGTTGTCGTGGCGGCTACGGCCTGCTGCTTCTGACGGTTTTCAGCCGGCTGTTCCTTAGGTAGCGGTTTGACCGCCATACGCGACGTCTTCGTGAGCGGCGACGGTTTGAGATCTCTCACCGTCAGCTCCAGCACTTTCTTCTCCGCCCTACCCAGACTGATGTGCGCGTCATGGTAGCAGTACTCGTCGTAGAACAACGTCAGGCGGTGATTGCCTTCCGACAGTCTCATACTCGTTGCCTCCTGACGACCCATCAGAGCACCATCGACCCAGATTTCCATATTCGGCCACGGCGTCTTGACGGTCAAGTAGGAATAGACAGGCTGCAGTCGCACCGTCAGCACCATCTTTGCGCTGTCCGTCAGCAGGAACGAGTCGGTGACAGCCTCATAGAACGGCGCCTCTACCTGATAGGTGTGTGAGCCGACAGGCAGGTAGTATGTGGTAGTTGGCTGTCTGAGCAGTCTGACCGTCGAGTCCATCCTCACGATAGCGTTCTCCGGCTGGATGTTCATCACCACCCACTGCTTCTGCACCTTGTATGCCTTCGTCGGGTCATAGGCGTCGAGCGTTGCCCGGTAGTGCTTTTTCTTTTTCAGATACTTCTTGGGCACACGCCACACCAGCTGTCCGAAGTCTGGGTGCTTGACGGTGACAAACCGCGTCTTGTGGGGCACCTTCAGCGTGATGACGCCTTCACCCTCCTCAGCCTCAACAGCAGTCTTCCCGTCAGCAGTAAACTGGAATCCTTTCTCTGATGTATACAGATCCAGTATCGCCAGTTTCTTGTCTACCGTCACCTTGGAACGCTTCCACAAGGGACGTTTCAGGCGGGCAAAACCGTCAATGCTCATCTGCTGGCCATCCACGGCAAGCATACAGGAGAACAGGAATATGACAGTCAGGCACCACCCTTTCATACGCATCAGGCTACTTCCCTTCTGCCAGACAGATATTGCCAGGCATGGTCACCGAGATGTTTCCTCCCCAGTTACAGATGCACTTGCAGTTGTCAAGCAGTGCTGGCATATTTGAGATACGCTCCTGTCCGCCAGGTGCCCAAGGGGCGGCAATCACAGGGATACACGGCATCGGGGTCAGCACACCCATAGCGGCCGCAGTGGCAGAGGCCACCGTAGGATTAGCCATCGACTGGCACATACCGAACGGCATGATATTGACCATCGGCTTATTGTCCATGATATTGGCCATCGGCTTGTTCTGAACCATAGGGCGCATCGGGTCGATCACCATGAATGATGAGGGAGCCATCCCGAAACTGCACTGAAGCATTGCGCCCGCACATACGAATTTTCCCATATTCTTATTCTTTTCCTTAGTTTACTATTCCTTTGGTGCATCCTCAGTCTTGAGCTTCGTGCTGAGGTTGGCACTGCTGGGAGCACCGGGCACGGCGATGCCGTCGCTGATGTTAGGCGACTTGAACGAACTCTTCGCCTCGACGTTGTCGATGGTGGCCTTCGGCGCCTTCAGCTCGGCCTTCACCTCGGTAGCGGCGTTGATGGTCGTCTTGCCGTAGACCTGCGTCTCGCTGCCGCCAAGGGCTGCCTTGCCGCCGGCCAACTGCAACGTAGCCTTGCCGTCGCCCTGCTGCGTCTCCAATGTCTTGTCGGCAAAGAGTCCCATCTCCTCGGAGACGGCCTGCAGTTTCTTCGACTTGACATCCTTCGACTTGGCGCCGACGTACATCTTCTCCGAAACGAGTACCATGGTGGAGCCGGCAGCCAGCTTGTCGTCGGTGCGCTTCTCCTTCTCGACGTCCATCGAGCGCAGGCTGACAGCCTTGGCGTTCATGGTCAGACTACCCGTGGCCTTGCCTTCGGTATCGGTTGCCGAGAGGTCCATCTTCTCGGCACGCATCTTGATAGAGCCCTCCTTAGTAAGAGCCGTCTCCTTATCCTTCGAGTCGGCAATCTCGTTATCCACAGCTTCCAGACTGATATTCTTTGACTTGATGAACACATCGCCCTCTACCGGGAACTTACCTGTCGTAAGCTTACCCTTGTCGTCATATTTCAGGTCGGCAGGGTTCGCCGTGCTCACATTGATGGTCTTTGCCTGCAGACTAATACTGCCTTTCTCTTTCAACTTACGATCCCACTCACGCGACTCCACCGCCACCTCATTGGCGATGACACGGACGCCGGAACCATCATTGTCACGCAGGTTACCGTCGCCGTCCTCCGAAGTAAGAGCAATCATCTCACCCTTGACAGCCACGAAGGCACCTGTCGTACTCTTCTTGAAGGCATCGCCCGTCTTGATCTTACCTTTCTCTTCCTTCAGACATTTCAGCTGACGGTTGGTCTCGGCCAGAGCCGACAAGGCGTTCGAGCAGTTCTCAAAGGCCTGATACAAGGCCGGCGCATAGCTGCCTAACTGCATCTCCATATCGTCGAGTTCATAGACATTGGTACGCACGCCCTCATCCTCTTCCATCAGGCTATCACTATGATCTATCAGCTTCTGTAACTTCTTGACAATCTCGTCAAAGGCCTTCTTACAATCATCAGCCTCTTTCTTCTGATCGTTCTTAAGTTCTTCCAGTCCGCTTATACTCTTTTCGATGCTGGACTTGCGGACTTCAGCCGATACGCTGGCGTCCAAGACCAGACCGCCGTCAGCATGGATACGCACACCGCCGTCACCAGCACCAGAGGGCGTCCGCGAGAATGCGCCAGCCGCCTTGTCGGCTTCTACGACAATGGAACGGGCCTGGCTTACCACTTCCGACAAGGCGCCGACTACAGCCTCCTGACCGTCAACACCGGGATCGACTGCAATCTGGCGGATGCTGGCGGCACGTGTCTGCACCTGTCCAGCCTCACCGACGCCGTCTAAGTTTACCGTCCCGCCACGGAGCACTACCCGTGAGACCTCACCCGGACGCAAGCCGCCACTCTTATCGACATTACCGATAATGATTTCCGGTGCAGAGATGACGACCTTAAAGTCATCACGCAGGTATAAGCCCGTATTCCGGTCATTATGGATACCAGCACGCATCTGCAGTACCTCGTTCTTACACTTGCGCATCTCCTCCAGATTCTTTTCTACACTGCTCTGGAAGTCAGCAAGCGCTTTCTGCCAATCTTCAAATAAATAGTCCATACACTCCTCTTATCCGAAACTCATTAACAACTCCCTGATTCGTCCGACCACTTTCTTCTTGTCGGCCTGCGTCACATACATATTCTTCTCCGAAACAAAACCCTGGTTGACAATTTTCATTGTCTCCAAAGTATTGTTCGCAAACAAAATCTCGCCTTTTGTTCCAGGCGCCCATACATCATGCTCGAGCGACAAATTGTCCTTGGTCGACGACAATAATGCGGTGGTCAAACCAGCCAAGATGGAACTGCCTGCGGTGTCATCAACAGGAATATCAATATTATTAATATATGCTGTCCAATCTTCGCCACCATTATCAACGGCATTATTCGCACTAACACCATCGCCACGCTTGCTAAGCTTGAAATGCCAGTAGGTTGACAAACTACCCATTGTGGCCTCTAAGACATCTGACACCAACTTACGTTTAATGAAATTGCCTCGTCTTTGGAAGACTCGCTTAGCTCCTTCTGCATTTACATCCATTTCAATAAAGGCCTTTGTGTTATTTGTATACTGTTTCGTCTTGTCAACCGTATTCTTCATGGGACAATTTACGGTCATCACACTTTGAGCCTTTTCTGCAAACAGCTGATGCATCTTGTCTATGTGGAGTAGTTTCTTGACTTTGGAAACCTTTGTCTCATAAATCTTCGGATACCCGTTGGCAACGGCCTTCAGTTTCACTGCTGCATTGCAAGCAGTAATAATCGCATTTGTAATATTAGGCTTTGCCACATCCAGAACTTCATTAGAGAACGCCAGATTATTAATCTGTAACTCATCGGATTCTTCCTGGGTGTTATAGATAGCCTGGAAGAGATTATCCTCAGAATTCGGTGTTGTCAGCTGGACATTCCCTTCTTGATACAAATTCAACTCATTAATAGCTGCCCATGCATTATGCATAGCCATATATGCCACAGTAAACTTGTCAACGAAGTCCTCTATTCTCGCATTGGCCATAATCACCATATTACCAAGTACAGCATAGCCATCGTTACCATCCTTGTGCCTGAGATTTGCTCCAGCCTTCTTATACAGGCCATCGTCGACCTCGGCATAGCCGCCACCAGCTATCAGATTAAGGAAGCGGTACGATTTCACCTCCAACGTACCATCGATAGGACGGAGGAACACTTCCATCAGTGAACGTAGCAAGCTAAAGTCAAAGAAATTGCCTATTGTAGCATCCAGTACAGAGGAAGCCAGGCTCTTCGTTGCATTCTTCATCGTCCATCCAGCCTTAAACCAGTTGCCTTCTCCGTTGATGGGCTTGATGTTTGTACCAGAAGTGATGGTGACATTGTTTGAAGCCGATATGCTCACGTTCTTTCCCTTGATCTTAATATCACCATTAGGTGCTGAGAGCGTAATGCCAGTGAAAGCGTCAATCTTCACGTCGCCGAAAGGTGACGAGATAGATACCTTGCGGTCGTGCGATGACATTTTTATCTTATAAAGACCATAGGTATCGGTCATCGTAATGCCACCCAGCACCTCGTTCATACCACTAATTTTGGCATCCGACGGCCAGATCTGGTAGCTCTGCAGGAACTTTAAGCCGGGATACATACCAGCCAGGAACTTCATTCCGTCCGTAGGATCTTCAATCTTTATCGTATGACCGTTGGGCGACTTGATAATTCGATCGGCACCAGGATAAACCACATTCTTCGAGTAGAGGGTGCCAACGACGTAAGGTCTCTCCACATTGCCATTCTCAAAGTCTACAAGCACCTCATCACCTATCTCTGGCTTGAAGTACATACCACCACCCGTGGTTGCCATCGGCGTGGTCATGCGTATCCACGGTGAACTGGCTTCCAACAGGACAGATTGCAGGTTCTTTTCCACGATCTCTGCCAGAAGCTTTTTGGCATTTTCCGACTCCTTGTCTTTTTCTTCTTCAAGCTTTTCCTCAAGAGTCTTCACCTGTTCTTCAAGGGTTTTCTTCTGCTCCGAGACATCAAGCTGCCAAGGGTATCTGATTCTGACACGTCCCTGCCCCTTGGGATCACTATTGTCCATGACATAGGCCGTCTGTGTCCCAGACTGTCGATAGGCAGGTTTGGAGCATAATGGCGGATAGAATTTTGCCGACGCCTTGGGGATGAGGTAGAATTTCAGCAGTCGTCCACCTTGCTGGCTGACGCTGCTTCCGCTATAGTTGTCTTCATAGTCGCTCTGCCAGTCCTGGTCGGCCTGCATATCAATCTGCACCACCAGATACTCTGTTGTATCGTCAATAGGCAGTTTCACCTTATCGCCAAGCTTGACATTCACGAAGTCGGAGCCAGCATCCACACAAACCATCTTCCGGCCCTGTTCCTCCATCACCTTCTTAATCGACGAGTAGGACGACACGGTCAGCCAGCTCTCTGTATCGATTGAGGCAAAGGGCGCAGCCACAGTAGCATCGGGGCCGCCAAAGTCCTTTACGACTTCGTTACCAGTGCTCTGTTTCTTATCCTGCCCCAGTTTTCCCTGAATACCATTTTCAACTATCCACACCCCCAGTTTTCCGATACATTCCAACAGCGATGTCGAATTCAGGATGGTACTGAGCAGTGTCATCAGATCCTGATCCCAGGATCCCAGACAGTCAAAGAAGCCAAAATCTGCAAAATGGTCCTTGTAGAGCAGCATATACTGGTCGTCATGTCCCACCTCTGAGTTATAGCTGTAACTCTTGGAGAAGAGATCCTTCGGAAGGCCGTCATCTTCTTTATCTATCTGCTTGACATTCTCCTCACCAGTAGAACCCTCCGGTTTGTTCGTATTGTCTTTCATACTGTCGAAACCGTAGTCGTCAATTGACAGCGGCGCAGCGGAAATCTGCTGGTAATAGATTTTCGAGTAAGTGGAAATCGTTTTGGCATCAGCCTCCAGTTTTGTACTGTCCAAACCAAGCTGCAGTTTACCGTCCTCAAAGAAGAGGAACTCGCCGCAGCGGTTTGCCACACGAACCAAGAAATCGTAGAAACTTTCGTTGTACTGCACCAGATAAGGCTGTATAAATTCTACAGCATCCTTTGCTCCTGAAGGCGTATACGACAAATTCTGCAGACTGCCGACCTCGGTTGAGATGACACCGCTATAGGTACTTTTCTCATTCTTCAGGGAGAAATCAGTAGCTGACGGTATCATGATGCCCGTGCCGAACTTCCGTCCCAGGAAAGCCTGACTATATTTATTGAGTGTCATCAGCTTGTCCATACTGAAAATCGACAGGCGCACATAGATAGACGTATCCTTTGAACTGCTGCTGAACAACGGACAAATCTCGTGTATATAATAGTTCTTTGCAAGAACTGTATCTTTCTTAACTTTTTCGATGGCAATCTCCAGATCCACCTTCTTCTTGATGAACATGGTCTGAAGTTCTGCCAGTTTAGGAGTGTTGGAGGAATCACTGTAGCCTATTTGGATTTCCGCCTCAATATGTCCAGGCTCGTAGATTCTACGCCTGAAAGACACACCATTCAGGCTTAGTTTCATCTCCTTCGAATTATAGGTAATCTTGGTATTCGACTGGTTAAAGATGCATATCCGTTTGGTAATGTCTGAGGTATTGGAGTCAAGACCGTCGTTAGTGATATACAGCTTGTATTTTTGTGTCAATGGGGTATCTTGATTACTCATGGCATACAGGTTATTAATCAGTAACTATTTGCAATTTCATGTTGGATTCAACGCCCACATAGGTGATATTTGTCAGCAAAAGCTTGGCATGAATCAGCATTTGCCCAACCATCAGGTCTGCCTGGGGCGTCTTGTCGAACATCTCCTCAACTTCCACCAGATAGCCTCTGGCAACCATGGCATCCTCATAATTCGACATCTGCGACATATTCTTGAAATAGACGTCAAATAGGATGGAATAGGCGTAAGGGTCATTCTCCTTCATACGCTCAAAGAACACCTTCGCGCTCTCGTCGGAAGAAACCTTGACGGTGAAGTCCATGTAAGCCGACTCCGTCGGACCGTAGGGGCGTCCCATGGCATCGCGCCTACGACCGTAATCGTAGTGGAACTCCTGCACAGTGAAGCTGTTTGACGGTGTCAGGTTGACACCCGTCTCAGTGATGTCTTCCACACACAACATCGCTTTCAGCATATAATTGTTATTCGAAGTCGTTGCCATAGTTCTATTTCGTAAAGGTGACGTCGTCGATGGTTACCCTCTGCGCCATGACACTCAGCGTCAGCTCACGGCGCCTGCGATTATCAATACTGTAGTTCTCGGAAAGGGCAAAGCACAAGGCATCCTCGAAGAGCACCTGTTTCCACTCATCCATGCCATTGGGTGTCTGTGAAGAAAGTTCGATGAGAATCCGGCCATTCTGTGACTCACCATTGGCATACCACTCATACAGGTTCAGGTCTTGCCTTCCCGGTGCGATGACGGTCAGATCCATCCGTTCGAACATGGCATCGGAGTCCGGACGCACACCGTTATGGTTGCGCGTAGCGCGACACTTGAAATCTGTTACCAGATACTCCTTGGCGTATCGCTTCACATTATTGTCGCCGAATTGCAAACGTGCTGTTAATGCCATCTTTCCTATTTCTTACAATTAAACAGAGAAAGTCAGCCAGTAGCCAAGTTTTCTGTTGGGGACTGGCTGACTCATATGATCATATATGCTTACTTCCAGGGATTCTCAAAGCCCACAGGGCCGTTCTCCAGCTTCTGGCACACCACCTCGATCTCCTCGAAGTGCTCCTCGCCGTCTTCCCACTTCTCCTTGTAGTTCACGCAGTAGCAGGCCGTGCCTTTCAGCTCCTTCATCGTCGAACCGTCAACGGTGTTGTAGTACGTCACCGTGAAGTCGCGAGGGTCGTTCGGAGCCAGCATCCACTGAAGCAGCTGGTTGTTGCCGTCGTTCATAGCCTTCACGCGGATCGTCACCTTGCCGCCACGGGGAATACCTGCTATCTGTCCTTCACGATCGGTTGCCTGGTCAAACTTGTAGTCGATCATCAACACTTCTCTTGTCTCGAAATCCTTAACCGCGAGGGTTAC
>JAEEGL016015915.1_pt1 | contig 22058 bp, 13 predicted proteins | sample 9134231 | NCBI WGS metagenome assembly JAEEGL01 (sample SAMN16246548, study PRJNA631951) | gut metagenome | biome: gut microbiome; feature: rumen; material: fiber-attached | host: Bos | place: Iran: Karaj | collected 2018-10 | reverse complement strand
GCCTCATGGAACAGGCGGTGCGCTTCTGGATATTGGCGCAGCAAGCTGGAGGCAATGGACTTACCGCCCTGCTCCCCAAGAAAATAAAACTCAGAAAATACCTCCGATAACTATGAAGAAGGATATTTACATGATGAAAAGGAAAGCCCTTTGCCAATGGGCGCTCATACTGCTGATGGCTCCAGCCTTGTTGCTGGTGGGTTGCCGTTCCAGTAAGCGGGCTGTGCAGGAAGGCAATTCTGCTACGGCGCCTGCTACCGACGCCACTACAGGTGCCTCACCCTCTGCCGTCACTGTTCAACCCGCTACGGGCGAAGACTCAGGAAAAGCCAAGAAGGGTAAGAAGGACAACTCGGTGGTTGCCCGTATCAATGCAAACCGCCAGACGGCTCGCGGCATTCGGGGTAAGATGAACCTCACCCTGCGTACTGGCAGCAGTCCCCTGTCGGCATCCGGAAGCATCAAGATGAAACGCGATGAAATCATTCAAATCTCCATCACTGCCCTCGGATTGCTGGAACTCGGACGCATGGAGCTGACGCCCGAGTACCTGTTTATTCAGGACCGCTACCATAAGCGCTATATCAAGGCGAACTGGAATGACATTCCCTCGCTGCAAAGTGCGGGCATCGATTTCACAGCCCTGCAGGCGTTCTTCTGGAACGAACTGTATGTGCCGGGAAGCCGTGCGCTGCCTACGGACGATGACTACGAGCATAAGAGCGTATCGCCCAAGATTTGTCTACAGCCCAAGTTAGGACAACAGGTGATGGAAGCCCTCTTCTATACTAACGATGACAAGGAACTGGTGCAGCAGACCTCTTTTGTAGCCCGCAACGGTAAGATGCGTTTCGACGGACTTTGCCGCAGCTGGACGAGACTCGACGGAAAGCAGTTCCCTGCTGATATGTATATGGCGTTCTCTGTAGGAGACAAAGGCTACACTCTCGAGCTTACTTTTACACGACTGCAAGTTGATGAGGCTATGGGCGATATTGCGACTTCGCTTTCTGATGGAAAGTACACACGTGTTGAACTCGGCGAGATCCTTAAAGGATTACATCTTTAACACCTTTATATATAGCCGATGAAATCGACGATTCTTGTATCTCTCCTTCTGCTGGCTACCAGTGCTACAGCACAAACCAAGCAAATACGTGACCTTCGGAACCAGAAGGCACAGTTGGAACGTGGCATCAAGCAATCTCAGACGCAGCTGGAACGGACCCGCCATCAGGCAGACAAGAAGGAGAAGACAGCCGATTTTATCGAAGATCAATTGAAGATACGACTGGACTATATTGGGCAGTTGGAAACTGAAATCGACAGCCTCAATAAGGAGGTCGAACGCTTGGAACAGGAGTTAGGAGAACTGGAAATACAGGTGAACGCCCGAAAGAATAAATATATCACCAGTCTGCGTCAGGCTCGAAGCTCCCTCGCTCTGCATAATCCTCTCTTGTTCATTTTCTCCGCTGAATCCTTTCCCCAGATACATCGTCGTATGCGCTACGCCCGAGAGTTCGCTGCGCTTCAGAAGACCTTGGGCATTCAGCTGATGGAAAAACAGAACAGCGCCCGCGATAAGCAGAATGAATTGCTCGAGACGAAGCAGAAGGTGAGCGGACTCGTGCAGGAGGTTATCCGTCAGCGCCGACATCTGGCGGCTGAACATTCTGTGGTGCAGGCGAACGTAGCGCAACTGCATAAGAAGCAGAAAGAGATCGAGAGGCAAGTGGCTGAGCAGCAGAAACAGCTGAATGCGTTGACCAAGAAAATCGATGAATTGGTAGCTTATGAATTGGAGCAGGCACGTAAACGTGCTGAGGCTGAAGCTCGTCGCAAGCGTGAGGCTGAGCTGGCAAAAGCGAAGAAAAATGGCAAAGTCTCGTCTGGCAAGGGCGGTGCTAAGGGCACTACCTCAGGCAAAGCTGTTTCTCACTCAAAATGGCTGACTGCCGAAGATCAGAAACTCAATGGTAACCTTGAGCAGAACAAAGGCCGACTGCCCGTTCCCATCACAGGACCCTATCGTATCGCCCGCCGTTTTGGATTGACACAGGTGACGGCAGGTGTGGTCCTTGATAATAAGGGAACTAACTATTTGGGACAGACTGGTGCTCGTGCCCGTGCTATCTTTGACGGTGAGGTCTCTGCTGTCTTCCAACTTGGTAATATGAAGAACGTCCTTGTGCGCCACGGTTCCTACATCTCGGTTTATTGTAATCTCTCATCGACGATTGTCCAGCGAGGACAAAAGGTGAAAGCCCGTGATATCTTGGGCACGGTAGCTGACGACGGTCAGGGCAACTACGTTCTTCACTTCCAATTGCGCAAGGAGACTGCCAAACTCAACCCTGAAGCCTGGATTGGCCGATAACTGTTGGAATAAGCAAGCAGGTTGAGTGACGGGTGCGCTCTTTTTTTGTTAAAAATTGAAAAAATATGGGCAAGAGCACCAAAAGATGAGAAAAAACACAGAAAATATCGGTATTGTGGCGGGAAATCCTTATATTTGTCCCCCGAAATGAGCAAATAAGCCGCCTCTGCCACCTGTTGGCGGCAGAGAAGCTCCTAACCTGCAACTCACTTATAAACCATTACGATTATGAAAAAGTATGTTTGCGACCCCTGTGGTTACGTTTATGACCCTGAACTCGGCGATCCGGACAACGGCATAGCTCCCGGCACCGCTTTCGAAGACCTGCCCGATGATTGGGTGTGCCCCATCTGTGGAGTAGGCAAGGAAGATTTCACCGCTGAATGACCTACGAACAGGCACTCGGCCGTATGGCCGCCCTCTGTAGCACTGCCGAACACTGCGAGAGCGAGATTCGCGAGAAGCTGCAGCGGGCGGCTTTGACCGAGACTGACATTCAGCGTATCGTAGATTACCTCTATGATGAGCAGTATATGGACACGGCACGTTATTGTCGTGCCTTTGCTCATGACCGCTTACGTTTTGCCCATTGGGGACGGGTGAAGATTCAGCAGTCACTGCGACAGCGTGGTCTGCCGGAAAGTGACATCCGACACGCACTTGACGATCTTCCCTCCGATGAATACAGCCGTGTCCTTGAAGGACTGTTGGAACAGAAAGCCCGCAGCCTGCATGATGAGGACGACTATACACGTCGAGGCAAACTGATTCGTTTTGCTGCTGGAAGAGGTTTTACGATAGACGAAGTTCTACACGCTTTAAACTAAGACCGCACCCTTATGATTTTCTTTTTTTCTGGTACAGGCAACACCCGCTGGGCAGCGCAGAAAGTCGCTGAGGCCACGGGTGACCGATTGTTGTTTATCCCCGACGAGCTGAAGGGCGACTGCTCTTATTCTCTCGTGCCTCATGAGGCCGTTGGGTTCTGTTTCCCCGTTCATGGATGGCAACCTCCTCATATCGTGCGAGAGTTCATACGCCGTCTGAAACTCACCTCCTCGTTTCCCCTGAAGGTGCATTTCTGTTACGCTTTGGTCACCTGCGGTGACAGTATCGGTCGTACCATGAACATCCTAAGCAAAGAACTGGCAACAATCGGGTTAGGGCTCAACAGTTGTTTCTCGCTGATTATGCCGGAGAGTTATGTATGTCTACCTTTTATGTATACAGATACGCCAGCCCGCGAGCGTGAAAAAATAGAAAAGGCGACAGCGGACTTGGAGCAATATTCTGAACTCATCGTCAAACATACCCGTAACGAGCGTCATATCCGCCGCGGACTCACTCCATGGACCTTCTCTCATGTCTTTGGCGCTTACTTCAACGCGAAGATGATAAGTGACAGGAAGTTCACCGTTGACGCGGACAGCTGCATTCACTGTGGCCGTTGTCAGAAGTCGTGCCCAGTAGGCGATGTCACCCTTGTTGACGGGCTGCCGCAGTGGCATCACGATGGTTCGTGTACCAATTGTCTGGCCTGTTATCATTACTGTCCTCAGCACGCCATCAATTACGGCAATATTACCCGTAAACGCGGGCAATACTACTTTGGACATGACGAACAGTTGAAAGATTCAAATATTGAAAACTAATACATATATGAAACCATTTATGGATAAGAACTTCCTGTTGCAGACAGAGACCGCTCAGGAACTTTATCACCGCCATGCTGCCAAGCAGCCCATTATCGATTACCATTGTCATCTCGACCCCGCCATGGTGGCCGAAAATCACCGCTTCCGCAGCATCACAGAGCTGTGGCTGGGCGGCGATCATTATAAGTGGCGTGCCATGCGAACCAATGGTGTGCCTGAACGGCTTATCACAGGCGATGCTTCGGACTGGGAGAAGTTCGAGGCGTGGGCGGCTACGGTGCCCTACTGCCTGCGTAACCCGCTCTATCATTGGACACATCTGGAGCTTAGCACCGCCTTCGGTATCCATGAATGCCTGAATCCTCAGACGGCACGCAGCATCTATGACCGCTGCAACGACCGCCTGCAGAACGATCCGAATTTCACGGCTCAGGGACTGATGCGGCACTATCATGTTGAAGTAGTCTGCACGACGGACGACCCCATAGATGATTTGCGATACCATAAAAGCCTCTCGCCCCAGTCTGGATTTACCATGTCGCCCGCCTGGCGTCCTGATAAAGCCATGGCCGTAGAGTCACCGAAGGCTTTTTGTGGCTATGTGGAGAAACTCGGGGCTGCGGCGGACGTCCATATACGCACATTCTCCGATTTCATCGATGCTTTGCAGCGCCGCCACGACTACTTCCACGAACTGGGAAGTCGCCTCAGTGACCACGGATTGGAGGAATTCTATGCAGAGCCCTACACCGATACAGAAATTGATGTCATATTCAATAAGGTGATGGACGGCAATGAACTCGATAACCTGGAGATCCGTAAGTTCAAGAGCGCCATGCTCTACATCTTCGCCGTGCAGGACTACGAGGCCGGCTGGGTGCAGCAGTACCACTATGGTGCCATGCGCAACAATAACAGTCGGATGATGGCACAGCTGGGTCCTGATACGGGCTTCGACTCTATTGGTCAGTGGCAGACGGCGAAGTCGATGTCGCGCTTCCTCGACTTGTTGGATAGTGAGGAACGTCTCACCAAGACGATACTCTATAACCTTAATCCTGCTGATAATGAAATGGTAGCCACTATGTTAGGTAATTTCCAAGACGGTAGTGCGGCAGGAAAGATACAGTGGGGCTCCGGCTGGTGGTTCCTCGACCAAAAGGACGGCATGGAACGTCAGATGAATACCCTCTCGCTGCTGGGGCTCCTCAGCCGCTTCGTGGGTATGCTCACCGACAGCCGCAGTTTCCTCAGCTATCCCCGTCACGAATACTTCCGCCGCACCCTCTGCAACCTTCTCGGTAACGACATAGAGAATGGTGTCATCCCCTTCACGGGTTATGAGGAACAGCGCGTGCGTCAGATGGTGGAGGATATTAGCTACAATAATGCAAAACAGTATTTTAGCCTTTGATTTTGTTGTTCCTACATTTCGTCATCTCGTAATTTCGTAAACATTATTTTACTAACATGACTAAGAGTAATTGGCGCTGGTGGCTTTGCGGCCTCCTCTTTGTCGCCACCACAGTAAACTATCTCGACCGACAGGTCCTTTCGCTGACATGGAAGGACTTTATAGCACCAGAGTTTCATTGGACGAACTCCGATTACGGTAGCATTACCGCCGCTTTCTCGTTGTTCTATGCTTTCGTCAGTCTCTTTTCAGGAAAGTTCATCGACTGGGTCGGCACGAAGAAAGGGTATCTCATCGCCATCTTTGTCTGGAGCTTGGGTGCTTGTCTGCATGCGGGTTGTGGTTGGTTGACGATGCACATCCATGGCTTGGAGAGCGTGGAAGCGCTGAGACTGGTGGAGGCGGGCAGCACGCTGGCACTCGCCATCTCGACCACCAGCGTGTGGCTTTTCATGGTCTGTCGTATGGTGCTGGCTGTCGGTGAGAGCGGTAACTTCCCTGCTGCCATCAAAGTCACGGCTGAATACTTCCCCAAGAAAGACCGGGCACTGGCCACCAGTATCTTCAATTCCGGAGCTTCTGTGGGAGCCTTGGTGGCACCTGTCACCATCCCCTTCCTTGCCAGCGCCTACGGCTGGGAGTGGGCTTTCATCATCATCGGTGGTCTTGGTTTTCTGTGGATGGGCTTTTGGTATTATATGTATGAGAAGCCTGAGCAGAGCCGGCACGTGAATGAAGCTGAGCTGGAGTATATCAATCAGGATGAGATAGACTCTCCCCCCGCCCTCCCTGTTAGGGAGGGAGCAGAATGTGAAGAGCAGGCATCCGCTTCGCAATCCTCGATTGTATCCGCTCCCTCCCTAACAGGGAGGGCGGGGGGAGAGTCTGAATCCTCTGGCATTTCTATTTGGAAATGCTTCACCATCCGTCACACTTGGAGCTATATCTGTGGCAAGTTCTTCACCGATGGTGTCTGGTGGTTCCTGCTATTCTGGGCCCCCGCCTACTTCAGCGATCAGTACGGCTACCGCAGCGACTCCGCAATGGGTGCCACGCTCATCTTTATCGTTTATCTCATTGTTACCCTTGTCAGTATCGCTGCCGGTGGCTATCTGCCCAAGTACTTCATCGAACGACGTGGTATGGAAGCGTATGCAGGACGACTGCGTGCTATGTTGATGTTTGCCTTCCTGCCTGTCTTCGCCCTCTTCGCGCAACCGTTGGGCGCTTACAGCGCTTGGTGGCCGGCTATCATCATCGGCTTGGCAGGCGCAGGACACCAGTCGTGGTCTGCTAACCTTTACAGCACCGTAGGCGACATGTTCCCCAAGAGTGCTATTGCAACGATTACAGGAATCGGAACGATGACTGGTGGCATCGCCTCTTTCGCTATCAACAAAGGAGCCGGTTGGCTCTTCGACTATAGTGATGCACAAGGTTCCGCCTTCCAATTCCTCGGCTTCGAGGGAAAGGAAGCAGGCTATATGATGATCTTCTGCTATTGTGCTGTCGCTTACCTTATTGCTTGGGCGTGTATGAAGACGCTCGTACCACGTTATAAAAAGGTGGAGCTCTGAAAAGAAGTTAGATAAGTTATGTGGCCTTTAGCCATGGAAGTAATGTCGCGATGCGACGGAAGTTTTCGAATTATCAAGGTGTTGCGAGCACCAAACGATGTAGATTACTTCTTTATGACATTCAGTGGCTAAAAGCCACATAACTTCTCGATAAGCGTAGCTCGCTAAAACTACATTGCGAAGGCATTGAAGCCACCGTCGACCACTGCGACGGTTCCGGTTACAAAGCGCGACGCATTAGAAATCAGGTAATGAATGGTGCCGCAGAGTTCCTCGGGTTCTCCCATGCGGCCGAAGGGAGTCTGACGAATGACGTCCTGTCCGCGTTGGGTGAAGCTGCCGTCGGGATTCGTCAGTAGTGAGCGATTTTGCTCCGTGATGAAGAATCCGGGAGCGATGGCATTCACGCGGATGCCTTCACCGAATTTCTTGGCGCACTCGGTAGCCATGTAGGCTGTGAAGTTCGAGATGCCGGCCTTGGCGGCAGCATAGCCGCAGACGCGTGTCATCGGACGGAAGGCTGCCATCGAAGAGAAGTTGACGATGGCGCCACTCTTCTGAGCCGCCATGGGACGCAGGAATACCTGAGTGGGGATAACGGTACCCGTGAGGTTCAGGTTCAGCACCGTTTGGAACTGAGCCGGATCCAAATCGAAGAACGTCTTATCGGGAGCAATGGTGGCGCCGGGCATATTGCCTCCGGCGGCATTCAGCAAGGCATCCACGCGACCATAGCGGGCGAGGATGTCGTCGCAGTTCTGCTGTACTTTGGCAGCATCGAGTACGTCTGTTTCGAGGAACATCGCCTCGTTGCCTGATGCCTGGATTTCTGCCACGATAGCGTTGCCGACTGCGGCCTTGCGACCAAGAATAACGACCTTGGCACCTTCTGCGGCCAGGTATTTGGCGATGGAACGGCCGAGTACGCCTGTACCGCCTGTGATGACAACAACGTTGTCTTGAATGTTAAAGAGAGAAGACATGATGAATAGTATTAATTGTGATTATGGGGCTTATAGGGCCAATAGAGGTCAAGGGGCAATTAAATCGCTGCCATCACTCCCTGCACCTGTGCCATGGCAAACATACGGCCGAGGAAGCTGTAGCCGGCGTTGTAGCCGCGTGTCTCGTCGCCAAGCATTGTCTTGCCGTGGTCTACGCGGAAGGGGAGAAGACCCTGTGCACTTTCATTAGGGAGAGAGGTTGCCTGGCGACGAGTTTCTTCTGCACTGAAAATGCGGCAGAGCTCCACGACATTGGCGCGTCCGCCCAAGTGACTGGCCTCTGTGAAATCGCCATTGGGGAAGATGTGGCAGGAACGAAGGTGGACGAAGTGCGTGCGAGAAGCAAACTCACGGGCCATGGCCACCACATCGTTGTAAGCGCCTGCCGAGAGGCTTCCGGCACAGAATGTGAGGCCATTGTGGGGATTGGGCACTGCGTTGAGGAACCAACGGATATCCTCTGCCGTGCGGACAATACGCGGCAAACCTAAGATTTCGATAGGGGGATCATCGGGATGTACGCACATATTGATGCCGCATTCTTCGCAGACAGGCATGATGGCTTCGAGGAAGTACTTCATATTGGCGCGCAGCTGATCCTTGCCGATGCCTTTATATTTGTCGAGTAGCTGATGGAATAGCTCCAACGGATGCTCGTCGCCCTCCTTGAAGTTGCCGCTGACGAAGCCTTGCGTCTTGATGACGATGTTCTCCACCAACTGATGATCCTTCTCTGGTGTCATCGTGCGGGCCAGCTCGTCGGCTTCGGCCAGTACGTTGCGGCCTTCACCCACGCCGTCGGGGAAGCTGAATGCAGCCCACTCTTCACGCGCGCCTACGCGTTTTAATATATAGGTGTCGAAGTAAGCAAACTCCGAGTAGGAGAAGTAAAGGTTATAGGTGCCGTCGTCATTCGGATGCATCAGGTCTGTGCGTGCCCAATCCAACACGGGCATGAAGTTGTAGCATACTGTATGAATACCTTCTGCCGCCAGGTTGCGCAGACTCTGTTTGTAGGTTTCTATCTGTTCGTCGCGGTCGGGGCCACCATATTTTATGGTCTCTGTGACGGGAAGGCTCTCCACGACACTCCATCGCAATCCTCTGGCCTCGATAAACTCCCGCAGGTCACGAATCTGTTCCCGAGTCCATACTTGTCCGAGAGGCACATCGTGCAGGGCGGTTACGATTCCCTCCACGCCGATTTGCCTTAACATTTCTAATGTGATCTTGTCCTTTTTGCCGAACCAGCGCCATGTTTTTTCCATATATTTTAGGGCTTTTTAAATGATTTCTTTGTGCAAAAGTACTACTTTTCGATGAGAAACCGCCTTTTCATACCTCAAAATATGCAAAAGCAACATCCAGAATCGACAAAAAGAGGGAGAAAGAAGGAAAAATGGAAGAAAAAAAGTCCTTTATTACGTTTTTTTTGCAAAAAAACTTGCTCGTACCGCCAAAAGCCGTAACTTTGTCCCCGCTAAGGGCAAAATATGCCCTATGCCTACCTATTTAGAAACTTTAATTAACCCTATTTATTAACTTTAAAATTCTATCTTATGAGTAAACTAAAACTCTTTTTTGTCAGTATGCTTAGTCTGCTGGCATGGAATGTTGCTCAAGCAGAGAACATTGAGGTAGATTACACCAACAGAGTGGGCATCACAGCTGCAGACTGGAAAGGTTCCTCCGGACTTTGTGCAACTAATTTTGCTCCCGCCATCACAACAAAAGATGGCCGTTCAGCTCAGTTGGCAGAGAACTACCAAACTAATGTTAATGCCACGGGCGACCTGATTACACAGACGGTCACGGGTCTGGCAAACGGAACCTACCGTGTATCAATCTATGCAAATGCGTTCTTTACTTCTGGTCGTGGTTTCGATTCTGAAATGGAGGATGGATCAGAGGATGTTTGCTACGTTTTTGCTGGTGTTGGAGATAATCGTGTTGAGAAATTCATCACGGCTCGCATCGCCACCTCTACCACAGAAAATGATCTCCGTACGATGGAGAATGTTGTAGTTTCTGATGGTTCGTTGGTCATCGGCTTGGGTAAAGCCAAGGCCGGTACCAATTGGCACACTGTTCAGGTGTATGAAATCACTGCAATAGTGGACAAGGACGAATTTATTGCTACTAAGTATAAGCCCCTCGAGGATGCGCTTGCTGCTGGTGAGGCCATTAAGAAAAACGTGCCTGAAGAGGACGCAGCAATTGCTACATATGATGCAGCAGTGGCTGATGCCAAGGCTGCTAATGAAGCACGTACTTTAGATTATGACGTTGAGGCAGCAGTGGCTGTTGTTAAGGCTGCTGCTAAGGTACTCTCCAAAGCTCAGACCGCTCCTGGTTCTGACCTTTCCGCCTTCATCGTGAATCCCGAAATCAATGGTTCTGATGGTTGGACGCTGGTAGCCCCCGTCGGTGGCGGTGGTCCTCTGAAACCCAGTGGAGATGCACTGGAATTCTGGGCCGGTTCTGCTAATCCGCGTAGCGAAGCTCAGTTTGATATCTATCAAGAGATTTCAGGTCTTCCTAACGGTATCTATACGATTAGTGCAGATCTGTTCAACTCACTGAACGATGAGGGTGGTGCAGTGTTTGCTCCTACCAGCGGCGTTTATGCTTCATCTAGTGAAAACGAAGCCTATACACAGGTGGATGTTGAAGGAACAGAATTTAAGACCTATACAACAGGCCAGGTGCTTGTTACTGATGGCAAGCTCCGTATTGGCGTGAAGAGTGTTAAGCCTCTGGCTGCTCGCTGGTTTGTGGCTGACAACTTTAAGCTCACGCTCGTGAAGACTGTATCCGATGATGATATGGAACTCCAGCAAGCTTACATTGCTGCTCTCGGTAGCATTGAAGATGGCGGAACCTACCGTATTTTCACCGAGGTTGATGGAGTGAAGTATTATCTGAATGCAGCTGGTAAGCTGGTGGACAACACCAAGAAAGCAGCTACATTCGCATTTAATGCCGTTGAAGGTGACGAATTCAAAGTTGGTTTCTATATTGATGGCGGTAGCACTCGCTTCAGTAATCCTCCTGGAACTACTGAGGACAAGTTGAAGTGTGGTTATATCAGCACTTCCACCGACAAACGTAATACATGGGAGGCTCAGGTTCTTTTCCTGAAGGATGGCAAGTATGCCGTACGTGCCACCAATGTTAAGGGTGGTGCCACCAGTGGTTGGAGTTGGGTCGCCAGTTCCTTCTGGACTGTTGAGACCGTTGAAGAGGCTCTCGTTGCTCAATACGATTGGGATCCTGCTTACGTTTGGGAAATTGAGGAGAATGTAGACAACCGTCCCGCAGCATTTGCCAAGGTTCAGGAATGGGCTGGTAAGCTACAGACAATCGATGGTCTGGTGCAGGATGCTACGAAGTACACCTCCAACGCCAAGGATCCCGCTGAAGGCAGCTACGAGGCTCTGCTTGACGGCGACTACAGCACCTTCTTCCATAGCACATGGCATGGCGGCGAGTATGATCCGCAGGCAGACCATTATCTGCAGGCAGAACTTCCCGAGGCTAAGCAGGAATTCTATATCTACTTCAAAAAGCGCAGCCAGAACAACAACAACCGCCCGACGAAGATCATCGTAAGCGGTAGTAACGACGGTGAGACTTTCACAGAAATTACCACCATTGTTGAGGGCCTACCCGCGGGCGCTACCCCCATTGACTTCCTGTCCGCAAAGATTGCTGGCACGGAAGCTTACAAGTATCTCCGCTTCACAGTTCCCGAGACCAACAGCGGTGCCAAGACTGGTGACCACGTGTTCTTCACATTCTCTGAGTTCTATATCCTGCCCGCAGACGGCGTGACAGCTGCAGCAGTTCCCTACATCGTTAGTGATTACACCGACCTCGAAGACAGCGACGTTGACAAGATTAACGACCTTGATGGCTTCATCAGTGCAGCTGCAGTTATCGAAGATGGTCTTGCTTATCGCATCTCCACCACTGTTGGCGAAGAGAAGTACTTCCTCGCTGCCAACGGTAAGCTAACAGCTGATAAAGCGGCTGCAGGAACTTTCACCTTCACCAAGGTTGCTGCTGATAATCCCGAATACCCCTTCGGCTTCCTCGTTGATGGAGGTGAAAAGCGCTTCAGCAATCCTCCTGGAACTTCTGAAGACAAGCTGAAGTGTGGTTATATTAGCACTTCCACAGATTCCCGTAAAGATTGGGAGGCTCAGGTCTTCTTCCTTAAGGATGGTAAGTATGCTGTTCGTTCCACTAATGCTCCATATGCAGATAGCGGTTGGGGTTGGGTCGGCAGTGCTTATTGGACTGTTGATGATGTTGAGGGTGCTCCTGTTGCCGAGTACAGCTTCGACAGGAACTTTGTTTGGGAACTTAAGGATCTGAGCACCGTCAAGGTAACCTATGCCCTCTATGATGAGGGAGGTGAAGAGCCCGTAGCGACTGTGGAAGCAGTACAAGAGATTAATAGTGCTGTGCAGATACCGGCTTCCTTCTCTTCTAAGGCTTACTATCAGTTCGCTACCGAAGGAACTATTGGTGAGGAAGACTGCACTATCAAGGTTGTTCGTAGTTACAAGACCGGTTTGGTTCTTGCTCTCGACCAGTTGAGCAATAACAAAGCCTACACCATTACTTGCGACCGAGGTGCCCTGCTGACTAAAGATGGCTATCTGGCTTCAACAGCTCATGGCTCACTTGCTGACGCAGAGCCGGCTAATTTTGCTATCATCAACTACGAGGATCACTACTATCTCTTTAGCGTTGCTGACAATCAGTTCGTGACGTTCGATCCATCTGTTTCTACTGAAGGTGCACGTGGCCCATTGGCAAATCTGCCTGTCCATGGCACAGAAGATGCTATCATTCTTGAGGCAAAAGATGTACCATATTTCTTCGCTTACTTCAAGTCTGGAGACACCAGTTATGGTCTCAATACGAATGGTAATGATCCTTATGGTCATGTCATCAATACTTGGATGACGGCTGATCCCGGCAACCTGTACTACATGATTGAGGCTGCCGACTTTGATCCCAGTTCTGCTCTGGCACAATTACAGAAAGGTGAATATCTCGTTCCTCTGATGGAAGCCTTGGCAGCCAACGAACCTAATCCTGTGCTTGCTGGTGATGCCGTATTCCAGAAGCCTCAGGCTGCTTACGATACCTTCAAGGCTGCATATGATACTCAGGCTGCTGTCGCTGCCAAGGAAGATGCTACCATTGAAGAGTTGCAGGCTGCTATTAAAGCTCTTGATGATGCCGTTGCTACCTACGCTGCTGTTGAGGTCAACAAGCCTGAGGCTGGTGTACAGTACATGTTCCAGCACAAGTCCAGTGGAGCTTATCTTGGTTTCGCTGGAAAAGAATCTGAGGGTGTCACTACCTATGAAGTTTCAGTTGTAGATCCCGCTCAGTGCTTCGATCTGACTGCAACAGAAGGTGGATACAACTTAAGTAATGAAATTGGATTCATTGCTCTTCAAGAGGTTGGCAAGAACAACCTGATAGCCTCTGAGGAAAACAAGTTCGTATTGATAGCAACTCCCGTTGAAATTGGTGAAGATGGAACAATTTACTACCACCTCATTAATACTACCGATGGCAAGGCTATTACCAGTGCCTCCACTGCAACAAGCTTCAAAAAGTGTACTTTAGCTGGCTCACCAAATAAGAATGCGCTTTGGGCCATTGAGGTGAAGACCACTCTCGATCTCGCCGTTGATGTCGTACGTCCTATTTATCCCAACCAGTATCAGGATCAGTATGCTTCAATTGACGTGGAAGCTGTCAAGAAGTTCCTCGGAGTTGAAACACTGACTGCAGAGAATGTTTCTCTTTCCATCATTAATCCTGATGGCACAGAAATCACCGACTATGCAGGTTATGATGGTTGGTTTGGCAAGGATGGTAGTGCTCAAAATTGGGGAGATAACGCCTTCATTTGCGTGAAGATGTTCCAGGCTCTGACCGATGGACAGTTCTTCCTCTGCCACATGAACGGTCCGACAACGGAGGATCAGGTCAGCGTCAAGTGGGCATTCAAGGCCAATGGCAAGACTGTAATCTATACCGTCAACGTGACGTTCGAGGAGTATGTTGAACCCTCTTACAAGCCTGAAATCATCAAGACTATTGACATTGCTCACACCGAGATGCCTGAAACTGCTTACAGTGAGGCTGAGCCCGCTCCTAAGTTCGACGTGGCAGAAGTCTGCAATGCTTTGGGTATTGCTGATATCAGTGAGGCTAAGGCTTACATTGTCAATGTAACAACTGGCAACTTCGTGGAGAATAGCACTGATGGTTGGCGTAATGCTGATGGCGATGCAGCACCTTGGGGCGAATGCACCAATGGCTTCTGCGTGAAGTTGGATAATCCTGCAAGTGGTGAGTTTAACTACACTGGTGCACACGATGCAAACTTCAAGGAAGGTGACACTTACCTTGCACAGTGGGGTCTCGTTGCAAACGAGAAGGCAGTTCTGTTAAAGGTTAACGTGACCTTCTCAACTCCTGTTGGCATCCGCGATATGCAGCTCGATGGTAAGGCTGAAATCTATGACCTCAACGGTCGCAAGGTCAGCAAGATCCAGCGCGGCGGTATCTACATCGTCAACGGCAAGCGCGTAGCTGTGAAGTAAATTTGTTCCCCATGCTGCAACAACGTTGCAGTTGAGATAAGAGCGGGGCGGCCATTGCGGTCGCCCCGCTTTCGATAGTCCTCCATGGCTCATATCATTAAATATTCATGCTTTTCCCATATCAATAGATAGAAACTTCCCAAAAAATTTGCACAATCACGAAGAAAGCAGTACTTTTGCCGACACAATAACTAACAAAACCCCTATGATTATGAAACGTCTTTACCTATTTATGATTGCTTTCCTCGGAGTCGTAGGAAGCATAACCGTGAGCGCTCAGGACATCCCGACAGGGCTGATTCGACTGAAGAGCGACCGCACGTCGTGGTACCTTTCTACTGCCAGCGCTGGCAATGCTGCCACTACCACCAAGAATTTGAACAAGCTGGATCAAGTGTGGATCTTGCAAACTAATGGCAGTGGATACTCATTGCGCAGCGCCAATACTGGTGAATACCTGCAGGCCACGATGACAGAAACGGGAAGTGGCAAGGCTACTCTTTACATCCGCAAGAGCCCCAATGCCACCAGCTCGAAAGAGCTTTATAACATCTCGGCGAAGAGCGACTGTAGTGGTGATTTTCTGAATACCAACACCAGCCATAACCTCTTTAAATATTCCTTTGATGCCGGCTGCGACTGGTACTTTGAAGCAGTGGAGAACTTCACGGTTGATGAGATCCGCGAACGCATCCTGGGGATGAGTCCTTATGCCAAGGAACTGGAGGACGGCGCCTACTATCGCCTCGTCAGCTACTATGACCTCGTAGCCACTGGAGGTAGTGATATCAGCACTAAGAATTCCGATCCCGCCAACTTCTATCAGTACTGGCAACTGAAGAAGAGCGGAACGGGTTGGACTATACAGGATGTGGTTTCTCAGAAGTACATCCAGCACCAGACGACCACCAGCGCCATTTATCGTGAAGGTTCCACCAAGGTCATCTTCAACATCAAGCCCGTCAATGATGATTGGGACTACCGATGGACGATAGCCTATGGAAATGAGAGCGCAGGCTTGCACGATGCCAGCACGCAAGGTCATAATGTGGTGCTCTGGAGTACCAATGCCGCCGCCAGTGAATGGCACTTCGAGAAGGTGGAGCTTTCGGAGCAGGATATTGAGAATGCTCGTGCCGGACAAGGTGTCTATGATGAACTTGTCAAGAACAAGAGCCAGTTGCAGAAGAAGCTCGACAGCCTCTTTGTCGATAAGTCTTGTCTGACGCTGAAGGATGATATTCAGGCTCTCAGCGATGAGGCTTTGGCTGCAAATGAGAACTTTGCAGCCCTCACCGACGACATGAAGGCAATGGTGCTGAAGGTAAAAAACAATACGTGGCAACAATATACCTCATCAACGGGCTATACCGCTGGATACGAGAAGTTCTTCCGTGCTGCTGACTATAGGATATATAGCAACTATAATGAGATGTATAAGGTCTTCACGGTATCAAATCCTTTTGGACGTTTGTCTGGCCCCACGGGTATCGTGGCAAATCCGGGTGATATTCTCTATGTTTATGTTGGCTCCGCTCCCAAGACGGGAACTACGTTGCAGCTTGAAGCCGTGAGCACTGACGGTTGGTCTGGCAGTCATCCGACAGGTGAATTGACCACGCTGAAGGCTGGCCTTAACCTCTTCCGCTTTACCGAGCAAAAGATGATTTATATCCTTCATCAGCTTACAGATACAAAGAAGTTCCTGAAGGATTATCCTGACATCACGGTACACATCGAAGGCGGTCAGCTCAACGGCTACTGGGATGCCACCCGCGGTATGACAAATGATGACTGGAAACTCTTGCAAGAAAAACTGCTAAAGGCTGGTCGCTACATCAATTTAAAGACCGAACGACTCGTACACCAGGTCGAAGCTGAATACGTACTACTGGAAAAAGATAATATGGAAGGTCTCATGCATATGTGGAACACCATTTGTGCAAACGAGCAGCGTTATATGGGTGTTGAGGACTTCGAAGGACGCTACAATAATATCTGGAACGTATTTGCTGTTGCTAATTCACCCAGTTATGCCGCATATTCCACGACTTACGGTACGTATTATGCAGAGAACGCCATAAAAGGTGCTATGAAATATAGTGAATGGTTAAAGGGCGGTAACTTCTGGGTTTCAAGCCATGAAATCGGCCACAACCATCAGGCTAGCATCAATGTCATAGGAACTACGGAGAGTTCTAACAATGTATTCTCGAATATCAATGTCTTTGAGTCCGGCATTCATAATTCCCGTGCCATGTATCCCCACCAGAACTTTGAATACATGGCAAATGGAACACATTGGCTGGATCGCAGTATATGGATGACTACGGATATGTTCTTACAGCTCTACCTCTACTTCCATGTTCAGGGCCACAACCCCGACTTCTATCCCAATCTGTTTCGTCTGATGCGTAAAAATCCCATCAACAAATGGAGCGGCCCCGGCAACGGTGGACCAACCTCCTATGGTAAGGATGACTACTTGCATTTGGCCAAGATGATTTGCGATGCTGCTCAGGCTGATCTCAGCGAGTTCTTCGAAGCCTATGGCATGTTCATCCCCTGCAACATGCATCACGTTGGTGACTACTCCAACTATGACGTTACCACCACACAAGCGCATATCAATTCCGCCAAGGCATATATGCAGAAGTACGAGAAGAAACTTGGTAACATCATGTTCATAGACGACCGTGTCATCAAGAAGAAAGCTGACCCGGATAATATCTTTGGATGCGTTCCCGAGTCTGATGGCTACAAGCGGCAAACCGAGGAGTGGGCGTATCTGATGGCTACTTCTACGTCATCATACGTTGGCGGTGACTACGAATCCTTCACCGATGACGCAGCACCTGTCACGGATGACTGGTATAAGTTATCCAGTAATGGCAAGACCATTACCTTCCAGGGGACCAAGAAATATGCAGGCCACAAGTTCTATGATGCTGACGGAAACCTTATCTGGGCGACCAACACGGTGAAAGCGACCTTGCCTAAGTGCGTGTTAGACCTAGGTATCGAGAATGTCACTATTATGACGGCCAACTACGATATGAGTGACACACCTTGTACTGATGTAGATCCTGCAGTAGCCGTGCGCGATGTCCAGAGGGGCGATGTACCCGAGAGTATGAAGGTCTTTGACCTTACGGGCCGCCGCATCAACACGATTACGCAATCTGGCTTGTATATCGTAAATGGAAAGAAGGCGTACATTAAGTGAAAAGTAAATAAATGAAAGGTGAAAGGATGAACAGTGGTAAACATAAATCACCGAAGTCTGTTAAGGTACAGGTGGCAGACAACTTTCGTAAAAAGCAAACAGCAGAGAGTTCTCCAAAAGGAGTGACTGCCGTCCAAGAAAACTCCCTTTTTCCACTCTCCATTCTTTCACTTTTCACTTTCTTTGCCCTCTCCTGGCTGTGGGCTGGATGGTGGATGGGCGACACGTTACGCATTGCTTATGAGCGTTCGTTCTTTGCCGCCGATGCCACTTTAATGCATTGGCTGTGGCAGCAGTCATTTGGCTCTCTCTGGATCCTTGGTCGCGCCTTGCTGACGCTCTACCACTGGCCTGTCGTAGGGGGATTGCTGGTCGCTTCCTTATTGACAGCGGGCTCCCTCCTGTTTGGCTACTGCCTGCGTCTGCCCAAGCGATGGAGGTGGATTCAGTATCTTCCAGCTGGAGCATGGATGATTTGGGTATCTTGGTCCGGACTAGACCTCTTCTTCATGCATGAGCCAGGACGTATTCTTGGGATTCCCCTGTTGGCGGTACTGGTTTGCTTGATGGACGCTGTGATTATCTGGAGTTTCAAGAGAAGAAGGCCAGCCTCCAGCAACCCCACCCCCAACGCTTCGCGGGATGGGGTGAGAGCGGGGCTTTTCGGTCTTTTGGTAGTAGTTCTTTTATTTCTTCTCCCCTGTTTGCTTCTCAATCAACGCCACCCCTATCTCCGTCCATTAATGCGGATGCAGGTGCAGTTGCTGCATGATGACTATGCAGGAATGTCAGCCACAGCCCACGAAAATGCTTCGTTGAGCTATAGGCCTCTTGCAGCTTACTATGCTGTCGCCCTTACACGTCAGGGAACGATTGCCGAGCAGCTATTCGACGTTCGTCTGGAGTATGACAGCATCTGTGTTCATGACTATGATGGCGACCCAGATTTAGGGGGTAACTATTATCTTATCGACTGTGACTACCATTCGGGTCTTATCCGTCCGGCCATGCACCGTGCTGTGGAGGAACTGACGATGGACGGTCCTTCGCTGTTCACGTTGAAGTATCTGGCGAAGATGTCGCTGATTGAAAACGATTGGGCGTTGGCACGCAAGTATTTCCACATCCTGCATCAGGCGCCTTTTGAAGGTGAGTTCCTTGCTAAGTATGAGCCGATGTTAGATCGTCCCGACCTCGTGCAGGCCGACCCTGAGTTCGCTGGTGTCCTGAAGGCGGCTCCCATCCAGGATTCTTTCGAAAGTTTTTACGAGAAACCTTGTTTCCTGGGATATCATGCAGTGACGTCCTCTGGCCGCACGATGGAAGCCCTCACGCTGAGCGTGATGGCCAATCTCTACAGCAAAAGAATGCCCGATTTTCTGATGCGTTGTCAGCCGTTTGTAGGCACTACCCCCCCACGCTCCATTGCTGAAGGACTTATCACACAGACTCAGAAACATCCAGAGATATTGCAGGCCTTCCCGCAATTGCAGATGGATGCACAGCGTTTCCGCGGTTTCATTCAGGTGGCACAAAACTATATGCAAGACCGTCCGCGAGGGGCAGAGGTTCTCTTCAACCAGTTCTGTGGTTACTATCCCTACTACTATTTCTTCGGCAACCTTCGCGCTACCCGAAAGAGTGGGGATTCGGAGAAAGAACACTCGAAAGCGGGGGTGAATTAAGGTTGAAAGGTTGAAAGGTTGAAAAGTTGAAAAGTTGAAAGTTCCCATGAGCCCTATAAGCCCCATGAGTCCCATGAACCCCAATTAATAATTAATCCATGCGCTGCAATTATACATTCTTGAAGTGTCAAGCGAGCAAGCTCGAGCGATACATTATACATTATACATTCGCCATCGCATCGACGATGGCGCTACTTGCCTGCAGTTCCCGTCCTTCTGCAATTCCTGAGACTTTTGTGGAGCTGACGGACAGCGCTACAGTCTATCCCGACTACCGCGATGTAACCATTCCGCCGAATATTGCGCCACTGAACTTTATGGTCACCGATGCCTCGGCCAACGAGTTTGTTGCTGAGGTGGGAGGTGTTGTCTGTGGCGCGAACGAGGACGGCAAGTTTGATATCGATACCATCGCTTGGCGCCAGCTACTCGCCGGCAGTAAAGGAAAGGACGTTCGAGTGAACGTCTATGCCCACCGCGAAAACGGATGGGTGCAGCAGCCCGCGTTCTCATTCCATGTGGCTGAGGAGGATATTGACGGATACCTCTCATACCGCCTTATTGAGCCGGGCTACGAGCTCTATCGACAGATAGGTCTTTATCAGCGTAACCTGACGAACTTCACTCAGACAACCATCTACGAGAACAACCGCACTTTTGATGGCGGCAAGAACCATTGCGTCAACTGTCATAACTATCAGAACTACGACACAGAGCGGATGCTGTTCCATGTGCGCGCTGCTCATGGAGGTACTGTCGTCACGCATGGTAGCAAGGCTCATAAGATTGCTATTAAGCACGACAGCATCCTCGCAGCAGGCGTTTATCCCAGTTGGCATCCCACCTTGCCTCTTGTGGCATTCTCCACCAACAAGACCGGGCAGGTCTTTCATCTCCTGCATCCGGAGAAGATAGAAGTTCTGGATACAGAGTCCGACCTTATCCTGTATGATGCCGACCGCAATGAAGTGAAGAATGTCCTCCGCACCACTGATTTCCTGGAGACCTTCCCTTGTTGGACTCCTGATGGACGACGCCTGTACTATTGTTCTGCACGTGTGCCTCAATACGATGCACCTACTTTAGATGTTGGTCTCACAACTCGCTATGATAGCCTGCTCTATGATATCTATTCTATGTCATTTGATCCCGAGACTCGCTCTTTTGGCGAGCCGCGGCTCGAGGTGGATGCCAGCTCGAAGGGAATGAGCTGTAGCGTGCCGCGCATCAGTCCCGACGGACGCTATCTCCTTTATACCCTTGGGCAATACGGACAGTTCCACATCTGGCACAAGACTGCAGATCTGTGGGTGAAGACGTTGAACGATGATAGTTTAGAGGCGAGTGAAGAGAACTGTTATCCCCTTGTCGCAGCAAATTCCTCAGATGCCGACAGCTATCATACTTGGTCCTCTAATGGTCGATGGATTGTCTTCAGTTCCCGACGCGATGATGGTAATTTCACCCGTCCTTATATTGCTTATTTCGACCAAACGGGTCAGGCTCATCGTCCCTTCATGCTGCCGCAGCGTGATCCTGAGTACAACCTCTTGCTACTCAAGAGCTACAATGTACCGGAGCTCACCCGTTCTGCCGTGCGCGTATCAATTGAAGAACTAAACCATGTCGTGCGGCACACCGAGGCAGAGTTGGCTACTTTTCAAGAATCCGTCCCAGAACCCCTCTCAGGGAGGGGAGAAGCCTCCGGACAATAATCACTGACGTATGAAAAAGAGCAATAATAGTACAAAGAATAATTCACGACCTACAGCATCGCGCCAACCTTCTTCCCTCCCTCACGATAGGGGCTTGGGAGTAGGCCTGCTTTTCTTTCTTCTCTCCTTGCTGTGGGCCTCATGGTGGATGGGTGATGTGTTTCGTATCGCCTACGAACGCTCGTTTATTGTAGCCGACAGCACGCTGATGTTCTGGTTGTGGCAAAAGTCCTTCGGGTGGCTGTGGATAATAGGGCGTGCGCTGCTCATCATGTATCGTTGGAAAATAGTGGGTGGATTGCTGGTGGCTGTTCTCCTGACAGTCGGTTCCTGGCTCTTTGGTTATTGTCTGCGACTGCCGCAGCGGTGGCGTATCCTACAATTCCTGCCGGCTTCTCTTTGGATGCTATGGACAGCGAAGGTGGGACTGAACCTCTTCTATATGCACGAGCCTGGGCGCATCCTTGTATTCCCCTTCCTCCTTTTTGTGGTATGTGCGATTTGGGCCGGAATCATTTGGCGCTTGAAGAGAAGCAAGCCAAGTTTCCCAAATCTGACGAGTAGTACCAGTTCTCCTGAGACTCCTTGTTCTTCTCGTAAGTTGAGAACCCTCCAGGCTTTGGCTTATGTGGCTGTTCTTATAGCCTTCTTTGCCGTTCCCATGTTTTATCTCAATCATCGCCATCCTTATTTGCGTCCCTTGACCAAGATGCAGGTGCAGCTGCTGCATGAGGACTACGAAGGCATCTCGCGCACGGCTCACG
>JAEEGL010114709.1_pt1 | contig 22058 bp, 18 predicted proteins | sample 9134231 | NCBI WGS metagenome assembly JAEEGL01 (sample SAMN16246548, study PRJNA631951) | gut metagenome | biome: gut microbiome; feature: rumen; material: fiber-attached | host: Bos | place: Iran: Karaj | collected 2018-10 | reverse complement strand
GAACCGCCGACCTCATCCTTACCAAGGATGCGCTCTACCTACTGAGCTACAGCAGCATATGGCGACCAAGAAGGGGCTCGAACCCTCGACCTCCAGCGTGACAGGCTGGCGTTCTAACCAACTGAACTACTTGGCCAGAGTTGCGTTTTTCTGAAATCGAGCTTATTTAATATAGCAAATAGCGCCACGCTTGTCAATAGGGAATCGCTCAAAAATTGCAAAAATTCTTCCTTATTTCACGGGAGTCCTCCGGCGCCCCGGACAGCCTTCGGCTGTCCGGGGCGCGGCCCTTCTCACTCCCGGCCCAGCAGGTACAGCAGGGCGTTGCAGATGGCGGCGGCCACGTTGCTGCCGCCCTTCCGGCCCCGGGCCACGATGTAGGGCACGCCCGCCTCCATGATAAGCTCCTTGGCCGGCACCACGTTCACGAAGCCCACCGGCACGCCGATAATCAGCTCCGGGCGCAGCCTGCCCGCCCGGATCAGCTCATACAGCCGGATCAAGGCCGTGGGGGCGTTGCCGATGGCGAAGATCAGGGGCCGGCCGATGGAGCAGGCCTTGTCCATGGAGGCCACCGCCCGGGTGGTGCCGTTTTCCTTCGCCATCCGGGCCACGTCCTCGTCGGCCATGAAGCAGAACGCCTCGCCGCCGTGGCGGGCCAGGGCCTTCTTGTTGACGCCGGCTCTGCCCATATTGGTGTCCGTAACGATGCAGGCGCCCCGCCGGATGGCGTCCAGCGCCTTGCTCACCACGTCCGGCGAGAAGCACAGGCTGTCGGCATACTCGAAATCCGCCGTGGTGTGGATGACCCGCTTGATGATGGGGGCCAGCTCCGGGTCCAGCGGGTGGGGCAGCTCCGACTCGATGATCTCGAAGCTGCGCCGCTCGATCTCCGCAGGGGTCACCTGCTCAAATTCCCATTTCATTCCGTCACGCCCTCCTCCAGGATGCGGTAGATCAGGTCCATGTTCAAATTGGCGCGGACCGCGTCGGCCAGCAGGTCGTACTGCCGCTCCTTATAGGCCTTGTAATCAAAGGTGGTCAGCTCGCTCTCATCCAGGCCCTTCCGGTGGCACAGCATGTTCAGCACCGCCCTCCGGCAGGACTCCGTGTCGAAGAAGCCGTGGAGATAACTGCCCCACACGTGGCCGCTGACGCAGCCGTCCGACGCGCCGCTGTCCAGCCGCACCAGGGGCTCCGCGCCCTCCAGCAGGGTGGTCTCGCCCATGTGGATCTCGTAGCCCTCCAGCTCCGCGCCCCGGAGCTCGGTCAGCTCGCCGCACGCCGCCACCGTGCCGGAGACCCGGGTGCGGTGCTTCTCGGCGGCGAAATCCGTCACCATGGGCAGCAGGCCCATGCCCTCCACGCTGCCGCCGCCCTCGGCGCCGCAGCTGTCGGTGATCCGGCGGCCCAGCATCTGGTAGCCGCCGCAGATGCCGCAGACGGGCGTGCCGGCGGCGGAGCGCTTCTTGACGGCGGCCTCCAGGCCGCTCTGGCGCAGCCACAGCAAGTCGGCGATGGTGCTCTTGGTGCCGGGCAGGACGATCAGATCCGGGTCGCCCAGCTGGCGGGGGGAGTTCACGTACCGCACGCCCACCCCCGCCGTGGCCTCCAGGGCCGCGAAGTCGGTGAAGTTGGAGATGTGGGGCAGCCGGGGCACGGCCACGTCCAGCCGGGCCGCCGCCCGCCGGGAAAACCGCTCCGTCAGGCTGTCCTCGTCCTCGATGTCCACCTTCAGATAGGGCAGGGCGCCGATGACCGGCTTGCCGGTCAGCTCCTCCAGCATCCTCAGCCCCGGCCGCAGGATCTCCGCGTCGCCCCGGAACTTGTTGATGACGGTGCCCTTGATGAGCCGTCTCTCCTCCTCTTCCAGCAGGGCGATGGTGCCGTAGAGCTGGGCGAACACGCCGCCCCGGTCGATGTCCCCCACCAGGATGACGGGGGCCTTCACCATTTTGGCCAGGCCCATGTTGACGATGTCGTCGCTCTTCAGATTGATCTCCGCGGGGCTGCCGGCGCCTTCGATGACGATGACGTCGTACTGCTCCGATAGGGTGTTGTAGGCCCGCAGGATGTCCGGGATCAGCGTCCGCTTCATGGCGAAATACTCCACCGCCGACATATTGCCCCGGACCTCGCCGTTGACGATGACCTGGGAGCCCACGTCCGTCACCGGCTTGAGGAGGATGGGGTTCATCAGCACCGACGGCTCCGCACCGCAGGCCTCCGCCTGGACCACCTGGGCCCGGCCCATCTCCAGGCCCTCCCGGGTGATGAAGGAGTTGAGGGCCATGTTCTGGCTCTTGAAGGGCGCCACGCGGTATCCGTCCTGCCGGAACACCCGGCAAAGGCCCGCCGCCAGCAGGCTCTTGCCCGCGTTGGACATGGTGCCCTGCACCATGATCACCTTAGCCATACAGCACCTCCTTCAGCGTGTCCATCAGTATCTCGTTCTCCGCCCGGGTCTTGATCCCCATGCGGAACCAGTTGTCGTCCAGTCCGGCAAAGCTGCGGCAGCCGCGCACCATGAGGCCCCGCTCCGACAGGGGCTCCCGGAGGGGCCGGGAGCCGCGGACCAGCAGAAAATTGGCCTGGCTGGGGCATACCGTCAGGCCCAGGGCCGTCAGCCGCTCCGTGAGCCACCGGCGTTCCCCGGCCACCAGGGCCCGGGTACGCTCCATCCAGCCCGTCTCCCCCAGGGCCGCCAGGCCCGCCCGCTGGGCCACGGTGGACACGCTCCACTCGGCGCCGAAGGCGGCGATCCGATCCAGCAGGCCGGCGTCGCCGCAGAGCAGGAAGCCCAGGCGCAGGCCCGCCATGGCGTAGATCTTGGTGAAGGCCCGGAGGATCAGCAGCCGGGGAAACCTCTCCAAAAGCGGGATCACGGACCGGCCCTCGGTGAACTCGATGAAGCACTCGTCCACCACCAGGTACGTGCCGTTGGCCGCGCACGCCGCCGCGATCTCCTCCAGCAGGTCCGGGTCCCAGAGCCGCCCCGTGGGGTTGTTGGGGCTGCAGAGGAACACCATGTCCACGTCGTCCGTCAGGGCGTTCAGGAAACCCCTGTCCGGGGCAAAGCCGTTTTCAGCTGCCAGGGGGACCGTCCGCAGCGCCGCGCCGTACAGGGCCGCGCAGCGGCCGTACTCGGAGAAGGTGGGTGCGCAGGTCAGCACCGTCCGGGGCCGCAGGCAGGCGCACAGCCGCAGGATCAGGTCGGAGGCGCCGTTACCGCAGAGGATCTGCTCCGGCTCCACGCCGAAGCGGGCCGACAGCGCGCGGCGGAGCCGGCGGCAGTAAGGGTCCGGATATCGCTCGTCCTCCCCCGCGCCGGCGGCGACGGCCCGGCGCACCGACTCCGGCATGCCCAGGGGATTGGTATTCACGGAGAAATCCAGGCGGACCCGCCGGTCGCCGTAGATATCCCCGCCGTGTTCATAGGAACGCATAGACACACATCCTTCCCAGTATGGCCAGCGCGAACATCAGCGCCGACGTGGCGTACAGCAGCCGGTGGGACCGGCGGATATCCTCCGCCTCGATGGGGCGGAGATCGTCGCCGATATACGGCTTTTTGTGGACCACGCCGAAGTATTGGGCGTCACCCGCCAGGCGGACGCCCAGGGCGCCGGCCATCACCGCCTCGGTCTGGGCGGAGTTGGGGCTGGCGTGCTTCCGGCGGTCCCGCCTCCAGATACGCCGGGCGTTGCCCGCGTCCATGCCGCACAGACCGGCGCCGGTGATCATCAGCAGGGCCGACAGCCGGGCGGGGAGGTAGTTCATCACGTCGTCCAGCCGGGCGGCGCAGGTGCCGAAGCGCTCATATCGCTGATTTCGGTAACCCACCATGGAATCCATGGTGTTCACCGCCTTGTAGAGGCAGCCGCCCAGGGGCCCCAGCAGCATTATGTAAACCAATGGGGCCACCTCCCCGTCGGAGGTGTTCTCCGCCACCGTCTCCACGGCGGCCCGGGTGACGCCGGCCTCGTCCAGCACGTCGGTGTCCCGGCCCACGATCATGGACACGCTGCGGCGGGCGTCCGCCAGCGTGCCGGTCTTCAGGGCGTCATAAACCCTCAGGCTCTCGTCCCGGAGGCTCCGGGCTGCCAGGCACTGCCACACCAGCACCGTGGCCAGGGCCAGATAGGCCCACCGGCTCAGCCGCCAGGCCCCGTACAGCGCCGCCGCCGGGACGCCCACGCCTGTGAGGAGGGTACCCAGCACCAGCAGGGCCCCGCCCAGGCGCTTGTTGTCCAAGGGGTAGAGCAGCTTCTCCAGCCCCTGGATCACCTTGCCGAAGAACCGCACCAGGTGGGGCCAGCCGTGGGGATCCCCCAGCAGCAGGTCCAGGGCAAAGCCCAGGACCAGGGCCGCCGTGTCAAGCTTCCACATACCGCGCCGCCTTTCTTACGAAGGCCTCCGCGAAGGCGGGGTTGGCCGGGAAATAGAGATGGGGAAAGCCGGCGTACAGGGTGTCCGTGGCGTGGACGCAGGGCCAGCTCCGCCGGCCGGACGCCTTGGCGGCCGTGAAGCCGCCGCCGTTGTCGGCGCTGTCGTAATAGTGGAACTCGTGGGCCCGGATGCTCTCCCCCGCCCGGCACAGCAGATTGTCCCGCTCCGCGGTCAGGTTTACATAACCAAACCGCTGCAGCTCCCCGGTGGCGAAGGCGGCGGCGTGGATGACGCCGGCCATCTCCGCGCCGTCCAGGGTGTCGTGGAGGTAGAGAAAGCCGCCGCACTCGGCCACGGTGGGCAAACCGCCCTCCACGGCCCGGCGGATCTCATGCTTGATAGGGTTTTCCGACAAGTCCCGCAGGTACAGCTCCGGATAGCCGCCGGGCAGATAGAGGCCGCCGATATTTTCGGGAAGGCGCCGGTCCGTCAAGGGGCTGAAATACACCGGCTCGCAGCCCAGCTCCTCCAGGAGCCGCAGGTTTTCCTCATAGAGAAAGCAGAAGGCCTTGTCCCGGGCCACGGCCACCCGCACGCCGGAAACGACAGGGACTACCGGCTCCGGCAGGGGCAGCGGGCCCGCCGACGCCGCCAGGTCCAGGATGCCGTCGACGTCCAGGCACTTCTCCGCCAGGGCGCCCAGGGCGTCCATCCGCTGCTGAAGATCCGCGATCTCCCCGGCGGTGACGAGGCCCAGATGGCGGCTGCCGATGACGGCCTCCTCCGCCCGCGGCAGATATCCCAGGGGCCGGAGGCCCTCCTCCTCCGCGAGCTTTCTCAGATCGTCCCGGAGCATAGGGGAGGCGTTGTTGAAGATCACGCCCCGGACGCCGCTGTGGGGGCGATAGGTCCGGAAGCCCCGGAGGATAGCGCCGGCGGAGGTGTACATGCCCCGGACGTTCACCACCAGGATCACCGGGGTATCCGTGGCCCGGGCCACGTCAAAGGTGCTGTATCCGCCCTCCGGGCCGACGCCGTCATAGTAGCCCATGACCCCCTCCAGCACCGAGAGCTTGCCCGCTGCGCCGCCCAGTTGGCGGCGCAGCTGCTCCGGCGCGCTGAAAAACGGGTCCAGGTTCCGGGCGGGCACGCCGATGACCTCCCGGTGGAACATGGGGTCGATATAGTCCGGGCCGCATTTGAAGGACTGCAGGGCCAGGCCCCGGTCCTTCAGCGCCCGCAGCAGGGCGCAGGTCACCGTGGTCTTGCCGCAGCCGGAATTGGTCCCGGCGATGAGGATCCGGTCATTCATCTCCGCCGCCTCCGCTGATGATAAAAATGGGGTTTTGCGCCGTCATCATGTGGAGGCCCGCCGCGGCCTTCGCCGCCGCCGTCCCCACCTGCACCACGTCCGGCACCAGGCCCCGGCTCTCAAAGGCGCCCATGGCCGCCTGAACGCTCTCCAGGGCGATGGCGTTCACCACGACGCGGGCCCGGGGATTCTTCCGCAGGATCACGTCAAAAACCGCGTCCATTTTCCTGCCGCTGCCGCCGATAAACACCGTGTCCGGCGCGGGCAGCTCCTCCAGCGCCTCCGGGGCGCCGCCGCAGATCACCTGCACGTTGCCCAGGTGGAAGGCGGCGGCGTTCCGCTCCGTCAGCTCCGCGGCCTCCTCGCTTTTGTCCACGGCGTATACGGCGCCTCTCCAGGCGGCCAGGGCCAGCTCCACCGTCACCGAGCCGGTGCCGCAGCCCACGTCCCAGCAGACGTCGCCGGGCCGGGGGGCCAGCTTGCTCATGGTGACGGCCCGGATCTCCGACTTGGTCATGGGCACCCGACCCCGGATGAATTCCCCGTCCGGGATGCCGAAGCGGACCCGGTCGTCGGCCCGGGGATTCTCGATCCACAGCACCGCCAGGGAGGCCGTCTCCACCCCCGTCAGTTCCTCCGCCGTCATGGAGCGGACGGACTCGTCCTCCCGGCCCAGGTTCTCCCCCAGCCAGACCGTCAGACCGCCGAAGCCGGCGCGGCACAGGGCCCGGGCCAGCTCCGCCGCGTTGCCGCCGGTGAGGGCAAAGGTGTCCCTGTTCCGGCGGACGGTGTCCGCCAGGTTGCCCGCTCTGCCGTGGCAGCTGACAAGGGCGGCCTCCTGCCAGGTCCTGCCCAGCCGGGCCGCCAGACAGTTCAGGGAGGAGACGCCGGGAAGCACCTCCACACGGCAGTCCGTCAGCTCCCGGCAGAGCTTTGCCGCGGCGCTGTAAAACCCGGCGTCGCCGGACACCAGCACGGCAAACCGGCCCTCGTCATATTCCGCCAGCACCGGCGCGATCCTGTCCGCGGTATAGACCGGCTCGGCGCGCTTGTTCAAATAAGCGTAGTCCGCCAGCATCCGGGGCGCGCCGAAGAGCACGTCGGCGCCCTCCACGGCCCGCAGGCCCTCCGCCGTTACGGTGTCCGGCCCCATGCCGGCGCCTACGATGGTCACAGTTTTCATATCGTACCTTCCTCAATGCGGCGCAGCCACTCCGCCGCCGTCTCGCCCTCGGCGTCCCGGGGCCGGGCCAGTACCGCCGTCGTCATGCCGCAATTCCGGGCGGCGGCCAGCTTCTCCGGGAAGCCGCCGGCCCGGCCCGATTCCTTCGTCACCAGCACGTCCGCCCCGGCGGCCCGGAACATGGCCTCGTTCAGCTCCCGGGAAAAGGGCCCCTGCATACAGATGATATGCCGGGCCGGGAAGCCGGCGGCCAGGCAGTCCTCCAGCCCCTTCATGGACGGCAGGATCCGCAGCCAGACCCGCTCCGCGCTGCCGGGGATCCCGGCCAGGGCCCGGGCCTCCTTGGAGCCCAGGGAGGAGAAGATCACGCCCTCCCGGCCGGAGAGCCAGGCGATCAGCGCCTCCATGTCCGGGAAGGACAGGCAGCCCTCCTCCATCTGGGACTCCCGCCGCACCCGCCGGTATTCCCGTCCGGCGGCGGCGCAGGCGTTCTGGATGCTGCGGCTCACGTCGTCGGCGTAGGGGTGGGTGGCGTCCAGCACCAGGCGGGGCCGCTCCCGCTCCATCAGGGCGGCCATGGCGGCCTCGTCCAGCCGCTCCGCGTGGACCGTCAACGATCCGCCCGCCTCCAGCAGGGACTCCCCGTATTCCGTGGCCACGCAGACCATGGCGGGGACGTTTTTCTTCTTCAGGGCCTCGGCCAGCACCCGTCCCTCGGTGGTGCCGCCGAACAGCAGGATGTCAACCAAGGCGATACCCCCTCGGGGTCACCATTTTCCCGTCGATGTTTCTCGTCTGCGAGTTGCCGATGAACACGGTGGTAAACATATCCACCGCCGTATGGCGCAGCTCGCCCAGCGTCAGCACCCGGAAGGACTCCCCCTCCCGGCCGATCTGCGCGGCCAGACCGCAGACGGTCTCCGCCGGCAGGGTCTCCAGCAGGATATCGCAGGCCCTCTGCAGATAGTCGGCGCGCTTGTGGCTGCCGGGGTTGTAGAGGCTCATGCAGAAGTCCCCCGCCGCGGCGCAGCGCAGACGCTTTTCGATGGTCTCCCAGGGGGTCAGCAGGTCGCTGAGGCTGATGACGGCGAAGTCGTGGCCCAGGGGCGCTCCCAGGATGGCGCCGCCGCTGAGGGCCGCCGTCACGCCGGGGATCACGGCGATCTCCACACCGTCGTACTCCCCCGCCAGCTCGTAGACGAGGCCCGCCATGCCGTAGACCACGCTGTCGCCGCTGCACACCAGGGCCACGCTCCGCCCCTCCCGCGCCATGGCCAGCGCCGCCCGGCACCGCTCCGTCTCCCGGGTCATGCCGGTGTCCCGGAATTCCTTGTCGGGATAACAGGGTCTCACCAGCTCCACGTATTTGCTGTATCCGATGATAACGTCGGCCTGCCGGAGGGCGGCGTCCGCCTCCAGCGTCATGCCGGCCCGCTTGCCGGGGCCGATGCCGATCACGTATAGTCTGTTCATAGCTCCTCCCCAAACGACAGCTTCGGTTCCCGGATGGCCAGCGCCACGGTGACGCCGTTGCCGGCCTCCTTCCGGCTCAGCAGCCGCCCGCCGCTGCACAGCACGGCGGCTCGCTCGCACACGTTGTCCACGCCCACGGTCTTTTTCACGAAGGCGGAGGCGGTAAAGGTCCCCGGCACCGCCGCCAGCTCCCCGGCGGTATAGGCCCGCAGGGGCAGGCCGCGGCTTTTGCAGAAGGCCAGCAGGCCCGGCTCCCCGGCCTTCAGGTCGAGGGTGGCCACGGCCCCGACGGCCAGCTCATGGCAGCCGCTCTTGCGGAGCGCCGCGTCGAAGGCCTCTTGGATGGTCTCCGCCGCCGTGCCCCGCCGGCAGCCGACGCCCGCGGTGATGATCCGCGGCACCAGGCGGAGGGCTTCGGCCCGGCCCCGGGTCCGGTGGGTGATCAGGACGTCGTACCCCTCCTCGTCCGGCTCCACCTGGGGCGGATAATCCCCGGCTATGGGGTACAGGCTCTTCAGCTTCACGGTCTCCCCCGCCAGCAGGCGGGCGGAGATCCACTTGATCCGCTCCGGATTGGCCACGGCGAGTCCCTGGCTCCGGGCCCAGGCGTCCACGGCGAAGAGACCGTGGACGTCGGTGGCGGTGGTGATCACCGGCAGGGCGCCCACGCGGCGGGCCAGGCGGACGGCCAGGGCGTTGGCCCCGCCCAGGTGGCCCGACAGGATAGGGACGGCGAAGGTGCCCAGCTCGTCCAGGACCACCACGGCCGGATCGCTGACCTTGGCGCGGACGTGGGGCGCCACGGCCCGGACGGCGATCCCCGCCGCCCCGATGAACACCAGGGCGTCGTTCCCGCCGAAAGCCCGCTCCGTCCACTCCGCCAGGGCGCCCTTCCCGCACCGGTCCAGCGTCATATCCGGCTCACCCTCCTGCAGGCGGCGGCCCAGGGCCATGCCGCAGTCGGTAAAGGCGATGGCCGCGATTTTCATTTCGTCGCCTCCCGGAACTCGGTGGAGAAGTCCGCCGCGTACAGCCGGGACAGGTCGTACTCCCCCTCCAGGCAGCGGCCCACCACGATGAGGGCCGTCTTGCGGACGTCGTTGGCCCGGGCCGTCTCAAAGAGGGTGGCCACGGTGCAGCGCATCACCTTCTCGTCGGGCCAGGTGGCCTTGTAGACGATGGCCGCAGGTGTGTCGGCCGCATAGCCGCCGGCCATCAGCTCGGCGGAAAGCTCCCGCAGCAGCCCCGTGCTCAGGAAGATCACCATGGTGGCGCCGTGGGCGGCGAAGGAGCGGACGCTCTCCCGCTCCGGCACCGCCGTCCGACCCGCCATGCGGGTGATGACCACCGACTGGGACACGTTGGGCAGGGTGTATTCCGCCCGCAGCGCCGCGGCGGCGCCGCAGAAGCTGGACACGCCGGGGCACACGTCATAGGCGACACCCAGGCCCGCCAGACGGTCCATCTGCTCCCGGATGGCTCCGTACAGGCAGGGGTCGCCGGTGTGGAGCCGCACCGTCGTTTTCTGCTCCTTCTCCGCCCGCTCCATCACGGCGATCACCTCGTCCAGGGTCATGAGGGCGCTGTTGAAGATCTCGCAGCCGGGCCGGGCATAGTCCAGCAGGGCGGGATTGACCAGGGAGCCGGCGTAGATGATCACGTCCGCCTGCTCCAGAAGATTTTTGCCCCGGACCGTGATCAGGTCCGCCGCGCCGCTGCCGGCGCCTACGAAATGGATCATTCTCTCATCCTCCAGTTCTCCATCAAACGCTCCGCGTTTTCGCTCTGATGCAGCACGCCGCCCAGGTCCGCCCGGTTGGTGAACAGCACGTAGCCCGTCTCGACGCCGGGGGGCACCCGCCGCTCCAGCGTGGCCCCGATCCGCCGCCCCAGCAGGGCGCAGACGGCGTCCTGCAGGCCCTTCTCCCGCAGGATCTCCAGGGCGGCATCGGTGGTGACGCAGCCGGCTATCCGCCGCAGGGTCTCCAGCTCCGCCCCGCACAGCAGGGCGCAGGTCACCAGGGTCTCCATCCGGCCGTCGCCGGCGGAGGAGTGGGTGTTGGTCTGGCCGATGCCCAGCTTCACCAGCTTGCCGATGTGGCCCACCAGCAGGATCTCCCGGAAGCCGCACTCCACGGCGGCGTCCAGGGCGTCGCCGATGAAGTTGGAGCAGCTGACGCATTCGTCCAGGCGCAGCCGCAGCCTGTCCGCGGCAAAGTCCCGGCCGTAATTCCCCGGCACCAGAAGCAGGCGGCGTACGCCCCGGGCGGCCAGCTGCCGCAGCTCCAGGGCGATGGTGTCCGCCAGGGCCCGGTTGCTCATGGGCTCCACGATGCCGGAGGTGCCCAGCACGGAGATACCTCCCTCGATGCCCATGCGGGGGTTGAAGGTCCGCTCCGCCAGCTCCCGGCCCCCGGGGATGGACACGGTGACGGCCACGCCGCCCCCATAGCCCTGCTCCCGGCACACCCCCAGCACGTTCTCCTCGATCATCCGCCGGGGGGTGGAGTTGATGGCCGCCGCGCCCACCGGCTGGTCCAGGCCCGGCTTCGTCACCCGGCCCACTCCCTCTCCGCCGTCGATGACGACGCCGGAGGCGATCCTCTGCGCCCGGGCGAACACCAGGATCCCGGCCGTCACGTCCGGGTCGTCGCCCGCGTCCTTCCGGACGGCGCAGGAGGCCCAGCCGTCGCCCAGCTCCGGCTCCAGGATATCCAGGGTCAGCCGGACGCCCTTGGGCGTGTCCAGCTCCACGCTGTCCGCCCGCCGGCCGGTCAGCAGCATGAGCGCCGCGGCCTTCGCGGCGCCGGCGGCGCAGGAGCCGGTGGTATAGCCGCAGCGCAGCAGCTTCCCATTGACGTTTTTCGTAATGTCCAAAAAAATACCCCCCGGCAGCGAACTGCCGGGGGAAGATCGGGCAAGGGAAATGACCGGGCGCCCTCATATCCTTCGGTGTCCGCAAAGGAATATGAAACATGGAACCCGGCTGTCACGGTAACGCACTTGCGAGGGAATTTCACCCTGCTTACCCATTTGTTTGTCGCTTTGATTATATCGTCCCGGGACGGTCCCTGTCAAGGGAAATCCCGTCCTTACAGGAAGCGGTCCATCCGCTCCATGAAGGCGTTGTAGCTGTTCATGGCGTCGGCGTTCATCTGCTCCTGGAACTGCTGCACCATCTGCTGGGACCGCTGCCGGCCCCTGTTGGCGCTGTTGAGCAGATTGGCCACGCCCCGGAAGAACTCGTCGGTGAACTTGTCCCGGTCCGGGTACAGGCCCCGGCGGAAGTTGTTGATGACGGTGAAGTAGCGCCGGTAGGCCCGGCCCACCGCGTCCTCCCAGGACACGTAGATCTCCCGCTGGGCGCCCTCGCCCACCCGGCGCATGACCTCCGGGCTGTCCAGGATCTGACGCAGCTTGGCCGCCAGGGACGGGGCGTTCTCCTCGATCAGGAAGCCGCTGACGCCGTCGGTGACGTCCTCCGCCGCGCAGCTGCCCTCCACCAGGACGCTGCCCAGACCGCAGGCCGCCGCCTCCCGCACCACCAGGCCGTTCGTATCGAAGGTGGAGGGGAACAGGAACAGGTTCGCCCGGCAGTACCAGGCCCGGATCAGGTTTCGGTCCCGGATGGGCGGGGAGAACAGCACCTTGCCCTCCAGACCCAGGGACTGCGTGTAGGCCACGATCTCGTCCTTGTCGCCGCCGCCGCCCACGAACACCATGCGGAAATCGGTGCCGCCGTCGGACAGCAGCTTCAGGGCATCCAGGATGATCCGGATGCCCTTGTACCACATCATGCGGCCCACGAAGAGGAACATGGGCAGGTCGCGGGGCAGGTCGAAGCCCTCCGTGACCCGGGCCACCAGGGTCTCGTCCACCCGGCCCCGGGGGAAATCCACCCCGTTGGGCATCACGGTGTACTCGCCGGTATAGCCCAGCTTGCGGAGGTTCTCCCCGGCGCCGCGGCTCACCACCCACACCTCGTCGCAGGCGGAGATGTTCTCCACCAGGATCCGGGCGGCGCTGTCCCGCAGCAGCTTGCCCCGGACGGCGTTGGCGATGTCGATGTCGAACTTGGTGTGATAGGTGAACACCACCGGCACCCGGATCCGCTCCCGGAGGGCCCGGGCCAGCACCGTGGAGGTGACGGGACAGTGGCTGTGGATGATCTCGAAGCCGGACTCCTCCAGCCGGCGAAACACCTCCGTGGAGAAGGGCATGCCCGCCCGGTAGCCCACCAGCTTGGTCATGTCCAGGCTGGGATAGCGCACCACGGGGAAACGGTAGGCCCCGTCGTCGGCGCCGGGATAGTAGGGCGTCGCCACGGTGGCCTCGCCCAGCTCCCGGGAGATGATCTCGGCGTAGTTGGTGACGGCGTTGGCCACGCCGTCGATGACCGGCGGAAACGAATCGTTGATGAGGCAGACGTTCAGCTTGTTCATTGCCATTCCTCCATGCGTTCTCTGCCCCTTATCTTACTATATCCGGGCCCTTCTTGCAACAGAAAAAAACGGCGGACGCCCCCCCCGCCCATTGACGGGCCGCCGCCGCTCTGCTACAATACTGCCAGAAACAACCAAGAAAGAAAGCGAGGCGCAATACGATGAAATACGAGATCCAGGGCGAAAATCTGCCCGTCGTCATCTGCCAGCTGGAGGCCGGCGAAACCATGGTCACCGAGGGCGGCTCCATGGCGTGGATGAGCCCCAACATGAGCATGGGCACCACCAGCGGCGGCTTCGGCAAGGCGCTGGGCCGGCTCTTCTCCGGCGAGTCCATGTTCCAGAACACCTATACCGCCCAGGGAGGCCCCGGCGTCATCGCCTTCGCCTCCAAGTTCCCCGGCGCCATCAAGGCCGTGGAGATCACCCCCGACAAGCCCATCGTGGTGCAGAAGTCCGCCTTCCTGGCCGGCACCCGGGGCGTGGACGTGTCCGTCTTCTTCCAGCGGAAGATGCGGGCCGGCTTCTTCGGCGGCGAGGGCTTCATCATGCAGAAGATCTCCGGCCGCGGCCTGGTGTTCCTGGAGATCGACGGCTCCGCCGTGGACTACGACCTGGAGCCCGGACAGCAGATCGTGGTGGCCAGCGGCAACCTGGCCATGATGGACGAGACCTGCTCCATGGACGTGCAGGCCATCGCCGGCATCAAGAACGTCCTCTTCGGCGGCGAGGGTCTTTTCAACACGGTGATCACCGGCCCCGGCCGCGTCACCCTGCAGACCATGCCGCTGTCCGCCTTCGCCGAGCTGATCGCACGCTTCATCCCCACCAACAACAACAGCAACTGACGCAGAGGCGGCGCCGGAAGAAGCCGGAGCAAAACAGAACAACGAGGCAGGGCGCCGGAGCGCCCTGCCTCGCTTTTTTCGCGGGACGTGCTCACCTCCACTTGAAGGTGACCAGGCCGTAGATGTAGAGGCCCAGCACGCAGATGGGGAGCACGTATTTGAAGACCGGCTTCATCCAGGGCCTGATCTTCAGGCCCTTGCCGGCGTTGGCCTCCGCCACGAAGTTGTCCCAGCCCCAGCCCACCTTATAGCAGCAGAACACGGAGAAGATCAGCGCGCCGATGGGCAGCAGGTTGTTGCTGACGATGAAATCCCAGAAGTCCAGCCAGACGGTCCCCTCGGAGAAGGGCTGGAAATGGAACACGCTGAAGCCCAGGGCGGTGGTGAGACTCAGCAGGAAGATGCCGACGCCGCAGGCCACGCAGCCCTTGGGCCGGCTCCAGCCGGTGAGCTCCCGGACGCAGGCCAGGATGTTCTCGAACACCGCCAGCTCCGTGGAGAAGGCGGCGAACACCATGAACAGGAAGAACAGGGTGCCCCAGACCCGGCCGCCGGCCATGTTGTTGAACACGGTGGCCATGGTGTCGAACAGCAGGGACGGACCGGCGGTCACCTCGATGCCGTAGGTGAAGCAGGCGGGGAACATGATGAAGCCCGCCATGATGGCCACAAAGGTATCCAGCAGGATCACGTTCACCGACTCGCCCAGCAGGGAGCGGTCCCGGCCGATATAGCTGCCGAAGATGGCCATGGAGCCGATGCCGATGCTCAGGGTGAAGAAGGCCTGGTTCATGGCGGCCACCACCACCTTGCCGGTGATCTTGGAGAAATCCGGCACCAGATAGAAGGCCAGGCCCTCCTTTGCGCCGGGCAGCAGGGCGCTGTGGACCGCCAGCACCACCATCAGCACGAACAGGGCCGTCATCAGGTACTTGGTGACCCGCTCCAGACCGCCCTGGAGATCAAAGCTCAGGATAATGAAGCCCAGGACCACGGCGATGAACAGGTAGAGCACGTTGACGCCCGGGTTGGTGATCATGGGCACGAAGCCCAGATCCGCCGTCCGGCCGGTGAGGAAGCGGACGAAATAATAGATCATCCAGCCGGTGACCACCGTGTAGAAGGCCATCAGCGCCACGTTGCCCAGCAGGGCCAGGTAGCCGTGCTGGTGCCATTTCTGCCCCTTCTTCTCCAGCTTCTGGTACATCTTTACCGGGCTGGCCTGGGCCGCGCGGCCCATGGCGAACTCCACCGTCATGGCCGGCAGGCCCAACAGCAGCAGGCAGAGGAAATACACCAGCACGAAGCCGCCTCCGCCGGATTGTCCCGTCATCCAGGGGAATTTCCACACGTTTCCGCAGCCGATGGCGCAGCCCGCGCTCAGCAGCAGGAAGCCCAGCCGGCTCCCCAATCGCTCTCTCTTCTCTCCCATGATCCGATCCTCCTTGTGATCCTCCCTTTCTCCGCAAACGCTTTCGCGCTTTAAACGAATATACGCATAAAGCGACGAAAAGTCAATACCTACAAAATACTTTTTCCGTTTTGTACAATGTGACAGGGACGGGCGGAAAAAAACCTATGCAGGCCGCCGACGATCCCGGCGGGGGCCCGGCGGCCGCCTTGCTATTTCTCCCCCGTCTGGTATAATGGGGACACGGAACCATATGCGGAACGGAGGAGATCCCATGACCACGGAAGAAGCCGTACAAAAACTCGATCGGCTGCAGAGCACGCTCTCTGCCTATCAGCACGCCCTGGGGCTGCTGTTCTACGACGGGGCAACCGCCGCGCCCCGGGGCACCGCCGCCAACCGGGCCCGGACCGCTGGCGTCCTCGGCGAGGCCCTCTACCGGCTGCAGACCGGTCCGGAGACGGCGGAGCTCCTGGCCTTCCTGGCGGAAAACAGCGGCAGTCTGGGGCCGCGGGAGCGGCGGATGGCGGAGCTCCTCCAAAAGGAGATCGGGCAGACGAAGCGGATCCCGCCGGAGGAGTACGCCGCTTACCGGCAGCTGGGCGCCGAGGCCAACGCCGTCTGGCGCACCGCCAAGGAGCGCAGCGATTTCGCCCTCTTCGAGCCCTGCCTCCGGAGGCGCTTCGACATCTCCCGCAGGATCGCCGGCTACTGCGCCCCGGACAGGGATCCCTACGACTACTGGCTGGATCGCAACGAGGAGGGGCTGGATCGGGCCGCCTGCGACACCTTCTTCCGGGCGGTCCGCCGCCGCATCGTCCCCCTGCTGCAGGCGGTGCAGGACAAGCCCAGGCCGGACAACGCCGTCGTCAAGGGGCGCTTCCCGGCGGAGAGGCAGGCGGTCCTGGCCCGGCGGGTCATGGAGCTCCTCCGGCTGGACCCCCTCCACGTGGGGCTGGGCACCACGGAGCACCCCTTCACCACCACCCTGGGCTCCCATCTGGACGGGCGCATCACCACCCACTACTACGAGGAGGACCTGTCCTACTCCCTGTTCAGCGTGATCCACGAGGGCGGCCACGCCCTGTACAACGGAGGGGTTGACGATTCCCTGGTCCGGACCGTCCTGGACGGGGGCGCCTCCGCCGGCCTCCACGAGAGCCAGAGCCGGTTTTACGAGAACTATCTGGGCCGCAGCCGGGCCTTCTGCCACGCCCTCTTCCCCATCCTCCGGGAGATCTTCCCGGAGCACCTGCGGAGCTACACGGCGGAGGACTTCTGGCGGGCCGTCAACCGGGTGGAGCCCTCCCTCATCCGCACCCAGGCCGACGAGCTGACCTACTGCCTCCACGTGATGGTCCGCTACCAGCTGGAGAAGGCGGTGATGGACGGGGCGCTGGACGTCCGCGATCTGCCCGGCGAGTGGAACCGGCTGTACCGGGAGTACCTGGGCGTGGAGGTGCCCGACGACCGCCGGGGCGTCCTCCAGGACTGCCACTGGGCGGACGGGTATCTGGGCTACTTCCCCTCCTACGCCCTGGGCAACGCCTACGGCGCCCAGTTTTTGAAGAAGATGAGGGAGACCGTGGACGTGGACGGCTGCCTGCTGCGGGGGGACCTGGGCCCCATCAACGACTGGAACCGGCAGCACATCTGGCGGCACGGGCGGCTGTACCGGCCCGGCGAGCTGTTCGAGGCGGCCGCCGGGGCGCCCTTCGACCCCTCCGTGTACACGGATTACCTGGAGGAGAAATACGCCGGCCTGTACCGACTGTAAGCGCAGCGGCAAAAAAAGAGCGGGCTGTCATCGGGGATGACAGCTCGCTCTTTGTCGTTTTTTCGCCTATGACGCCGCCGGGGACGCGGCGGTGCGGAGGTCGTGGAGGAAATACGTCACCGCCAGCAGGTCGGCGCAGCCGCCGGGGGACAGGTTCCGGGCGATGAAGCTCTCGTCCAGGGCCGCGATCTCCCCCATGGCGGGCATGGGGCTGCGCTCCAGCAGGGCCTTTGCCTCCGCGGCAGCGGCGGCGGCGGTCTCGGGGCCGCCCCGGGCGATCATATTGGTGTCCGTGCCCCGGGCGATCAGGTGCAGCAGAGCCACGGCGCCGGCGTCGTTCCGGCTTTTTCCGGCGGCCAGAGCCGCCTCAAGGGCGGGCAGAGCGGTCTCCCCCACGCCGGGCAGTCCGGCGGCCGCCTCGCCCCGGATGCCGGGCAGGCCGTACCGGCGGTAGAGCCGCTGGCCGGCGGTCAGTTCCTCATCCGGCAGGGCCTCCGCAGCCGCCCAGTCGGCGGACACGGAGCGGGTAACGGCGGCGCACTCCGCCAGGATCCGCTTCACGTCCCGGCAGGGGCCCTCCGGCCGCCAGAGACGGCCCAGAGCGCCGCACACGGCGCCCAGGGTGAAGACGGCGCCCTTGTGGGTGTTCACGCCGCCGGTGGCCCGGAGCATCTCCCCCTCCGCCCGCTTCCCGGCGATACGGAGCCGGGCGAAGGTGTCCTCCGGCGGCAGGTCGGCGGTCTCCCGGCCGATCCTCACGCAGGCCTCCCAATAGGGCGCCAGGGCGGCGATGCTGGCCTCGAAGGTGCGCAGGTCCATGTCACGATGGCTGCCGCTGTTGGCCCGGTCCACCAGGCCCGGCTTGGGGGTGGTGTTCACCTCGTCCGTCAGGGCCTTCGTGGCCAGGGCGGCCAGCTCCGCCCCGTCGGCGGCGGCAAAGTGGTCCTCCAGGATCCGCCGGGTGGCGGCCTGCAGCTCCGGTACCGAGTGGACACGGCGGGAGGCGCAGCCCCGGCCGGGGGCGCCGCACACGATGCAGCCCCGGTCGCCGCCGCCTACCGCCGACCGGTCCAGCTTGATCCCGTCGGCCGTCAGCACGTCCATGTCGAACAGGCGGCCCAGCTCCGAGCCGTCCTCGATGGCCGCGCAGAGGCGCTTCACCGCCAGGGGCTCCCCCGCCGCGGCGCACCAGAGCTGGCAGCCGGTGACGGCGGTCTCCTCCTGCCAGTACAGGACGGGCACGCCGGCGCTCTCCAGCGCCCGGCGCAGCTGCCGGCAGCCGGCGCCGAAGCCCCGCCGGATCAGCGGCGTGTCCTTGACGGGGCCGGCGATATTCATGGTAAAGGAGATGAGGGGCCCGCCGTACCGCGCCAGCAGCTCCCGCTGCCGGGCCACGCGGCGCTCCCGGGCCTCCAGCACCTCCGGTAAGGTGACTTCCCGCTCCATATCCGCTCCTCGCTCAATGATGCCTGACATTTTTTTCCGCACGGATGGCCCGGATCACCGGCTCCGCCTCCGGGGAGGCGAAGTAGGCCGCCGTGGCGGGGGGCAGCATGTCGGCCACGGAGGCCAGATCCCCGTCGTGGATAGCCTGGCGGACGGTGCTGGCGCTGACCACCCGGCCGTTCAGGGCCAGCCGGGGGATCACCCGGCACTCCACCCCCACGTCCGGCAGGTGCTCCTGCATGATCCGGTTGTAGAGGGCGGTGACGCCGCTGTCCGGCTCCTCCCCCACGTACCGGCGGGTGACGCCCAGCGCCCGGGCGATATGGCCGAACACCGTCAGATCCAGTTTGGCGTGGGCGGCGGACACCGTCTCCTCGTCCTTCAGGAAATAGCTGGGGAAGGTGGCGGCGCTGATGATATAGGGGCCCGAGTCGTGGCAGATCACGTTGGGCAGATGGGCCACGCCCTCCCGCACCAGCCGCCGCCGGACGGTGAAGGGAATGGGCCCCGCCTCCTCGCTGAGGACGAACAGATGGACCGTGCCGCTCTCGGCGGCGGCCGTCTCCACCAGGCGCAGGTGGCCCTTGGTGAAGGGATTGGCGTTCATCACCACGGCGGAGGACTGGCCCTCCCGCCTGGTCCCGGCCAAAGCCCGGCAGTAGTCGGAAAAGCCGGTGCGGCGGCTCTCCATGAACACCAGCTCCCCGTCCACCCGGGCGATCTCGTGGAAGCCCAGGTCGGCGAAGAAGCGGGCGCTGGCGCACTTGGTATAGAGGAACACCCGGGTGTTGCCCCGCTGGGCCTGGAGCTCCATCAGGTGGCTGACCACCTGGTTCAGGAGACCCTCCCCCTGCCGGTCGCCGGACACGGCCAGGCAGCGGATGGTGTTGCCGAAGCAGCTGCCGGTGGCGGCCAGCCGCCCCTCGTCGTCAAAGATGCCGCAGGTATAGTCCAGGTTGCCGTCCCGGCGGATGCCCACGCCCTCCAGCAGGGCGTCCACCTGGGCCATGGCCCGCCGGTCGGCGGGAGAAATCGAGGTCAGCACAGTCCCATCCCCCTCTTCCGTAGTTTCTGCCATGATTATAGCAGAAGGTAGCCCAAAGGAAAAGCCCGTACAGGGGAAAAAATCCCGTCCGGCCGGAGCCGGACGGGATCTTTGCGGTTTCGCGCGGGGTTTACAGGGGCATGATGCCCAGGACGACGGCCACCAGCATGCACAGGATCGAGAAGATCCAGACGTAGAAGAAGCTGGCTTTGATGTGGTCCTTGATGTCCACCTCCGCAAGGCCGATGCCCAGCAGGGTGGCGGGCACCATGGGGCTGATGAAGGTGGCGCAGTTCCGGCAGACCACCATGGCCACGGCGATGGGCAGGGCGTTCACGCCGAAGGCCTGGCCGATGCCGATGATCACGGGCAGCATGCCGTAGAAGTAGCTGTCCGTATCGAAGGCCAGGGCCAGAGGCACCGACAGGATGCCGATGATCAGAGGCAGGTGCTGGCCCAGGGCGTGCGGCAGAGCCGCGGAGACCAAGTTGGCCAGGCAGCGGACCACGGAGGGGATCGCGTCGGCGGGCAGCTCCATGGTCTTGGCGGCGATGACCTTGCCGTCGGCGCCCATGCTGGAGGTCAGGATGCCCATCAGCACGGCGGCGCCCATCAGGGTGGAGCACATCATCAGGGCCGGACCGGCGTGGAGGTTGATGATCTTCTTGTGCATCTTGGCGGTGAAGCCATAGTTGACGAACAGGGCGATGGCGCAGCCCAGCATGAAGGGGAAGTAGCTGGGGAACACGTCCCAGATCAGCATGGCGATGACCGCCAGGGTCAGCAGGATGTTGAAGATGAACAGCTTGGGCCGGTGCAGCTCGTTGACCTCGGCGGCCTTCTCCTGCTCCTCGACCACCACTTCGCCCCGCTCCATGGCCAGCTTGCCGTGGAGGCCGGCGCCGCGGGCCTTCTCCTGGATGCCGGAGAACACGGCGTGAACCAGCGCCAGGATGATGCCGAAGATCTGGATGGGCAGGATGGTCTTCCACAGCTGGCCGGCCTCCATGCCCAGGACGGACGCGGCGCGCATGGTGGGGCCGGCCCAGGGCATCAGGTTCAGGACGCCCATGGACAGCACCGCGATACGCAGCAGCGTGGTGGGTCTCATGTGCATCCGCTTGTAGACGGGCAGCATGGCGGGGATCACGATACAGAAGGTGGAGGCGCCGCCGCCGTCCAGATGGCCCACCAGGGCGATGATGGCGGAGACGAGAGCCACGCCGATGACGCTGTCGCCCACCAGGGTCATCAGCTTGCCGATGATCACGTCGAACATGCCGGCGTCGGTCATGATGCCGAAGTACAGCACGCTGAACACGAACAGGGCGGCGGTGGGACCGGTGCTGGAGAAGCCGGATTTGATCATGGCGGCCAGCTGGTCGAAGTTATAACGGCCGCCGATGACCATGATGAGGCCCAGGATGGCGGGCCACACGATGAACGCGATGGCAGGCTGGGTCTTGCTCTTGAACAGGGTCACCACGATGGCGACGATGGTCAGCAGACCGAGGATGCCAATAATGGTATCTGACATTTTCTTTCCCTCACTTGTCTAATGTAGGATCAGACGCTGTCTTCCTTGATCGCATGGGGGAATATTCAGTTGCGCCAAAGGCTCCAGGGCGTGATCCCCGTGATGTTTCTCTCTGCGGGGTCTTACACGGTGTAGGGCTTGATCTTGCGGACCACGTCCAGGATGGTGCCGTCGCGGGCCTCCAGCACGGCGACCACCTTGTCCTCCCACTCCAGGTCGTCGGGACGGCCCACCAGGGAGTAGGCCTTCTCCTTCAGCTCCTCGATGGGGACGTGCTTGATGCCGGCCTTGTCCAGGCACTCGATCAGATCGGGGCGCAGGGGGTTCACGGCGATGCCGTAGTCGGTGACCACCACGTCCACGCAGTCGCCGGGGGTGGTGACGGTGACCACGTGCTCGCAGACGGTGGCCATGCGGCCGCGGATCAGCGGGGTGACGATGATGCAGCACTTGCTGCCGGCGGCGGTGTCGGGGTGGCCGCCGGGGGCGCCGCGGAGCACGCCGTCAGAGCCGGTGAGCACGTTGACGTTGAAGTCGGTGTCCACCTCCAGGGCGGCCAGGACCACGAAGTCCAGCTTGTTGACGAAGGCGCCCTTGTTGGCGGGGTTGGCGTACTGGGACGCGGACATCTCAAAGTGGTTGGGGGTGCGGTGGATGCTGTTGACGGCGTCCAGGTCGAAGTCCTGCACGTCGATGACCTTGCCCACCTTGCCCTTCTTCAGCAGCTCCACCATGGGGCCGCAGATGCCGCCGATGGCCCAGCCCATCTTGATGTTCCGCTCGTCCATGTACTTCTCCAGGAACAGGTTGGCCGCCAGGGACGGACCGCCCACGCCGGTCTGGAAGGAGAAGCCCTCCTTGAAGTACGGGGTGGCCGCAATAACCTTGGCCACGTTCTCGGCCATCATCAGATCCCGGGGATTCTGGGAGATGCGGGCGGCGGCGGAGGCGATCTTCTTGGGATTGCCGATGGAGTCCACCACCACCACGGCGTCCACGTCGATGGCCTCCACGCTGGCGGGCATGTTGGGGAAGTCCACCAGGCAGTCGGTGACCACCACCACGTGGTCGGCGTATTTGGCGTCGGTCATGGCATAGCCCATGGAGCCGCAGTTGGATTTGCCGCCGATGCCCCGGCAGTTGCCCACGCAATCGCTGGTGGGAGCGGCGACGAAGGCGAAGTCGATATGGACCT
>JAEEGL010846190.1_pt1 | contig 22059 bp, 37 predicted proteins | sample 9134231 | NCBI WGS metagenome assembly JAEEGL01 (sample SAMN16246548, study PRJNA631951) | gut metagenome | biome: gut microbiome; feature: rumen; material: fiber-attached | host: Bos | place: Iran: Karaj | collected 2018-10 | reverse complement strand
TTTAAAGGCTTCTTTACTCCGTAGAGCACATTCGGTATTATCAATCGTTTCCAATTGTTATCCCCAACTTGGAGGTAGGTAACCCACGTGTTACTCACCCGTTTGCCACTAGAGGGAAAATCCAAATCTAAATAAATCCATTATCTGTGCAAGCACTTCAAATTTCATTAAATGTCAATGGGCCCTCTCGTTCGACTTGCATGTCTTAGGCATGCCGCCAGCGTTCATCCTGAGCCAGGATCAAACTCTCAATAAAAAAGATTTATTAATTTTAAATCTATATCTAAGTTTAATCAAAGCTACTCAAAATTGACTTTTTTACTCAGTTTTCAAAGATCATTTCTGCACCGCTATTTCGTGTGTGCATTGTTAATATATCAAAACAATTTGACATTGTCAACAAAAAAATGCAAATTTTTTATTTTTTTTACATTTTTTTTAATAATCCCTTTCTTTTATAGGTTTTCTCTATATATTATGCGTATTTTTCTAAATAATTCCATTTTCTTTCAATTCATTATATTTATCGTGATATTTCTTGACCATTTCAGGATTAAATGGTCCTTCATCATTTTTTTTCATTTCTATCAATCTGTCAAGTTCATTCTGAATAATCATGTCAAGTTCATTTGAGTAATGCATTTTCTTTTTATGAAACTTATATTCATTATTATCCAGTATCTTAAAACCACCATCTGGAAATACTCTCAAATCCAAATCATAATCAATATATTTAATTACATTTTCATCAACAATATAAGGTGTAGCAATATTGCAATAATAGAACAAACCATATTTTTTTAATTGGGCTATTATATTAAACCAATTCTTTTTATAAAAAAATATTATAGCCAATTCTTTTGTTCTATAGGTACCACCATCTGTTTCAGTTACTGCTACTCTATTATTACCACAAACTAACATTTCATCAGTTTCATCCAGTACTACAGCTTCCTCACTTGCTTGATTAATCTTTCCATTGTGTTTATAACAATGTATTTTAAATTTATCTCCAACTTGCATATAATCATCTCTCTTTCCAATATTATATATTAAAAACCAAAAAAGCACAATTTACATTGTGCCAATTACTTCGATTGCTTTTTCTAATTGTGTATCCTTAACTGAAACTATCTTGCCTTCCTCATCATATTCTACATATAAATCAACAGGATAATCTGGTTGGATACCAATTCCATCAATACATACTCCATTAGGTCTTAACCATTTAGCAGATGTATATTTAGCCATAGATCCATCTTTTAAATTATATGTTTGTTGAACTTTACCTTTACCATAACTCTTTTCACCAACAATTACTGCCCCATAACTATCTTTTAAAGCTGCTGCAAGTATTTCTGATGCCGATGCTGAAGAAGCATTTAATAATACAACTATTGGATAATTTCTTTTCAAAGAAGTTTGATCATAATAATCATTTTTAGAATCTTTATCTTCAAGAGAATAAATTAATCTACCTTTTTCTAAAAACAAACTTGCTACCCCTTCAGCAGTATCCAAATATCCTCCAGTATTTCCTCTTAAATCAATTATTAACCTATTTATTCCTTTAGCTTCTAAGTCATTTAAAGCATCTACAACTTGTTCTGTTAACGTTTTAGAAAAAATCGTAATACCTAAATACCCGATATTATTATCCTTTACTTCATAAACAATATCTTTTGAAGTAATTGTTTCTACAGAAACCCAAAAGGTTAATTCATCTTCCCCTCTTAATACTTTTAATTCAATTGGTTTATCAGCACTAGTCTTAATTAATACAGAAATATAATTAGCATTTTGTTCAGATACATCAGTTTCATTAATCATCATTATTTTATCACCAGACTGAATACCCGCTTTTTCAGCTGGTGAATTCTTTAATACATTTACAATTTCATTTTCTCTTATTTCAATGCCTATACCATCATAAGTACCAGATAACTTTTCTTCTAAAGCTTTCTTTTCATTATCATTTAAATATGTAGTATATGTTTCATCTAAATATCTAAGCATGGCATCAACTGCTTTATCCAACATTTTCTCTCTATCTATATCTTCATAATAATTATCAGTAATATTACTATATGCTTCTAAAAAGTCTTTTAAAGCCTCATCATTTGCTAATGCTCTATAATTTATATTTTGGTTATTTCGATAACCATTATTAACAATAACACCAACAGTAATTGCTGATATTATTGATGTTGCACATATAATGATAATAACAGTTAATAAATTAAATCCCTTGTTATTTTTCATATCCTCACCTTTAATTATTTTATCACTATAATAAAAAAAAGGAAAGTTAAAAACTTTCCTATATACCTAATTCTTGCTTAATTGTGTCAACATCTTCTAAATATGAAACAATCTTATTATTCTTAATCTTTAATAATGTTATTTCTCCAAATTTAAAATCTTTTACTGTTTTAGCTTTATTATTGCCTATTCCATCACTAGCTACATATGCTTTATTTAATTCATTATTCAAATCACAATAATACATCTTTTTTGCATCTGTCTTACCAGAATATAAATTACCATAAGTGGCATATATTGCTGATGTACTATCTTCTTGATTATACACTAATACATAATATTCTTTTTCAGGTCTATTAAGTATTGAACCAACAGCTACTACATTATAGTCAACTACCCCAGCTTGAACAGTATCATCCGGATTATTTGTATTATCCTTTTTTACTAATATTTTAGTTATTGCATATACAATCACAATACATATAATAATACTAAATAAGATTATTACAAATCTTTTTATCTCGTGTTCTTCATCACTAACATATCTTTGTTCTTTTAATAATTTTTTATTCCTTCTTGTCATTTCTCTGTTTGCCATAATAATGTCCTCCCTGTAATTAATTATAACTAAAATAGCCATTATATTCAAGAAAAACCATACATTAGCATGGTTATTTATTAGACATTACACTTTTAGTTCCTGTTAAAGACTTAGCAACATTAACTAGTTCACTACTAGATAAGTTACTACTTACTAAATAATAACTGATATTACCATTATCCCAACTTATCGAATTATTACTCATTGCCCCAATTGTTTCATTAAGCATTAGTGGATCTCCAAATACTGGTATTATTTCTAATTCATCGTTTACTGCTACTGTTTCTTCAACCAACACAAAATTCTTTTCTCCCCCAAATGTTAATATTATCCTATTTCCCTCTTCAGTATCAATTGTTTCATTTCCACTTAAATGTGTGTTCGCTGGAATATATAACGGATAAACTACATTTTCAATAGTTAACATTGTTTTAGCGTCACAATTCTCTCCTTCGCATTTATCCTCTTTTTTACTATCTTCTTTTATTAATTTACTTAACTCAAAATCACTATCTTTATATTTAGCCTTTAAATCAACATTTTTAAACATAACTCTTATTTGCACTATATCATCCAAATTATATACTTCTACTTTATTAATCTTCATATCTTTATCAAAAAACATTTTTTGATAAGCTAGTTCTTCATTATTTGGATAATTAACCTTCGTTTTAATAACATATCCTTGATCATTTTCTTCAAACATTGCCTCCGGATCATTTTTTATATCTTCAACTAAATTCTTTAATAAATATGATTGTGATGAATTCTCCGGCCAAACACTATCAAATTTAAAACTTTTATTTAAACTTGGTGTGACTACATATAACCCTTCTTTATTTTTAAGTATTACTTGTTCATGATTATTAGTCTGATTAACCAATATTACTTTATAATAATCATCTTTCAAAAAAGCTACATCAATATTATAAGTAAATGTTTCTTCCCCACTATTTATCTCCATTGTTCCATCTAAATGATAGGATTTACTAGACTCAACACTTTTTGTAAAATCCCCAATGGCTTTATCCAAATTCATAGATCCACATCCAGTAATTAATAACAATAATAACATTAAAACAAAACACTTTTTCATATATATCTCCTTTTCTAATTAACTATATTTTTAATAATATAAAATATACATGTATAATTTGAAAAAGATTGACCAAAATACTAATGAAGGATGTGTTATAATGGAAACAATTCAAAAAATTGCTCTTACAGTAACTATTATTGGTGCTATAAATTGGGGACTTATAGGTTTATTCGATTTTAATCTAGTTCATATGTTATTTGAAAATATTGAAATACTAGAAAAGCTAACTTATATTCTTGTTGGTATTACAGGACTTATCAACATTGGAGCCCTATTTATGCACTTTAAAGAAGACTAGAAATAGTCTTTTTTTGTTTTTAATACAAAAAAAGAGCTAATTACATTTAGCTCCTAATAAAGCATACATAGCTTTAGCACCATCAACAGTAAAACGATTGTTCTTTGTATAATTTTCCATAACAGGATTATCTTCTAAATACTTTTTATAATCGAGCACATCATAATTAACAATTACTTTTGATTCTAGTGTATTACCATCTACATTAATTGTATAAACATATCCATTATACTTATCATTATAGGCTTTATACATTGCTTCTGCTTCATTTTTTAGGTTAATTAATGCTTCGGTATCATCAGCAGTATACTTTTCTACAGAAGTAATTGATTTAACATATTCTCCATCTTTATAAATACTATATTTAGCAGTAAATTTATAATCAGTAAATGATGAAGGAGAATCCATAGTACATTCAATAACATTAGAACTCTTACATCCTGTTAATAATAAAATAAATCCAATAATAAATAACTTTTTCATATCCACCTCTATAATAAATAATAGCAAAAAAAAGAATAACTAACAAGTTATTCTTATACTAATTCTAAACGAACTTCTAAAGCATCGTCGCCACGACGTTCTTTAATTTTAATTATTCTAGTATATCCACCATTTCTAGTTTCATAGTTTTTAGCAAGTTCATTAAATACTTTAGCAACTGTATCTTTATCATTATGTAAGAAAGCCAAAGCTTTACGACGTGCTACTAATGATCCATCTTTACCATAAGTAATCATCTTTTCAACAAACTTACGAACTTCCTTAGCTCTTGCTTCAGTAGTTACAACATAACCATAATCGATTACATTTTTAGTAAGTCCTGCTAAAATACTTCTTCTAATTCTAGTTTCTCTTCCTAATTTTCTATATTTCATATTATTACTCCTTAAATGATAAACCTAATTCTTCAACCTTATCAAATACTTCTTTAAGTGATTTTTTACCAAGGTTTCTAATTTTGGTTACTTCTGCTTCTTTCATATTTACTAAATCTTGTAATGTATGAACACCAGCTCTTTTTAAGCAATTATAAGCACGTACTGAAAATTCAACTTCTTCAATTGGAGTTTCCAATGTTTTAGCTTTATTATCTATTTTCTTCTCTTGCATAATGCCAGTTACATTACTAATTTCATTAATGTCTGCAACTATATTAAAATGTTCAATTAATATTTTAGCAGCTAGAGCCATAGCTTCATCTGGAGCCATAGATCCATCAGTAGTAATTTCCATTACTAACTTATCATATGATTCATCTTGTCCTACACGAGTATCAAGAACATCATATTTAACAACTTCAATTGGTGAATAATTAGAATCAATTGCAATAACACCAACTTTTGTTTCAGCAAGTTTTGCTTTATTTTCAGCAGATGGAACATATCCACGACCATTATTAACAGTCATTTCCATACTAATTTTTCCACCCTTAACTAAATTACATAAAACTAAATCAGGATTTATTATATCGATATCAGCATCTTTTTCAATATCTCCTGCAGTTACAGGTCCTTCTGTTGATTTAACTAAACGAATAGTTTTTTCTTCATTTGAATGATTCTTTACTACTAAATTTTTAATTGCAAGAATAATTGTTGTAACATCTTCAACAACACCTTCTATTTTTTGGAATTCATGCATAACACCATCAATTTTAACAGTAGTTACAGCACTTCCTGGTAAACTAGATAATAATACTCTTCTTAGGGCATTACCAATAGTAGTACCAAAACCTCTTTCTAAAGGCTCTAATTCAAATTTAGCATAATTGCTAGTTTCTTGCATTTCAGTAATTTTATAATCTGGTTTTTCAAATTTAATCATAACACACGTTCCTTCCCTTATTAGTTTCTTGGTCTTTTTGGTGGACGACATCCATTATGAGGAATTGGAGTTTCATCAACAATACTTGTAATTTCTAGACCAGCTGTTTGAAGTGATCTAATAGCATTTTCTCTTCCAGGTCCTAAACCTTTAACATATACATCAACCTTTTGTACTCCAGCTTCAACAGCAGCAGCGGCAGCAGCTTCACTAGTAAGTCCTGCAGCAAATGGAGTTTTCTTCTTTGATCCTTTATAACCAATTCTTCCAGCTGATGACCAACTTATTGCATTTCCTTCTTTATCACAAATTGTAACAATTGTATTATTATAAGTTGAATGAATATGAGCTTCAGCTTCAGGAATATTCTTTTTAACTTTTCTTTTTCTTCTATTATATGCCATAAATTAACACCCTACTTTCCAGCTTTCTTCTTATTAGCAACAACTTTACCTTTACCCTTACGAGTCTTAGCATTTCTACTAGTTCTTTGTCCTCTTACTGGTAAACCTTTTTTGTGTCTAATACCTTGATAGCAGTTTATTTCCATTTTATTCTTAATACTCATTTGAACTTCACGACGAAGATCTCCTTCAACTACGTATTTTTCAACTTCTTTACGTAATTTAGCAACTTCATCTTCAGTTAAATCTTTAATCTTCTTAGTAGGTTCTACTTTAGCATCACTACAGATTGTTAAAGCAAGACTTCTACCAATACCATAAATTGCTGTAAGACCTATACAAGTATGTTTTTCTCCAGGTAATTCAATATTCTTAATTCTAGCCATTTTTCCTCCTTAACCTTGAACTTGTTTATGTTTAGGATTATCACAAATAACCCTAACTTTTCCTTTTCTTCTTATAACTTTACATTTTTTACAAATCTTTTTAACTGATGGTCTAACTTTCATAATTTCACTCCTTATCTATTATTCCATTTTATAATCCCACGTTCTAAATCGTATGGTGAAAGTTCTACTGTAACTTTATCACCTGGTAGAATACGTATCATATTCATGCGCATTTTACCAGAGACGTAGGCTTTTACAGTATGCCCATTAGATAGTTCAACTAAATAATCACTACCTTTTAACACTTCTGTAACTTTCCCTTCAACTTCAATTTTATCTTTTTTTCCCATATTTTAATCTCCTGTTAATATTTCATATCCATCTTTCGTAACTAATACTGTATTTTCATAATGTGCAGATGGTAATCCATCTAATGTTTTAACTGTCCATTCATCATCACATAAATAGACATCTCTTTTACCTAAATTCAACATTGGTTCAATAGCAATAGTCATACCTGCTTTTAATCTAGTATGATTTCCATCATCAAAATTAGTTATATCCGGCTCTTCATGCATACTAGAACCAATACCATGACCACATAGTTCACGAACTACTGAAAGTCCATGACTATGAGCATAATTTTCTATAGCTCTACTAACATCACATACTCTAATACCATCTTTTATAACACTTACTCCGGCATAAAAAGCATCTTTTGTATCCTGAACTAAATTCTTAATCTCATCTGATACATCTCCAATAATGAATGTTCTAGTAGCATCAGCACAATATCCTTGATATGATACAACTAAATCTACTTTAACAATATCACCATTTTTAATAACTCTTATACCAGGAATACCATGTACTACTTCATCATTTACTGATACACATACACTTGCAGGATAACCTTCATATCCAAGAGTAGATGCAATACAACCTAGTTCTTTAACTTTGCTTGCTACTATCTCATCAATTTTTTTAGTAGTAATACCTGCTTTAATATGTTTAGCAACTTCATTAAGTACTAAAGTATTTCTTCTACCAGCTTCACGCATTAAAGCAATTTCGCGCTCACTTTTAATACTAATCATTAGCTACAATCCTTGATATTTCATCAAATATCTCTGATGCATCTTTATTAACATCAATAACATGTAATTTATTTTTCTTTTCATAGTATTCATATAATGGTTTAGTATTCTCTAAGAATGTATCATAACGTACTGCAAAAGCTAGAGCATTATCATCATCTCTTTTAACTAACTTACTACCACATTTATCACAAATACCTTCAACTTGAGGTCTAAATGCTTCTTCATTAATATTATAAGAAGCACCACAACTACATGTTAATCTTCCTTCTATTCTTTTAATTGCAGTTTCTTTATCTATATCTAAATAAATAACTTCATAATCATTATCAACTATACTATCTAATGATTCTGCTTGACTAAGAGTCCGAGGAAAACCATCTAAAATAAATGGTTTTCCTTTTATATCAGTTAGTTTATTATTAATTAATTTAATAATTAATTCATCACTAACTAACTTTCCTTGATCAATAATACTTTTAACTTCTAATCCAAGTTCACTTCCTGATGCTATTACTTCACGAAGCATATCTCCTGTAGAAATATGAACATAATTATACTTATCAACTAATTTTTTACTATGTGTTCCTTTCCCAGCAGCTGGAGGAGCTATAAATATTATATTTTTCATTTTATCTTAATCTCTTTCTTTTAGCAGAGTAACTTCTACTTAATAAACTACTTTCCATTTGTTTATATGTTTCTATTGCAACACCTACAACGATTAACATACCAGTACCTCCGATTGATACAGAAGCTGGAAGCTTAAATATCATTGAGAAGATAATTGGAATTATTGCAAGTATTACTAAGAATACACTACCGACAAATGTAAGTTTTCCCATTGAATTACTAATATATTTGGAAGTATCACTTCCTGGTCTAATACCTGGAATATACCCTCCATTTTCATTTAAATTCTTACTCATTTCATCTGGATTCATTACTAAGAATGTATAAAAATATCCAAAGAACAATATTAATACGATATAAAGTATAAATCCAGTAGCTGATGTATTAACAATATATTTATTAACAAAATTAATTGCACCTTGTTTACCGGTTAATTCTACAATTGTTGCAGGAATTGATGTAACAATTGAAGCAAAAATAACAGGAATAACACCAGCAGAATTCATCTTTATTGGTAAGAAACTTTGTTGGCCACCATATGCTGATGTAGATTTATTGGCATATTGAATTGGTATTCTTCTTTCAGCAAGTTGAACCCAAATAATACCAACAATAATCAATACATAAGTTATTAGGAATAAACTAAAGAAGATTGTTCCTAATGTTGCTCCATAAGTACCTGCAGTTATAAATCCATTATATGCTCCCGTAAATATAGAAGGCATACTTAGAATAATACCTGCCATAATAAGCATTGATTGACCATTACCAAGTCCCTTATTAGTTATTTGATCACCCATCCATAAGCAGAATGCAGTACCTGCAGTCATAACTAATGAAGTTTTAAGTTGGGTAATTAAATCAGCACCATTCATATAGAATAAACATAATACATAAGCTTGTAAGAAACCAATTATGATACCCATATATCTAGTAATTTTATTTATTTTTTGTCTTCCAACATAACCTTGTTCCTTTAAATCTTTAAAGTAAGGAATAATATCCATTTGCATTAATTGAGTTATGATTGATGCAGTAATATAAGGAGATACACCTAATCCGAAGATAGAGAAACTCCTTAATCCTCCACCACTCATAATATTGAAGATTTCTAAGAAACCTAACTCTTTATAAACAACTGATGCCCATGGAATGGTAACAGATGTTCCCAAACAGAATATTCCTAAACAAAATAATGTTAAATATAATCTTTTTCTTAAATCTTTATTTGATGCATTAAATAGTTGGGAAAAACCACGAAACATCTAAATCACCTCAGCTTTGCCACCTGAATTTTCAATTTTTGTTACAGCTTTTGTAGAGAATCTATTAGCTTTAACAGTTAACTTTTTAGTAAGTTCTCCATTACCTAATACTTTAACTCCACAAAGTTGTTTTTTAATTATTTTTCTTTCCTTTAATACTTCTGGTGTTACTACATCTCCATCATTGAAGAATTTATCTAAATCACTTAAGTTAATAACAGCATATTTACATTCAAATTGCTTATTATTAAATCCACGAATAGGAATTCTTCTGTGTAATGGAGTTTGTCCACCTTGGAACCAAGCAGGAATTGAAGCACCACTTCTTGATTTTTGACCATTTTCACCACGAGTAGCAGTTTTACCCATTCCAGATCCTGGACCTCTACCTACTCTTTTAATAGCCTTTGTTTCTTTACTTTTTGGTAAATTTTCTAATTTCATCTTACAATTCCTCAACTTTCTTACCACGTAGCTCCGCGATATGTTCAGGAGTTCTTTGACTCTTTAAAGCTTCCAATGTAGCTTTAGCTACGTTAACTTGAGTATTTGATCCTAATGATTTAGCAACAATATCTTTTACACCAGCTAGTTCAAGTACAGCACGAGCAGCACCACCAGCGATGATTCCACGTCCTTCTTTAGCAGGTTTTACTAATACAACAGCACGACCTACTTTAGCAGTTGCTTCATGAGGAATAGTTCTTCCTTCACTTAAAGCAATCTTAGTTACGTTTTTATTAGCAGCTTGTAAAGCTTTTTTGATAGCTTCTGGAACTTCATTTGCTTTTCCACTACCAATACCAACTAAGCCTTTACGATTACCTACTGCAACTGTTGCAGAGAAACGGAAATGTCTACCACCTTGAGTAACTTTAGTAACTCTAGTAATAGCAATAACTTTTTCTTCTAATAAATTTTTCTTTGGTTCTTTATTATTGTTTTCTTTTCTCATGAAGTCCTCCTAAAATTCTAGTCCAGCTTCTCTTGCAGCATCGGCAAGGGCTGAAACACGACCATGATATTGGTATCCTCCACGGTCAAATACAACAGTTTTAATTTTTAATTTTTTACATTTTTCAGCAATATCTTTTCCAACTGCTTTAGCAGCTTCAATATTACCACCATTTTTAATCTTTAATTCAAGATTTGAAGAACTAGCTAGGGTAGTTCCAGTTACATCATCTATAACTTGAACATAAATACCTTTATTAGATCTAAATACATTTAATCTAGGACATTCTTTAGTTCCACTTATAGTTTTACGAACTCTAATGTGTCTTCTAACACGAGCCTTATTTGTAGATTCTTTCTTTATCATAACTTAACTCCTTCCCTATGCCGCTTTCTTTCCTTCTTTACGACGTACATGTTCACCTTTATAACGAATACCTTTACCTTTATATGGTTCTGGTTCCCTTATCTTACGAATATTCGCCGCAAATTCAGATACTTTTTGTTTATCAATTCCATGAATAGTTATTTCTGTAGTAGATTCACTAGTAACAGATAAACCTTCAGGTACTTCTACATTAATTGGATGAGAGTATCCAGCACTAACAGCAATATTTTTACCAGATACATTAAAACGATATCCAACACCAACTGCTTCTAATCCTTTAGAAAAACCTTCTGATACACCAATTAACATATTATTAATTAATGAATTAGCAGTTCCTTGCATCATATTAGCAGTCTTATTTTCTTTTATTTGTTTAGTTGTAACTGAACCATCTTCAACTTTAACTTCAATTAATCTACTAACTGAAGTACAAAGTTCACCTTTTGGTCCTTTTACAATTACATTATTACCATCTACTTCAACAGTAACATTAGCTGGGATGCTTAATTTTCTTTCACCTATTCTACTCATAATATTACTTACCAAATATAGGCAAGAACTTCGCCTCCTAACTTCTTAGCTCTAGCTTCTTTATCAGTCATTAAACCTTCAGAAGTAGAAATAATAGCAATACCTAGTCCATTTAATACACGAGGAAGTTCTTCAGCTTTAGCATAAACTCTTAAACCAGATTTACTAATTCTTTTTAAACCAGTAATAACTCTTTCTTTCTTTTCACCATATTTTAAAGTTAAAGTTAATTTATCACCATTAGTAGCTTTTTCATAAGCATAATCAGCAATATATCCTTCTTTCTTTAAAATTTCAGCAATACCAAGAGTCATCTTTGTTCCAACTACTTCAACAGTAGTATACTTCATTTGATTAGCATTACGAATACGAGTTAACATATCCGCTATTTTATCTTGTACAAACATATTATCCTCCCTCTTACCAACTAGATTTCTTAACACCAGGTAATTTACCTTCATTTGCTAATTCTCTAAAGCAAATACGACAAATACCATATTTTCTTAGTACACCATGAGGTCTTCCACAACGATTACATCTAGTGTAAGCTCTAGTACTAAATTTAGGTGTTCTACTATTTTTTACAATCATACTTTTCTTTGCCATAATGTCCTCCTTAATTCTTGAAAGGCATTCCGAAGCCAGCAAGTAAACTCTTAGCTTCTTCATTGCTCTTAGCGGTAGTAACGAATATAATATCCATACCACGAACTTTTACGACATCGTCATATTCTATTTCTGGAAAAATTAATTGTTCTTTAATTCCAATAGTATAATTTCCTTTACCATCAAAAGCATGGCCAGAAACACCACGGAAATCACGAACACGTGGAAGTCCAACTTTAACTAATTTTTCGAAGAAATAATACATATTTTCACCTCTTAAAGTTACTTTAACTCCAACAGGTTGTCCTTCTCTGATTTTAAAACCAGCAATAGACTTACGAGCTTTTGTAACAACAGGCTTTTGACCACTTATTGCTTCAAGATCTTTAACTGCTGCAGTAATAAACTTTTCATCCTTACTTCCATCACCAGCACCAATATTAATAACTATTTTTTCAAGTCTAGGTACTGCCATAACGGTAGAATAGTTATATTCTTTCATTAAAGCAGGAACAACAGTTTTATTATATAATTCTTTAAAATTACTCATAACTACTTACTCGCTTTCTTAGTAGTCTTCTTGGCTGCTTCTTTTTTTGCTGGAGCTTTTTTCTCCTCTTTTTTAGCAGCTTTAGCATCTACTACTTTAACATTTGATACATGAATAGGAGCTTCAATATCAAATATTCCACCTTTATCATTTGTATTTGTTGGTTTACTATGTTTCTTAACAATATTAATACCTTCAACTACAACTTTATTTTCTTTCTTTAAAGTTCTTAGAACTTTACCTTCCTTACCTTTATATGAACCAGTAAGAACTTTTACATTATCTCCAACTTTTACTTTCATAAAATTTCCTCCTATAAAACCTCTGAAGCTAAAGATACGATTTTCATATAATCTTTTTCTCTTAATTCTCTAGCTACTGGTCCAAGTACACGTGTTCCAATTGGTGATTTATCATCCTTAATTAAAACACAAGCATTATCATCGAACTTAATGTAAGAACCATCATTTCTTCTTACACCTTCAACAGAACGAACAATTACAGCTTTAACAACTTTTCCTTTTTTAACAGGACTATTAGGTATAGCTTTTTTAACTGTTCCAACTACAACATCACCAATATTTCCAGATTTAACTTTAGAACCACCAACTACTCTAATAACAAGTAATTCTCTAGCTCCACTATTATCGGCAACTTTAAGTCTACTTTCTTGCATTACCATAATAATACCTCCTAAAGGATAACAGCTTCAACAAGAACTTCTACTAATTCATATCTTTTAGTTTTAGATAATGGTTTAGTCATTCTTATTTTTACTGTATCTCCAACTTTTGCTATATTTTTTTCATCATGTGCTGCGTATTTTTTAGAATATTTAACACGTTTATTATATAAAGGATGTCTTTTAGAAGTTTCAACATTTACAGTAATTGTTTTATTATTAGATGCACTAACAACTTTACCAATTAATTCTGGTCTATTATCTGCCATTATTCGTTACCTCCATTTTCTCTTTCCTTAAGAATAGTTTTCATTCTTGCAACATCTCTTCTTAAATGCTTTAATTGAACTGGTTTTTCCAAAGTTCCATTAGCTTGTTGCATTCTCTTAGCGAAAAGTTCTTCTTTTGTTTCTCTAATTTTCTTTTTTAAATCATCACTTGATAATTTTCTTAGTTCATTAATTTCCAAGAGAATCACCACCCTTTACTTCATCCTTTTTAACAAACTTAGTTTGTACTGATAACTTATGAGATGCAAGTCTTAATGCTTCACGAGCAATTGCTTCATCTACACCAGTTATTTCAAACATAATCTTGCCTTTTTTAACTACTGCTACCCATTCATCAACAGAACCTTTTCCTTTACCTTGACGAGTTTCAAGAGGTTTCTTAGTTCTTGGCATATGAGGGAAAATATTAATAAATACTTTTCCACCACGTTTCATATAACGAGTCATAGCAATACGAGCTGCTTCAATTTGACGAGCAGATATCCATCCGCCCTCTACTGCTTCAAGACCATATTCACCAAAATGTAATTCAATATTACCTTTAGCTTTACCATCATAACTTATACGATGACTTTTACGATATTTAGTCCTTTTTGGCATCAACATTTTTATCAGCTCCCTTCACTGTTTTTTTAGCAGGAAGAATTTCATTTTTATAAATCCATACTTTAACACCAATCTTACCATAAGTAGTATCAGCTTCAGCGATAGCATAATCTACATCAGCACGAATAGTATGTAGTGGCACAGTACCTTCAGTATAACCTTCAGTTCTAGCCATTTCAGCACCACCTAAACGTCCTGATACAGCAGTTTTACAACCCTTTGCTCCAGCCTTCATTACATTCTTGATAGCTCTTTTTTGAGCTGATCTAAATGGTGCTCTAGCAGCAATTTGTTGAGCAATGCTATTAGCAACTAATTGCGCATTTAAATCTGGATTCTTTTCTTCTACTATATTAATATAAACTTCTTCACCAACTAACTTGGCAATTTTCTTTCTTAATTTATCGATATCTTCTCCACCACGACCAATGATAACACCAGGTTTAGCAGTATAAATAGTAACTTCGCATCTGTTTTTCTTACGTTCAACTAAAACACTAGCAATAGCAGCATCCTTAAGATTCTTATCAACATATTCTCTTATTTTAATATCATTCATTAAATAAGTTGAGTAATTATCTTTAGAATACCAATGACTTTGCCAATCTTTATTAACACCAAGACGATATCCTATTGGATTAACTTTTTGTCCCATAACTATTTATCTCCCTTCGCTAAATCATCACTAACTTTAACAGTAATATGACTGCTTCTTTTATCATGACGATCAACATTACCACGGCTGGCAAATTTAATTCTCTTATAAACTTGTCCTGGATTAATGTAACATTCACTTATTCTTAAGTCTTTTTCATTAGCTCCATTATTGTTTACAGCATTTGCAACAGCTGAATTTAATACTTTTAAGATTAATCTACTAGCTTTAGTATTAGTATTTTCAAGTATTCCTCTAGCTGTTTCAATATCTTTTCCTCTAACTAAATCCATAGTCATACGTGCAAGTCTAGGTTTAATTAAAGCATTTTTATGAATTGCATAAGCTTCCATTATTTAACCTCCTACTTTTGTCCTGCATGGCCAGTGAATTTACGAGTTTGAGAAAATTCACCTAATTTATGTCCTACCATGTCTTCAGTTATATATACCGGAATAAAATCTTTTCCATTATGAACAGCTATTGTATGTCCAACAAAGTCAGGAAATATAGTTGATCTTCTTGACCAAGTTTTAATAACTGTCTTTTTAGTACCTTTATTCATTTCTTGAACCTTTTTCATTAAAGATGCTTCAACATAAGGTCCTTTTTTTAAACTTCTTGCCATCTATATCCTCCTACTTACTCTTTCTACTTACAATAAGCTTTTCACTTTGTTTTTTAGACTTTCTAGTCTTAACTCCTAGAGCAGGTTTACCCCAAGGAGTCATTGGGTTCTTACGTCCAATTGGAGCACGTCCTTCTCCACCACCATGAGGGTGATCGTTTGGATTCATAACAGAACCACGGTTTGTAGGTCTAATACCCATATGACGTTTACGTCCAGCTTTACCTAAATTAACTAACTTAGAATCTTCATTACCAACAACACCAATTGTTGCAATACAAGTTCCAAGTATTAATCTTGTTTCACCAGATTGTAAACGTAACATTACATATTTACCTTCTCTACCAAGTATTTGAGCAGCAGCTCCAGCACTACGGCATATTTCTGCACCCTTACCTGGTTGAAGTTCAATACAATGAACCATTGTACCTACAGGAATATTTGCAAGTGGTAAAGCATTACCAACTTTAATATCTGCATCAGGTCCATTTTCAATTATTGCTCCAACTTGTAAACCATTAGGAGCTATAATATATCTTTTTTCTCCATCTTTATAATTAATTAAAGCAATATTTGCTGTTCTATTTGGATCATATTCAATTGAAGCAACTCTACCAGTAATACCAACTTTATTTCTTTTAAAATCAATAACACGGTATTTTTGTTTAGCTCCTCCACCAATATGACGAACAGTCATTTTACCTTGATTATTTCTACCACCAGTTTTACTAATAGTCTTTAAAAGTGATTTAGTAGGAGTAGAACTAGTTATTTCTTCATTTTTAAGTGTAGACATACCACGACGTCCATTAGTCGTTGGTTTATAATGTTTTATAGCCATAATTTATCCTCCCTACTAAACTTCTATAGAAGAACCTTCATTTAAAGTAACAATTGCTTTCTTATAAGTCTTAGTTCTTCCTGAGTATTTTCCAACTCTCTTCTTTTTAGACTTAGTATTTAAAGTATTAACACTTTTAACACTAGTCTTAAATGCTTCTTCAACAGCTTTTTTAATTTCATCTTTAGTTGCATCTTTTACAACTTTGAATGTATAAACATTATTTTGTCTATTAGCCATTGATTTTTCAGTAATAACTGGTGCAATAATGATATCAGAATAATGTCTCATTATTTAATCACCTCTTCTATAACTTTAACAGATTCCTCATCACAAACAAGAACATCTGCATTTACTACATCGTAGCAATTAATTTCATCAGCATAGATAACTAATACATTAGGTAAGTTTCTAGTTGCTAAATATAAGTTTTCAGCATCATCACTAGTAACAAATAAAATCTTATCAGTTAATTTTAATGCATCTAATACTTTTAAAGCATCTTTAGTCTTATTTGAACTTAAATTATAGTTTTCAAGTACAACTAATGCTTTTTCTTTATTCTTAATAGTTAAAGCACTTGTAATAGCAATAACTCTTTCTTTCTTATTAATCTTGAATGAATAATCTCTATTACCAACACCTAGAGGAATTCCTCCACCACGCCATTGTGTAGCTCTAATACTACCTTGACGAGCACGGCCTGTACCTTTTTGTCTCCATGGCTTTCTTCCACCACCGGAAACTTCACTTCTATTTTTAGTCTTTCTTGTTCCTTGACGACTAGCATCAAGTTGTAAACGAATCATTTTCTTTAAACAATCATCATTTACTTCAACATTCCAAATGCTATCATTTAATGTTAAATCTTTAACTTTTTCACCACTAAGGTTTTTAACACTTATCTTTGTCATTTTAAATCCTTTCTAAAGCCCTAATTAATTAGTAGCTTCTTCAGTTTCTTCTTTAGTTTCAGTTTCTTCAACTACTTCTTCAGCAGTTTCAGTAGTTACTTCTTCAGTTGCTGGAGTTTCTTCTACAACTTCATCAACAACAGTTTCTTCAACGTATTCTAGAATTTCCTTTGGATCTTCCTTACGAGAATTTTTAACTGCAGATTTAACTAAAACTAAAGAATTTTTTGCACCTGGAACATTTCCACTAACTAAAATATAATTTTCTGAAGGGTTAACTTCAATAATTTCAAGATTTTGAATAGTAACTGTATCAACACCCATGTGTCCAGCTAACTTTTTACCTTTCAAAACTCTTTTTGGTAACATAGTACCTAGAGAACCTGGTCTTCTATGATAATGAGAACCATGGCCCATTGGTCCACGAGATTGATTATGTCTTTTAATAACACCTTCAAATCCATGTCCTTTACTAACACCTGTTACATCAACGATTTCTCCAACATTAAATACATCAGCGCTTATAGTATCACCAATATTATAAGTTGATTCTACATTTCTTATTTCTTTTAAGTAGCGCTTAGGAGTAGTATTTGCTTTTTTTGCTTGACCAATTTCTGATCTATTTGCTTTGCTTTCTTTCTTTTCAAATACGCCTAATTTAATAGCATTATAACCATCTTTTTCAACAGTCTTAACTTGCATAACCACATTTGATGGAACTTCAACAACAGTAACAGGAATAAGTTTACCATCTTTAGTGAATACTTGAGTCATGCCAATTTTGCGTCCTAAGATTCCTTTCATAATTTAATTCCTTCCTTTTTCTTATAACTTAATATTTACTTCTACACCACTTGGAATATCTAAGTGTTGTAAAGCATCAACGGTTTCCTTACTAGGATTTTTAATATCGATTAATCTCTTATGAGTTCTTCTTTCGAATTGTTCACGAGCATCCTTGTATTTGTGCACCGCCCTCAAAACTGTAACCTTCTCAATTTCTGTTGGTAGAGGAACAGGTCCAGAAATTTCGCCGCCAGTTCTTTTAACAGTTTCAACAATTTTTCCAGCAGCGATATCAAGCAAACGATGATCATATGCCTTCAAATTGATTCTTACTTTTTCTTTTGACATTTTTTAATTTCTCCTTTCGCCTATATTTAATATAGACATACTCCGTGCAAATTCTCCAATTCACTTTTGTTACTACCAACTTATCCTAGTGTATCAGTAACCTCGCACATCCACGCAGTCATACATATTCAAGTTTACACTAAAAATTACGAAAAATCAAGGAAAATATTACATTTTTTACATAAAATTTTTAAATATTAAAAAATACTGATTTTATGAAATTCAAAATCAGTATTTATTTTATATAATTTACTACCTAACCAATAAGTCTACCCTGTGCCTACGCATCGATCTCCAGGTTCGGCACCTCGGATATTTTTCTACGAATAATTCCTCGTCTCAAATGCTACGCATTTTCGAATTCAAGTGAGTAGTTGAACGCGGGCAGCCCGAAACGCGATGACCACTACTATCACTCACATACAGAACCATCTCCATTGACATCACAGTAGCCGCCACCGTCGTCGTGGCATTCCACAAAGCCATCTGCAAAGGCGTCGCAGCGGAAGTCACCGAAATTGCAGTTAGCGCTGCGTGAACTCGAGCTGCAACTATCAGCTTGTATTCCTAATGCTGTCTCCATTGCTGTTTGTAGTTTTGCCTCCGTTGTTGTTCCTTCTTCTTGATCTTGGGCATCTCCTACCCAGTAATTTGGTCCTATACAAAATTCATGATTGTTATACCATAAACATACTTCAGTGCTATCTATTATATTGTTTACAACCTCATGTTTTAAATAATATGGTTTTGTTATACTTCCTGCTGTACATGTATATGTACTTGTATCTACATCATCTAAACAGGCTTGTTCTGTTGGGTAATACCAATTATTTCCACATGTAAGATATTCTCCACCAATTGGACAATATACATTATATGTTTTGTTTCTTATTGAACTAGCACTTGTTTCGTATGTTCCTACTCCCCCAAATGTACCGCTTTTTTCCTCACATGAAAATCCCTGTGGACTACCATAACCTGTAAGTGCTGTTGTACATTCATTCTCTGTATCATAATTAAATGCGTCTCGTGTTCCATCAGTTATTACCCATTGTGTTCCCGTTATTGGGATTATTGATAAACCAGCTGCTGTCGCCACCGTATTATTCCTATATATTGTTCCTGTAAAGCCTAAATCTAATTCATCTTCTTGAATGATTAGTTCTGCTTCAAATGTTTTGCCGGTATTATCATTTTGATTAACATCAAGATTTACAAGTGTTACAACAACTCGCCATTCTTGAGTAGTTGTTGCATTATTTGATGCTGTTATTGTGTGGTTATCAAGTAGTGTTTTTAATCCTCTTGCTGTTGTTATATCATATCCGGTTAAACTATCTATTGTTACTTGATTACCTAATCCTGTTAATGTTACTAAATTATCACTTGAATCAAATACTTGAAGTAATAGTTCTGGATCATGATTGGTATTTGCTGCACTATAAACAAGCGGATTACTTTCAATATTTAAATACAAATAATAATTCCTAGTAGCAGTTCCTGTCTTACTATTTGGAGTTAATATAGCTGTTGCTGTAGCTTCTCCATCTTGATTATCTCCACCATTGGTAAAATTAAGTTGGGTTGCTTCTACTGATATATCTTCATCAATACTAAATGTTAACATATCTACGGTATGAGTTAAAACATGAACATCTCTAGTTACTGGAGCACTACTTTGAGCTTGAAAGAATGCATATGTTAATCCCCCTGATGTTAGAAGTAATAATATTATTCCTAATACTGGTAATATTTTTTTATTTTTCACTAGTATCACCTAGGATAATTATAAATAATTATATTAAAAAAAGCAATGTTGCATTGCTTTTATTCTTCAATTATTAAGGAACCAGTTGCTTCCATTTCTTTAGGTATTGCTATATCCATATAATCAAGTATGGTTGGAGCAACATTGCATAATGTCCCATTATCTTTTATTTTTATTTTTTTATCACAAATAATAAATGGTACTAAGGCAGTTGTGTGTGTTGTACAAGGACTACCATCAGGATTAATCATCGTATCAGCATTACCATGATCAGCAAGAATAATAACATTATAAAAGTTTTCTTCGGCTTTTTCCATTATCTTATTTAAGCATATATCTATTGCCATACAAGCTTTTGTAGCAGCTTCCATATTACCAGTATGTCCAACCATATCTGGATTAGCAAAATTAACTAAAATAAAATCATAATCGCTCATCATGGCTTGTAATGTTTTTTTAGTAACCTCAACACAACTCATCTCTGGTTTTAAATCATATGTAGGTACATCTGGTGATGGAATATGAAATTTATCACATTTATCAATTTTGCCATCATATAATCCATCAAAGAAAAATGTAACATGTGGATACTTCTCTGATTCAGCAATTCTTGCTTGGGTCCATCCCAATTCACTTAAATACATACCAAGGGTATTTTTTAATCTTTCATGAGGTATTAATTCTTTTGTTTTAATATTCTTTTCAACTTCAAAGAAAGAAAATACTTCTACATTACTTAAATCTAATACTGGAAATTCTGAAAATTCTCTAGAATTAACTATAGTATCTAATATCTGACGAGCTCTATCAGCACGATAATTCATCCATACTAGGACATCACCATTTTTAATAATATTATTTGATGTTAATATTGGTAACATAAATTCATCAGATACTCCAGATGCATAATTTTCCTTTAAACTCTTTTCTATATCAATTGAATAAGTTCCTTTACCTTTAGTAATTAAATCATAATACACCTTTGTTCTATCCCAGTTATGATCTCTATCCATAGCATAATATCTACCACAAATAGTTGCTATATCTCCAACTCGTCTTTTCCTTATTTCTTCACGAATAGAATTAATATATTTATATGCCTCATGTATACCAGTATCTCTTCCATCAGTTATTAAATGAAAATGTATTTTAGTAAAACCATTATCTACTAAAAAATTATACATATTTATAAAGTCATCTATTCCAGCATGAATATTACCATCACTAGCAAGTCCCATAATATGAACATCTTTTTCCTTTAATGTTAATAAATAATTAACATTTTTATTATCAAATTCTTGATTCTTAAAAAAATCATCGACAATAATTTCATTTTGTCTTACTAATCTGCCAGCTCCAATAGTCATATGTCCAACTTCACTATTTCCCATCTGACCCTTATGTAAGCCAACAGCTTCTTCACTAGCCCCTAAAAGAGCATGAGGATATTCATTCCATAATCCATTAAAAGTAGCCATATTAGCAGCCTTAATAGCATTTCCTTCTGTTTCTTCTCTATAACCAAAGCCATCCAAAATAATTGTTAATATTTTTTTCATAGTTCACCTTCCTCCATATAATAACACAATTGTAAAAAAAAAGATAGCAACTGCTATCACCCTACCAACTCCTTA
>JAEEGL016805310.1_pt1 | contig 22062 bp, 15 predicted proteins | sample 9134231 | NCBI WGS metagenome assembly JAEEGL01 (sample SAMN16246548, study PRJNA631951) | gut metagenome | biome: gut microbiome; feature: rumen; material: fiber-attached | host: Bos | place: Iran: Karaj | collected 2018-10 | reverse complement strand
TTATTCTGTATTATACTTGCACTTGCGATTTTCTTTAAATTATTTGGATTTGCGATGAGACTTGGATGGGGAATATTCAGATCGGTACTGTTTCTGATATGTTTGCCCGCAGTGATCCTGGCACTTGTATTCGGAGGCATCTTCATAGCGATCCCGGTACTGTTGATCGCAGGATTTGTTTGTTTCATAGTTAAAGTAGCCTGCTAACGCACTCTCCCGCGAGGGAGAGTGTTTTTTTGATTAAATCCCATATCCCCCAATACGCAAGTATGTGTTATAATATTTTCCATGAATTTTAAGGTGGGGCAAAGAATTGGGTAAGATCAGATATCTTTTTAAACGTATAAGCCGTATGAACTACGGCGGTTTTTTCAAAATGGTCGACAAGGTTCACAAAAAGACCGGAAAGAACAGGATATTTCTTTTCTTCGACATGGTGCATTGCGGCTTAAAATATCAGGCCGGGTACGTGGATTACGATCTGTTTGAAATGTACAATATGAATGCGCGCGAAAGAGCGACCGTCATCACCAGGGGTATCAACAATTCCCTTATCAAGAGATTCAACGATCCCGAAAAGATGCAGATATTCCACAATAAAGGTATGTTCAATGAACGCTTTAACGATTATCTTAAGCGTGACTGGCTGTTGATCGACAAGGATAAATTTGATGATTTTGCAAAGTTCGCGGCTAAACACTCAAGAATCGTTGCCAAGCCCGTCGACCTTCAATGCGGTCAGGGCATAGATATCGTGGATATAACGGGGCGAGATCTTCATGAAGTTTTCGATGACATTCTCTCAAAAGGTCAGCTCTTACTCGAGGAACCGGTTGTACAGTGCGAAGAGATCGCAGCTATCCACCCGGATTCCGTTAACACCTTAAGAGTTGTAACCTTGAAGGGAAGAGTGGTCGTTGCGTTCCTCCGTATCGGCAACAAGCATTTCCATGTCGATAATTTCAATCATGAAGGACTCGCCGCGCCGGTAGATATCCGTGACGGTGTCATCAGATTCAAGGCACTTAAGAAATCGGGCGAACTATATACGGAGCACCCCATTACAGGCGTACCGATCGTAGGCTTTCAGATACCCCGCTGGCCTGAGGTTGTTGCTTTTTGCGAAAAAGCAGCCAAAGAGATTCCCGAGGTGGGATATATCGGATGGGACGTATGCGTGATGCCTGATGACATCTGCTTTATCGAAGCTAACGAGTTTCCGGGACATGATATATACGGCCTTCCGCCGCATCGCGACAAAAACGAAGGCCTGCTTCCCGTATTTAACGCAGTTCTTGAAGGCAAGGACCCCGTTGACGTGCTTAACGGAAACGATCAGTAAGAAACAGATATTCGGCGCAGGCCATCGTGCCGGATCAGGGAGTATAAATGGCAAAAAAAGGAGCCCGCTTTTATCTTGGGCATATAGCAGGAAAACTTACATACAGATTACAGCGGATGCTTAAAATGAACGCCACATATATGCCGGGGGATATCGCTTTGCGGATCTGTCCCGACTATCTGGGGCTTATCGGCCGTCCCGAAAAGATCGTATGCGTTACCGGTACAAACGGAAAGACCACGGTTTGCAACCTTTTAAACGACATACTGACGCGGGAAGGCTTTAAGATCATGAATAACAGCGCAGGCAGCAACACCAATTCGGGTATAGCATCGGCGTTGCTTAAAGCCTCGGATCTTTCCGGCAGGACCAATGCGCAGATCGGTATCATCGAAGTGGATGAGCGAAGCTCCAAAAAGATCTATCCACGCATAAAGCCCGACTACATAGTCTGCACAAATCTGTTCAGAGATTCCATCACACGCAATGCCCATCCCGAATATATCAAGGATATCATCGACAGCGCCGTTAACGAGGGCTGTACCATGATCCTAAATGCCGACGATCCCATATCATCAAGGATCGCTCCAAATAATCCACGCAGATATTTCGGCATCAATAAGCTCCCGGGTGACAAAGAAAAGCCCGAAAACATCATAAACGATCTTCAGATCTGTCCCGTCTGCGCTGAAAAGCTTAAATACAGATATTCAAGATATCATCATATAGGTAATGTTTATTGTCCGAACGGTGACTATGAATCTCCGAAGGCGGATTATGCCGCGGATGTCGACATTCCCGGCAACAGGCTGACCGTTAACTTACGCGGTAAAGACGAATCATATGAACTTATCGCGGACAGTATATTCAACATCTACAACGAGGTTACCGTTATCGCGGTTCTGGATACGCTCGGGATATCGGCCGACAGGATACGTGAAGGCCTTGCGGCAGGAAGTATAGTGGAAAGCCGTTATTCGGATTCCAAGGTCGGCGGTGTTGAAGTCATAACGCACCTTGCCAAAGGCCATAACTCGATAGCCAATTCATGCGTATTCGATTACGCCGTCAATGAGCCCGGGGAAAAAGAAATCTTATTTTATCCCGATGATGAACTTAAGCACATGAAGTCTTCGGAGAACATCACATGGGCTTATGATGCCGATTTTGAAAAGCTTGCGGATCCGAATGTACGAAGGATCGTAGTGGCGGGCCGAAGAGCGGAGGATTATCGGTTAAGGCTTCTTTTGGCAGGAGTCGAAAACGAAAAGATCTTTACGACCGGTGATGAAGAGAATGCTTATAAACTCTTAAAACCCGAGGGCGAAGTTAAGATATTCATACTGCATCAGGTCTACAAGATCGATATGGCTCACAGGGCCAAGGAGAATCTGTTAAAGGAGGTACGCGCAAATGGCTGAAAAAGTGCTTGAGTATCTCTTTCCTGAGATCTCCAATCTTTACGGCGATCCCTTTAACATCAAATATCTTATAAGATGTATCGGGGAAAATGCCTATACGGCGGTACTTAAAGAGGATTCTCTCAATGAAGCGCCATACTTTAAAGACAGTTTGCCCGATCTTATATATATGGGACCCATGACGGAACATTCCCAGGAACTTGCCATAGCAAGGCTCATGCCCTACAGGGACCGTATTGTCGAACTCATCAAGAGTGATGTTTTATTTCTGATAACCGGAAATGCGGTTGAAATATTCGGACACGGAATTGAGTGTGAGGACGGAACGTTCATAAAGGGACTTGATATATTCCCGTTTACCGCAAGACGTAAGATGTTTGACAGGTACAATTCCCTGTTCCTCGGAGAATTTGAAGGCATAAAGGTTGTAGGCAACAAGTCGCAGTTTTCGCACGGCTACAAGGATGCGCAGGCGGGCGGCGACGCGGCCGGGTGTTTATCCGCCGACGGCTTTATAAAAGTCATAAGAGGTGACGGTTTATGTCCCGGTGAAGCTTATGAGGGGATAAGAAATCATAATTTCTTCGGAACATATCTTTTGGGACCGCTTTTACCCCTAAATCCGGCTTTGACCGCATACTTTTTAAAGCTTCTTAAGATAGAAGATCCCGTTACGGCTTTTGAAAAAGAAGCGGTCAAGGCTTACGAGATAAGGCTTGCGGAATTTGAAAATCCCAAGACCGAGCTTAAATAGGTTTTTTAATGAACAATGACATAACACAGGAAAATTTAATACCGGTAGTGCTGATGTGTCTTAGAACGACTGAGGGAGAAGATGAGTTTTCCCATGCCGTCAAAGAGCTTGAAAGCCTGTGTGAGGCGTGTGATCTTGAAGTAAAAGACATACTTACGCAGACACTTCCTCATCCCGACAACTCGACATGGGTCGGTTCGGGTAAGGCCCAAGAACTCAAATATTCGGTAACGGGAACCGAGTCCGAATATGTGGTATGTCTTGGTAACCTTTCACCTGCTCAGATGAAGAACCTTCAAAAGATCGTGGGTGTCGCTGTGTGGGACAGGACCAATCTTATCCTTGAGATATTTTCAAGACGGGCCCGCACCCGTGAGGCAAGACTTCAGGTTGAATCGGCATATCTTCAGTTCATGATGCCAAGACTTACGGGTATGTGGCAGCATCTCGGCCGTCAGAGCGGTGGTGGAGGAAGCCGTGCCAATAAGGGTATAGGTGAAAAGCAGATAGAACTTGACCGTCGTCAGATATCGCATCGTATCACTGAACTTAAAAAAGAACTTGTAGGGATAGAGCGGACAAGAGATGTACAAAGAAGCGGCCGTGCACGTGACGGATTTTCGCATGTTGCGCTCGTGGGTTATACAAACGCCGGAAAATCCTCGCTCATGAACCGGCTTCTTGATATGAGCGGATCGTCAGAAGATAAGCTTTCGGAAAAGAAAGTGTTTGAAAAGGATATGCTGTTTGCAACGCTCGATACTTCGATCCGTAAGATCGCGGTTGCGGGGCGCAAGCCTTTTCTTTTGTCCGATACCGTAGGATTTATTGAAAATATACCGCACGATCTTATAAAAGCGTTCCGTTCGACTCTTGCGGAAGTAAAATATGCGGATGTACTTTTGATAGTGATAGACTCATCGGATCCTCACCGCGATATGCATAAAAGGATAACCGACGATACATTGAAAGATCTTGACACAATGGGTATCCCGAGACTTTATGTATATAACAAAGCAGACCTCTTGCCGGAAGATATAAGTTTAAAAAATGTACCGGAAAGCGGTGTCGTACACATATCGACACGTACGGGATACGGTATCAACGATCTTCTTGATGAATTAAAGAGGATCTTTGAATCGGGAAACCGCCTGATAGATACGGTGATCCCTTACGCGCAGGGAGAACTTTTAAACCGGCTCCACTTGGAAGCGGATGTAGTTTCCGAGGAGTTTGTGGAAGAGGGAACACATATTATCGCAAAATGTCCGCCGGCGACATTTGATTATTTGAAAACACGTTTGGAATTCCCGGATGACACCACAACATCTGCATAAAAGAGATTGTTAAGATATTTTTTTAACATGGACTGACGATATGATTCGTCGGTCTTTTTTTGTGTTTGAAAGCCTTTCGTTAAAAATGTGTCAACCGCGCCAAAAGCCCGTATTTAACGGAAAATTAACAGAATTATTAACCGATTATTTCACGAAAATAATGAACCGTTAATAATGTAACTAAGGTCTTAATTATTGAAAGATGAGATACGATATATATTACGAAACAAATCGAAACGTAATAAAAAACAGGGAGAAAAAACTATGAGAAAGAACATCAACAAAACAGCAAAGAGAATAGTTGCTACAGCATTAAGCTTAACAATGGTATTCGGACTCGCACTTAACACATATGCAGACGAAATACCTGCAGCAGCTGAATCCGAAGAAGTTGCAGCAGTTAGTGCTACTGAAGAGATCTGCGAAGAAGCGATCGATCTTATCACCAACGAAGAGACCGGCGCGATCGTTTTGGTTGCACAGCTTGATGATGAAAGAGCAAATGAGATAATCGAAGATCTTGAAAATGCTGAAGACAATCTTGAAGCAGCAGGAACAGATCTTGGTGATGCCAAGGAAGCTATGAAAGAAGCAGAAGCCGATGTAGCAGCAGCCAATCAGGCAGCTAACGGCGTTGACAATGCAATCACAGCTCTTAACGGCGTAGTAGATGATTTCAATGATGCAGATCAGGATACAACCGGTTTTGCTGAAGATGTTATCACCGACGCAGGAATAGCAAATACATCAAACGATCCGAACGAAGCAGTTGCAGCTAAGGACAGAGCAGGCAAAGAACTTGCAAAGGCTGAAGACGGACTTACAGCAGCAACAGAAGCTTATGATGATGCAGTAGCAAAGGCAGATGCGATCGAAGAAAAGCTTGCAACAGCTGAAGCTGATTATGCAAATGCTCAGGCAAAAGTAACAGAAGCTCAGGAAAAACTTGACAGTGCAAAAGGAAATGCAGAACAGGCAGCAGCCGATCTTGCAGAAGCTAAGGCTAACGCAGATGCTCTTAAGGCTGAAGTAGATAAGCTTTCCGATAACAAAGAAGAACTTGCAGCAATGCAGGAACAGTATTACGCACTGATGGTTCAGTATTGCAGAGATATATTAGGCGGAAACGGCGCTGTTTACAATAATGACGGAACTCTCGATGTTAATGCTTCTCTTAACAAGATAAATGCTTCACAGCAGGATGCTAAGGCTAAAAACCCCCAAAAGAACATGCTTATAGGCAGATATCTTATGAAGCAGATGGTAGAATACATGCTTACCAACGAAGGATATACCGACATTCAGGTTGGTGTTGTAGAAGTTGATGAAAACGGCAAAGCAGTTAAAGGTTCCAGCCAGGCAAACGGATACGAAGCAATAGTTTTTGAATCAAGCGAGACCGTAAAAGGAACAGATTCCGGAAAAGATCAGGTTGTTGTTGACACTACCAGGAAAAACAGACAGGGAGGAGAGCTTAAGCCCAACGCTCCCACCGAAATGGTTCAGTATAAGAGCAGCAAAAACGACGGCGGCCGTACCAATCGCTTTGTAGTAACCTATAAGGATAGTGACGGAAACATCCAGACAGCATATTACAACTACATTTTCAAGAATTCCACTGAAGATAAAAATGATTCTCTTGCAGATGGTCCTGTATATCTTGCTCTTGTAGAATCAGACGGAAATGGTGTTTATAACACAGCAAAGACCGGAAGCGAATACGACATGTCAAACTACAACGAACTCGTTGCAGCTCTTGAACAGGCAGAAGCAGCCGCACAGGTGATCGCAGATTACGAAGCAGCAGCTGAGGCTGTTAAAGCAGCTGAAGAAAAGGCTAAGATGCTCGCTGACGAGATCGCAAAGCTTTCAAACGTATCTGCTGACGACACCGCTGTTAAAGCTTTAAGAACCGAGTTCAATAAGGCAATGGACGAAGTTAAAGCGGCAAAGGATAAGAAGGCAACTCTTGAAGAAAAGGTTGATGAAGCAAGAAAGGCTTACGCAGCTATCGATCTTTCAAGATTCAATGTACAGCCCGTAAACGATGTAACCGATGACAACGCTCCCGCAGGCGATGACGATGCTACACCCGCAGCTCCCGCAGCAGTTACACCCGTAGCAGTTGTTACTACAGCAGCTCCCGCAGCTCCTGCAGCACCCGCAGCTCCCGCAGAGATCGAAGAAGCAGCAGCTCCCGAAGTTATCGAGGAAGCAGGCGTTGTAGAGATTCCCGAAGAGGCAGCTCCTCTTGCAGAGACCGCAGAGAAGAAGACTCCCGAAGTTAAGATCCTTGAGGAAGAAACTCCTCTTGCAGAGAAAGCTGAAAAGGCTTCAATGTGGTGGCTCTGGTTACTCTTAGTTCTTCTTGCAGCAGCAGGTTACTGCACCTATAAGTACTACGAGAAGAAAAAAGAGGAAGAAGAAGTTAACGCTCAGTAATATGTAATCATAAAAAGATCCGCATCCCCCTCTCTCCCTCGGGGATGCGGATCTTTTTTTGTTGCCCGGAACACTTATTTGATTTCCGCGTCTGTTTATAATAAAATAGAATTCGTATTTTTTATGAAAACAATAACCTTAAGGTATATTTATAGATGAAACAGAAGATAATGCCTTTTTTAAAAGGCTTTTTAACCGCATATGCCATGCGCATCATAATAGACCAGCCCTTACGGCCGGAGTGGTTTGAAACAACCCGGGATTATCTGATCGCCAATGTATTTGAACTGCTCGGTAATTATGATTTTGTGTTTTTGCTTTATTTTGTGGTATGTACGGCTTATTTTAAATTTATGGAGGAAAAAGATGTCAAAAACACCGGGATCATTGTTTTGTCCGGTATTTTTGCCGTTCTGATCCCGATAGGGCAATGCCTTCGCGATCATAAGACGGCCGCATACTGCTTTTCGGGAGCGGTAAATATCTTTAAATTTGTGCTCATCACAGCAGGTTTTTGGCTGTTTTTCGCTTATCTCATCGCATTTCTTAAAGATTTTTTTCTAAAAAAAAACTTCATAAAGACGCAAGGGGATAAAGAAGGTTTTTTTGATAAAAAGCCTTCTTGGAAGGCGTTTATCATTATCTTTTCAGCTTATGCGCTCATCACTCTTATCTGTTATCCCGGGAACCTCAACGCGGATACGATAGGTCAGATCTATCAGGTATACGGCGAGATGCCGTACAGCGAACATCATCCGATATTATCTACGCTTATTACCGGCGGGATCGTTAAACTGTTTGACTCGTTAACTGGTTCTCAGGCGATCGGTCTTTTTGTCTATACGCTCTTACAGTGCTTTATGCTGGCCACAGCGCTTTCTTTTTCCGTATATGTATTGGCACGGAAGGGATTAAAGAACGCGTATCTGTGGGTCATCACACTTATCTATGTAATCACTCCGATCTATACGAATATTGTGAGTACCGCGATAAAAGATGTGCCGTTTATGGCTTTTGTCATTGTCTATGCGATACTTGTTCTTTTATATCTTGAAAACAGGACGCTGATATATGACAAAAAGTTTATCGCGGCATTTGCGGTGTCTCAGATATTCATGGTGTTACTCAGAAACAACGGTTTATACATGGTGCTCATAACCGGTATCGTGCTGTGGCTTACGGGACTTAAGGAAACTTCCGCAAAAGAAAAACTTATCTCGCTCGCAGGTCTCTTTCTGGTGGCGGTTTTGATAGGTTCTTTGGCAAATGCCGGTCTTTCGAGGGCGGTCGGAGCCGAAAAGGTGACAAAAGGCGACATGCTTTCGCTTCCTTTTCAGATGATGGGGCGTTATTATCTGGAATTTCCGGAAGATTTCAGTGAAAAAGACAAGGAGTCCATTGAGGCGGTCCTGGGGCCGTTTGAATATGCTCTTTCCGGATACAATCCCGATCTTGCGGACCAGATAAAGGTAAAGTACAGGCCCGATGCCACCAATAAAGAAGTGATAGGCTTTATCGGAACGTTTACAAAGCTTTTCTTTAAACATCCCCTTGCATATGTTGACGGTTTCCTGATACATACCTACGGATGGTACAGCCCGGTCGTAACGGCGGAAAAGCGGTATGAGACACCCGATGATGATTTCCTGACACCGCACGGCATGTTTGAAGTGATCGATAAAGGCATGGTTTTTCTGTACAGATTCCTTGACCGCATATCGATACTCGGGGCTCTTGAAAACGTGGCATTTTCGGTCTGGGTATATGCATTTGTTTTTATGCTCCAGAAAAGAGAAGATCTTAGAAAATACAGGCTTTTCGGAGTTTATATGCTTACTTCGCTTTTGATATGTTTTGCGGCTCCCGCATTTTTGGAACATGCAAGATACGGCTTTCCGATATTTATGGTCGTTCCGTTTGTTTTCTTTTTCACACTCGTAAACAAGGATAAAGAAAACACCGAAGCTCCGGGATGATTTTTATCAATCCGTTAATATTTGTATGATACATTCATATTGGAAACATAGTACAGTAGTGATACTGTGTTCGGATATATCAATAAAGTATCAGACAAGTGTTTTATATACACGGAAAGGAGTACGGCATGAGATTCTTTGATTCGCATATGACTCAGCTGTTCAGCGGACTTAATAAAAACAGCGCTATGGGTTCATTCAATTTTATGGATTATGCTGCCATCAAAAACGGAAGTTACGGAAAACTTCTGAAAGCTCATTATGCCGAACAGGCCAAGGCGGGCGTTGATTCCGATACAACATCAAAGGTAAAGACCGACAGGTCCAAAGCAAAGATTGACGATACGGGACTTTCGGCTCTTAAAAAAGAAGCGGACAGCTTAAAAACATCGATCTCAAAGATCGGAAGTGACGATCTTTGGAAGGCTGAGGACGGCAAATACGACAGCGAGAAGATCGCAGGCGCCGTTAAAGATTTTGTCAAAGACTACAACGATGTTCTTACAAAAGCATCCAAAGTCAATTCAAAGGCGGTAGGCCGCAGCATAGACAGTATGGAATCAATGACCGATATGATGTCCAAGGCACTTTCCAAGATCGGTATCACTGTAGAGACCGACGGAAAGTTATCGGTTAATGACGAAGCACTTAAAAATGCAAATCCCGGAAGCGTAAAGAGTCTGTTTGCCGGTGTTGTTTCGTACGGTTCGCAGATTTCCGACAGAGCGGGAGAGATATCAAGAGATGCCATCATGAATTCAAGTACTTATAATAACAATGCGTCTCTTACCACGAATCTTTTCGGAACATTCGACAGTACCATATAATTGGGGAGGGCAGTATGGCCAAGAAAACTACGGGACAATTGATCAAAGAAGCTCGCACATCTGCGGGAATGACTCAGGAGCAGCTTGCCAAGAAAGTTAAAGGACTGGCAGCGACCGACATCAGTAAAGCCGAGCGCGGTGAAATGTATCCTACGACAGAGCAGTTAAAAGAGATCGCGAAGGCTACCGGTGTTACACAGAAATCACTTCTTGATTCGGTTCCCGCCTCCAAAAAGAATACATCCACTGCCAAGAAGACAACTTCCTCAAAGACTTCAACAGCCAAGAAGACCACATCGACTTCCAAGAAGACCACGAGTTCAAAATCATCAACTTCCAAGTCTTCATCCGGCGATATGAAGCTGACCGCAGCAGAGAAAACGTTGGTTGAACTTTACAGAGCAGCCGATACAGAGACCAAAAAGGCAGCCACAAAACTGTTAAAAGAACAGAAGTCGGATATGGAAAAGATGCTGACGAGCGTTCTTAACAACAAAGATATCAAAAAAGCGGTTTCAACATTTCTTAAATAAACCGGCATCCGAGGTCGGATGCGTCGAATGATCGGATAACTACCATATCCCGCCGTATACCGGCGGGATTTTTTGTCTTTAGATCCGGTTTCATAACCTATGTTACAAATCCATTGTATACAATCTCTTTGTGCATTTTCACCAAATAATTCAAACTAAAATGAGTAATATTGCCAAATTGCAAAAAAAATAAGCGTGTGCTTTAATAAACTTGTATACAAGTAAACAAGTAGACAATTTTTTAACAAAGTCAGGAGTTGTTGAAAAAATGATCATAGACGGAAGACTACCCGGCGAATCGGGCAGAGATTTCGCTTTCAGGATATTAAAGAGCAATATCGTATCGCTTGAATTAAAGCCGGGGACATTGATCTCGGAAAACGATCTGTCAGCCAAGCTTGGTCTTTCCAGAACACCTATAAGAGAAGCACTTAATGATCTTGCAAAAGTATCCATTATAGAGACACTTCCGCAAAGAGGATCGTTTGTGGCTTTAATAGATCCGCAGATGGTTGAGGAAGCGAGATTCTTAAGAAAGGTTCTGGATACCGCAGTCATTAAAGTGGCCTGTCGGGAAACGGATCCGGATGTTCTTACAAAACTCGAAGATAACATAGACCTGCAGGAGTTTTATCTTGCCAAGGGAAATGCAGAAAAGATCTACGAACTTGATAATGAGTTTCATAAGCTTATATATGTAGCGGCCCGCAAAGAGATCATCTACGAGATGCGTTCGACCATCATGATCCATTTCGACAGAGTCCGTACCCTCTCTGTCGAGACGGTCAAGGACATGAAGATCGTGGCTGATCACAGCGGGATGCTATCGGCGATCAAGGAGCACGATGAGGAAAAAGCAATTGCTCTGGTAGAAAAGCATCTTTCCAGATACAGCATAGATGCGGAACTTATCAAAGCACAGTTCCCGGAATACTTTAAATAGACCCGGACCCACACTAAGAAAGACAGGTACTTTATTTTATGGCAAAGGAAAAAATCAATACGGTTCCAAAGTCAAAATTTAACAAGACCTATATCAAGAGATACTGGCAGCTATACGCACTTTTGCTTTTGCCCCTCATATATCTTTTGATATTCAAATATGTTCCCATGCGTTATATCGTTCTCGCATTCAAGGAATATAAACTGAACATGCCGCTTAAGGACATGCCCTGGGCAACGGTGAAAGGTGAAACGGATGCTTTCAAATACTTTAAGATGGCATTCAAAAACCCCGACTTCTTAAGGGCGCTTCGCAATACGGTAAAGCTGAATCTCCTTGACCTCATAATGGGATTCCCGGCTCCAATCATATTTGCCCTTATCTTAAACGAACTCAGATTTTCAAAGTTTAAAAAGGTAGTTCAGACCATAGCATACATGCCTCACTTCCTTTCATGGGTCATCATTGCGAACCTTGTAACAACGCTTTTTGCTACAAGCGACGGTCTTGTAAATAACGTTATAACCCGCCTGGGCGGCACGGAGTTTTCTTTCCTGTCGGTACCTTCCCACTGGGTGGGAACATACATCGGAGCAGGTGTATGGCAAAGCTTCGGATGGGGTTCGATCATTTATCTGGCATCCATAGCCGGTATCAATACAGAACTTTACGAAGCGGCCTCGGTTGACGGCGCCGGAAGATTTAAAAAGATGTGGCATATCACACTTCCCGGTATTAAGCCCACGATAGTTGTACTTCTTATCATGAACCTCGGATACATCATGGGCGGCGGATTTGAAAGACCTTGGGCTATGAAGAATAACCTCGTTATCGAAGCCTGTGAAGTTATTTCAACATTCGTATACAAAAACGGTATCCAGCAGCTTAAGATCTCACTTACCACCGCTGTGGGACTGTTCCAGTCGGTAGTCGGATTGTTCTTTTTGCTCACTGCGAATACGATATCGCGAAAACTTGGTGAAAGGGGGATTTGGTAATGAAGATCAGATCAACAAGCTCCAAGATCGGCGACTGGATATTCGTCATCATATGTGTGATCATCAGCATAATCTGCGTGGTACCGATGTTAAATCTGGCTGCCAAGTCACTTTCGGGAACGGAATATCTTATAAGACACGATGTTTTCCTGTGGCCCAAGGGATTTAACATTGATGCATACAAGACGGTTTTGAGCGATTCCAAGTATCAGAGAGCTTTCGTGTGGACCACGATACTTACGGCCATCTGTACGCTCCTTTCACTTACGATGACGGCGCTTTGCGCATATCCGCTCATATTCCCGGGACTCAAGGGACGCGGTGCGATCAATGTATTTATCACGATCACGATGTTCTTCAACGCAGGTACGATACCCAACTACCTTTTGATGAACGACCTTAAACTCCTTGAAAACCCGCTTGTACTTATAATACCGAGCTGTTTAAGTATCTATAACATGATAATAATGCGAAGCTTCTTTTACGGTATTCCCGATTCACTGAGGGAATCGGCGGAGATAGACGGAGCGAGTTTCATACAGATACTGTTAAAGATATATATACCGCTTTCCAAACCCGTATTTGCGTCACTTGCACTTTTCTATGCGGTAGGACGTTGGAACGGATACGGAGACGCCCTTATGTATATCAAGGTAAACAAGCAGTATTTCCCGTTACAGCTGTTGCTTTATAACATCTTAAACAACACCAATGCGGTTGAAGTTGCGGCTCAGGAAGGATTTATGCAGCCCGGACTTAAGGATTCGCTTAAGTCGGCAACGGTTATGTTCGCAACGGTACCGATATTACTTATTTATCCCTGGTTACAGCGTTATTTCATAGCAGGCGTGACCATGGGCGCGATCAAGGAATAAACGCCGAAATCACTTGGCGCTATTCATACACACATCTACAAAGGAGGATGAAGATGAAAAAGAAAATCTTAGCAGCAGTTCTTGCGGCAGCAATGGTTCTTTCATTGGCAGCATGCGGTGGCGATACAACCTCTGCAAGCGCTTCCAATCCCACACCCGCAGCAAGCACTGACAGCACTGTAGCAAGCACCGATGATGTTGATCCCAACACTCCCGATGCTCGCGGAATGGTTAACGGCAAATTCGCAGAGACCAGACATATCTCTGTAGAACTTTATGACCGTAACGTTGACGGTGGTACAGAAGCCGGCAACAATGCATGGACCCAGTGGATCCAGCAGCAGATGCTCGATCGTTACAACGTAGAAGTTGAGTTCGTAACAGTTGCACGTTGGACAGAAGGCGATGATATAGGTAACCTTCTTGCAGCTCAGAACGCACCCGATATCTGCTACACCTACAACTACGGACAGATTCAGACATATGCAAACATGGGCGGTGTTCTTGACCTTGCTCCCATCCTTGCAGAGAACAAAGACCTTGTTCCCAGCATGTTTGACTGGCTCGGCGATGCAGTTATCTACCAGGATCTCGATCCCAATGCAGGAACTCTTTGGGCGATCGAAGGTAAGAGAAACGAGATCTGCCGTATCAACACATTCGTTCGTAAGGACTGGCTTGATACTTTAGGACTCAAAGAGCCCACCAACAAGGCTGAATTCGAAGCTATGCTCGTTGCTTTCAAGGACAATGCCGACAAGCTTCTCGGCGCTGACGCTTCCAAGATGGTTCCCTACTCGATCTCTTATGATGTAGGTTGGAGAGCAGCAACACTTATCGAATCCTTTATGGATCCCGCTATAACCGATAAAGAGTACTATGTAAACGGTTATGATGACAGAAAGTTCACCGAAAACGGAACCAAAGAAGCAATCAGACTTCTTAACAAGTGGTACAACGACGGTCTTATCTGGCATGACTTCGCAGAGCACAGCGGAAGCGATGACACAACAGAAGATGATATGATCAAGGCCGGTTTCGTAGGCGCATTCACACACAACTATGATTATCCTTTCAGAAACGGTAAGGATTCCATCAACGCTACACTTGCAGCTCAGTACGGCCCTCAGGCTAAGTTCGTTGCAGTTAACTGCTTCGAAGACAAGAACGGCGGTTACAACAAGTACAGCTACTCCAACACCGGTGACCGTAAGGTATTCTTCCCTGCTACAAACGATGAGCCCATAGCTTCTCTTTGCTACCTTGAGTTCATGAGCCAGGCAGAGACGGTTCAGTATCTCCAGATCGGTGACGAAGGCGTTCTTCATACCGTTGACGCAGCTACAGGCGCTATCGTTTTACAGGCTCCCGATGATGCTCATCACGATTACTACCAGAACTCCGGTAAGAACATCGATATGACCATCAACTGTAACGGTTTAAGACTTGCTACTCCCGAACTTACAACCCTTTCACTTGCTTTCTCATACTCAGACGTTGATCCTGAAGATGTTAAGACCGCTATCGCAGTTGCATCCAAGGACGCAAAAGTTCCTCCCACACCTTCGGTTGGCGATATCGCAGCTGAAACAGAGGGAACAGACCTTGCAGGTAAGAGAGATCAGACATACGACAAGGCAGTTGTTGCATCAGTAGCTGATTTCGATTCCGTATGGGATCAGGGTATGGCTGAATATCTTGCAGCAGGCGGACAGGCAATCATTGATGAAAGAACAGCTGCTTGGGATGCAACCTATTCTTCAGATATGTTACCTTAATCGATAAATATTTGAATGTTTAAGTTATTCATGTTATTATTTTGAAATGCCGGGGCTCCATCGAAGGTGGAGCCCCAACTTTTTAGAAACGGAGTAACACAGCAATGGAAATGACACTCAGATGGTTCGGCACGGGGTTTGACACGGTAACCCTCAAGCAGATCCGCCAGATTCCGGGAGTTACCGGAGTGATAACCACATTATATGATACAGAGCCCGGCGAGGTTTGGACACGTGAGCGTATCAAAGCGCTCAAGGACGAAGTGGAAGCATCGGGACTTCATATATCGGGAATCGAATCCGTTAACATTCACGATGCCATCAAAGTCGGAACACCCGACAGAGAACAGTATATAGATAATTATATTGAAACACTTAAGAATTTAGGCGAAGAGGACATACATCTTGTTTGTTATAATTTTATGCCGGTATTTGACTGGACCAGAACGGAACTTGCACGTGTAAGGCCCGACGGTTCCACCGTACTTGCATATTCACAGGCTGCGATCGATAAGATCGATCCCGCAGACATGTTTTCTTCGATCTCCAAAGACGCAAACGGCGCGATCCTTCCGGGCTGGGAACCCGAAAGGATGGCTAAGATAAAAGAACTGTTTGAAATGTACAAGAATGTGGATGAGGAAAAACTCTTTGAAAACCTCAAATACTTCCTGGAGCGCATAATGCCGGTATGTGATAAATACGACATCAACATGGCCATCCATCCCGATGACCCCGCATGGAGCGTATTCGGACTTCCCCGTATCATCATAAATCTTGATAATATCAAGCGTATGATGAAGATGGTAGACAACCCGCACAACGGCGTGACATTCTGCGCAGGTTCATACGGTACAAACCGTAAAAACGATCTTCCCACCATGATAAGGGAATTAAAGGGACGTATTCATTTCGCACATGTCCGCAATCTTAAGTTCAATTCCGATGACGACTTTGAAGAGGCAGCACATCTTTCAAGCGACGGAACTTTTGACATGTACGAGATCATGCTTGCTCTTTACGATATAGGATTTGAAGGACCGATAAGACCGGATCACGGAAGAATGATCTGGGATGAAGTTGCAATGCCCGGATACGGACTTTATGACCGTGCGCTCGGCGCAACATATCTTAACGGATTGTGGGAAGCCATCGTTAAATCACGCAAATAAAGCGTACGCATATAAATGCCCGCATTGAGCACTTTTGCCGCAGGTAAATATTTTTATCGCGCGAAAGCGTATCATTGCAGGCGTTTTTATTTTAAGAAATAATTTGGGAAACACTTATTTAAACAATTTGATCACATTATTAATGCGGAGGCATTGGATATGTTTTTAACTCAACAGGGAATAAAAGACGGATTTAAAGACAAGGGCTATGTTATAGCCGATTATGACAGATCAGCCGTTAAAAAGAACACTCTTGAAGCTCCCGAATGGATCCATTTCGGTGCAGGTAATATTTTCAGAGCTTTTCAGGGAAATCTTATGGACAGACTCCTTGAAAACGGTACCGCCAAGACGGGTTTACTGGTATGTGAAGGATTTGATTATGAGATCGTTGAAAAGATGTACAGACCTCATGATAATTTAAGTATCCTGGTCACATTAAAAGCGGACGGCACAATGGAAAAGAAAGTGATCCAAAGCATAGTGGATTCTTTTATCCTTGACAGGGATAACGACTCTGAATTCAAAAAGATAAGGGCTGTATTTGAAAAGCCGTCGCTTAAGATGGTAAGTTTTACGATCACCGAAAAGGGATATGTCGTTAAAGATGCCGCGGGAGAACTGTTACCGTCAACAAAGAAGGATATCGAACTCGGTCCGGAAAAGGCCAAGAGTTACATAGGAAAGGTTGTAAGTCTTCTTTATTACAGATATAAGGCAGGGGCACTCCCGGTTGCCATGGTATCGATGGATAACTGTTCGCATAACGGAGACAAGCTCTATGACGCGGTCATCACATTCGCCAAGGGCTGGGTTGCCAACGGTCTTGCAGACAGTGATTTTGTTAAATATATCGAGGATCCCGCAAAGGTTTCTTTTCCCTGGAGCATGATAGATAAGATCACGCCAAGACCTGACGCCAAAGTGGAAGAGATGCTTGAAAAAGACGGTATTGACGACCTTGAAACCGTTGTGACCGGCAAAAACACATATGTTGCACCTTTTGTAAATGCAGAAGAGACAGAATATCTTGTTATAGAAGACTGTTTCCCGAACGGAAAAGTTGAGCTTGATAAGGTGGGTGTAATCTATACCGACCGTGAGACCGTTGACAAGGTTGAGAAGATGAAGGTTTGTACATGCCTTAATCCGCTTCATACTTCACTTGCGATATTCGGTTGTTTACTTGGATACACAACGATCCATGATGAGATGGAAGATGAAGATCTTAAAAATCTTGTATATACGCTCGGTCACAAAGAAGGTATGAAGACTGTAGTGGATCCGGGAGTTTTAAGACCTGAGGATTTCCTTGAGGCGGTACTCACAAAACGTCTTCCGAATCCTTTTATGCCCGATACACCCCAGCGTATCGCATGTGATACATCACAGAAACTTCCGATAAGATTCGGAGAGACCGTTAAGGCATACAGGAGAAGAGAAGATCTTTCTACCGATTCGCTGATACTGGTACCTCTGGTATTTGCGGGATGGCTTAAATATCTTGAAGGCGTTGACGATACGGGTAAGAAATTTGAGTTAAGTCCCGATCCGATGCTTGATACATTATGTAAACTTAAACCCGGAGAAATCCTTGATAAAAAGGAAATTTTCGGATGTGACCTGTCAGAGGACGGACTTAAGGATAAGGTTCTTAAGATCTATTCGGAAATGTCCGCACCCGGCGCTGTGAGGGAGGTATTGCACAAGTATGTTTGCGAAGCTATGGCTTGATGATGTAGTTGATAACAATGGCACCGTCGTGACCAATAACGGATTTGATACCGGAAATGTGGTTTACATAAATACGGTAAAAGAACTCACGACGCGTAAAGCCGTTTCGGGGCTTAAGGTCGTACTTACAAAAGCTTCGGATGCCGGACTTAGTGATGAAGGCTATGAGATAAAGAAGAGCGGGGATTCGTACGAAATACTGGCAAACAATGAAAGAGCATTAATATACGGCGCTTTCAGATTTATAAGCCTTATAAGACTTAACAAAGACATTACGGCTGCTGTAAGGGAAGTTCCCGTAAGTCCGTTAAGAATGCTCAATCACTGGGACAATATGGATAATTCCATCGAGAGAGGATATTCGGGCGAGTCTTTTCTTTTTAAAGACAATGACATCGTGATCGATGACAGAACGGTGTATTATGCAAGACTTTTGGCATCTGTTGGTTACAACGGCGTTGTTATCAACAATGTTAATGTAAAAGACGCTGCCTGCGATCTTATAAACGAGCGTTTTATCGAGAAGGTTTCAAAACTTTCCGCGATCTTTGATTCTTACGGCGTAAAGATGTATATGTGCTTAAACTATGCCGCTCCGATAGACGATCCCGAGGTTGGATCCGCAGATCCTCTTGATGAGAAAGTTATAAAGTGGTGGGAAAAGAAAATGGATTATATCTATGAACACGTTCCCACACTCGGCGGATTTTTGGTAAAGGCCGATTCTGAAGGCCGTCCGGGACCTTTTACTTACGGACGTACACAGGCTGAAGGCGCAAATATGCTGGGACGCGCGATAAAGCCTCACGGTGGCATAATACTGTGGAGATGTTTTGTCTACAATTGCAGACAGGACTGGAGAGACACATCGACAGACCGCGCAAGGGCAGCATATGATTATTTCAACACACTCGACGGTGAGTTTGAAGATAATGTCATTATTCAGGTTAAGAACGGCCCTGTGGATTTCCAGGTAAGAGAGCCTGTTTCGCCGTTGTTTGGTGCCATGCCCCGGACAAACGAGATGATCGAATTCCAGATCGCCCAGGAATACACCGGTCAGCAGCGTCACGTTTGTTATCTGATCCCCTGGTTTAAAGAGGTGCTTTCTTTTGACATATATGCACGTGATGCGAAAAGCGATGATACCACGGTTTTGGGTGTTGTGACCGGTAAGACGTACAAAAACAAACTCTGCGGTATCTGTGCCGTTACAAATACAGGTAATGACTATAACTGGACGGGACACGATCTTGCGGCTGCAAACCTTTACGGACTTGGAAGACTTGCATTCGATCCCTCGCTTTCAAGCGAAGATATCGCGGGTGAATGGATAAAGCTTACGCTTTCAGACGATCCCAAGGTTGTTTCAAACGTGACCAAGATTCTGATGATGTCATGGCCCGCATATGAGAAATATTCGGCGCCTCTCGGCATCGGCTGGATGGTACATCCCGCGGATCATTACGGTCCCGATCCCGACGGATACGAGTATTCGGTTTGGGGTACATATCACAAGGCAACCTGCAAGACCGTAGGACTTGAGCGTAATTCAACGGGTACGGGATACGCGGGGCAGTACAACAAGCCTCTTTGCGATATTTACGAGGATCCTGCCACGACGCCCGATGAGCTTGAACTTTTCTTCCACAAACTTCCGTACGATTATGTGCTTAAAAGCGGCAAGACCGTGATACAGCATATATATGACGCTCATTTTGAGGGCGCCGAGGATGTTGTTGTGATGAACGGACTCTGGCAGGAACTTAAAGGACTTGTGCCCGACGATGCATTTGAGCGGGTGACCAAGAGATTTGAGCATCAGTTAAGCCATTCGGAATACTGGAGAGATGTCATCAACTCGTATTTCTATCGTAAGACGCTCATTCCCGATGAAAAGGGCAGGGCACTTTATTAAGATGCATACGGCAAAGCGGCAAAACCGTTTGGGCAGAGGGCTTGAAACGGCGATATGACGTAAATTGAGCATCATATAGCAAAAAATGAATAGTATGTGATGTCACACAAAAGATATTCTAGGAGTATGGAAATTCAAGGATTTCCATACTCTTTTTACTTTATAAGGAATTTCATCGAAATTCCTTATAAAGTAAAAACGCTCCGCGAGGATGCGCACAAGCGCGAGATGAAGATGTTGCTGACGCAACCGCGCTTGGCGCGAGTGTATCGCAAGCGATACACTTTGCTCCGGGGTGACCATTGAGATTGAGAAGCATGGTATTCCCGCATATGTGGGACCGTGTTTGCTCGGAACGGAGAAGGTATGAGTAAATTATATGAAGATGCGGAGGCTCTCGTCTCCAAGATGACCATCGAAGAGGTGGCAAAACAGTTAAAGTACGATGCCGAAGCGGTAGACAGGCTCGGAATACCGGCTTACAACTGGTGGAATGAGGCACTTCACGGTGTCGCACGTGCGGGCACCGCAACGGTATTTCCGCAGGCCATCGGTCTTGCGGCAATGTTTGACGATGAACTGTTATTTAAGATCGCCGAAGTGATCGCCGATGAAGGACGTGCAAAATACAATGCACAGGCTGCAGAAGGCGACAGGGATATTTATAAGGGGCTTACATTCTGGTCGCCCAATATAAACATATTCCGTGATGCCCGATGGGGACGCGGACATGAGACTTACGGTGAGGACCCATATCTTACTTCACGTCTCGGTGTTGCTTTTATAAAGGGCCTTCAGGGGATCGATAACTATCCCGAGTGCGATACCATAAAGGCTGCGGCATGTGCCAAGCATTATGCCGTACATTCCGGCCCCGAGGGTGAGAGACATCATTTTGATGCCAAAGCTACGGCAAAAGATATGGAAGAGACTTACCTTCCCGCATTTGAAGCGGCTGTAAAAGAAGGTAAAGTCGAAGCCGTGATGGGTGCTTACAACCGTACTAACGGTGAGCCCTGTTGCGGGTCCAAAACTCTTATAAAGGACATTCTTCGCGGAAAATGGGGCTTTAAAGGTCATTTTGTAAGTGACTGCTGGGCCATAAGAGACTTCCACGAGAATCATAAGATCACAAATTCACCCGCAGAATCGGCTGCGCTTGCTTTAAACAACGGCTGCGACCTTAACTGCGGAAACACATATCTTTGCATTCTCGCGGCATTAAAGGATAAGCTTATAACAGAAGACGATATGCATAAGGCCTGCGTAAGACTTATGGCTACACGTATGAAACTCGGAATCTTACCAAGGACCGATGAGGAAGCGCTTAAAAAGACGGGAGAGTACGATAAGATACCTTATTCGAATTGCGACACTCCTCTTAACAACGCATTGTCATGCAAGGCATCCGAAGAATCTATCGTTCTTCTTAAGAACAACGGTGTTCTTCCGTTAAAAGAAGGCGAATATAAGACGATAGGTGTTGTAGGCCCCACGGCAGACTTAAGAAGCGTGCTTGAAGGCAACTATTTCGGTACCGCTTCCGAATATGTAACGAATTTAACAGGCATCAGAAGAGCCACTTCGTCACGCGTTCTTTATTCCGACGGAGCTCATCTTTACAAAGACGGATTTTCGAACCTTGCAAAGCCCGACGATCGTCTTGCGGAAGCAAGGATCGTGGTCAAGAATTCCGATATCACGATACTTTGCGTGGGACTTGATGCCACAATAGAAGGTGAAGAGGGTGATACCGGTAACATGTTTGCCTCCGGCGACAAAGTATCGCTTAAGCTTCCGGCTTCCCAGCAAAGACTTATTGATTCCGTCATTAAGACGGCAAAAGAAAATGACAAGAAAGTCATAGTGGTACTCAATGCGGGTTCTGCGATCGATATTTCCGACCTAAACGAATCGGCTGATGCGATACTTGACTGCTGGTATTCGGGCGGACAGGGCGGAACGGCTTTGGCGAACGTTCTTTTTGGCAAGGTAAGTCCTTCCGGAAAACT
>JAEEGL014707339.1_pt1 | contig 22063 bp, 11 predicted proteins | sample 9134231 | NCBI WGS metagenome assembly JAEEGL01 (sample SAMN16246548, study PRJNA631951) | gut metagenome | biome: gut microbiome; feature: rumen; material: fiber-attached | host: Bos | place: Iran: Karaj | collected 2018-10 | reverse complement strand
CTTCTCCTGCAAGGCAGCAGGACGCTCGAACAATCGGGAGAGATTGCGAAGCACAAAAAGCCACTTGTCAAGCATGGTCACCAGCTCGGTTTCCTTCTTGTTGAACTTCGGCATCTCAATATACATGAACGTCAACTTGTCAAAGAAGACATGCTTATCCTCCGTATCCATCAGTTTCACCTCATGGAACAGGCAATCCTCACTATATTCGTCTTCGGGGAAAACAAAGTTCAGAATGCCAATGGTATAGACGCTCTGTAGCTCAAAGTCCCAGTCACCACGCAAGGCCTGCTCACGAATGGGGAAGGTGGCATAGAAAACACTACGGTCCTTGAAGAACTGCTGATAGACGTTCTGCATCTCAACAATGAACTTCTCACCATGGTCGTTCTCACAGAACACATCAAAGATGGCACGACGCTCACCGCTATAGGCTCCCAAGTGTTCACCATTCATAAAACGGACATCGGTGATGACCTGCTTGCCATCAAACAGGGCGTTCAAGAAACTGATTAACAATTCCTTGTTCAGCTCCGAACCAAACAACTTCTTGAAACCAAAGTCGGTGTAGGGATTGATGTATCTCTCTCTCTTCTCGTCTGCCATAGCTATAGTCTATTCTAATAATTTGTGCAAAAGTAAGAATTATCTAGGAAACAACCAAAGAAAAAAGGAAGAAAAACGGGGATGCCTCAGAAAAAAATCTGCATAGGCATAGAAAAAAATCTGCATAGGCATAGAAAAAAACAAGGATGGCAGACTAGTTGAACATGTTCACTTACAAAAAGCAAGAAATATTTTTGGCTTTTCCTTCGTTTTTTCGTACCTTTGCGCTTTGCTAATAGATTCACGATGAAAAGTTAACAATAAAACAAATAGTTCTGAAATGAAAAAGACTATTTTGAGGTACGCCCGCCACAGCCTCGACTCGTGGCATCATCGTAAGCCAGAACGGTAAGAAACAATGGAAGTAGCAGAGTTATTCGACATCTGTCAACAGCTGGCGCAGGAAGGGCCGTCGGCGAGTGGATTGCGACGCATGCACGAAGTGCTGGTGCTGACCTGTGCCGAAGGCACGAAAGGGCAGCGCGGTGGTTTCGGCAACCTGTTCTCGCAGGTTGACTTTGTGTGCAAGCAGCAGGGCATGACCATGGGCGACCGTGTAGCCACCCAGACCCTGCGCCGTCACTCCAACCAGCAGGAGCCACCCACCATCGAGGAGTGGCGCTACGACCTGCGGTCGCTAACGATGCTCGTCTCTGCCGTATTCAAGACCGACGTTCCAGGCAGTCTGCGACAGTTGCTTCCTGCCCATGCCCAACCGCCCCAAGCTGACCAGCATGCTGAGAAGTGTCCTTACATTCGCTGCATCGTGCGCAGCTGGAACCAACAGCTGATTACCGCCACCACCGACGAAGGCGAGATCAGCGTAGATTATGGCTCGACCGACGGAGGCCGCGACCTGACCTATCTCTTCAAGCTGCTGCGAGAGGGCATGCAGCTGAACCTGCTCGACTGTAAGCGGCAAGAAGGGACAGGCGACGGCAAGACCTGCTGGCTGCCGGCATTGATCGTGGTGGAGCCCGACTTCCTGGTTGACATCTCTTCGATAGCCACCTGCTTCACGGGTTACGGCCATCACCCCCTACTCTTCACCGTGAACCGTCTGAAGCCGCGCTCCAACACCCAGGCCATCCTGCTGGGTAACTTCGCCGGCACGGCACTCGACGAGGTCATCAAGGCACCCGATGCCACGTTTCAAGAGCAATATGAGAATGCCATCAAGCGCTCTTTCCGCGAACAGGCGCTGCGTTTCTGTACTTGTCCCGGCTTCGATGCCGAACGCTTCAAGCGCGATGCTGCCCTCCAGCTCCAGAACATCCGTGATGTCGTGGCTCAATTCCAAATTCTCCATTCTTGCGTCCCTACGATAGCAAGCGACCAAAGGTCGAGCGCTCCATTCTCAATTCTCTTAGAGCCTTCCTTCATCTGCGAGCGTCTGGGTCTGCAGGGACGAGTTGACCTCATGACCTCCGACATGCGACTGCTGGTTGAGCAGAAGGCGGGCAAGAACATGAAGATTGAGCGGAAGAGCCATGATGCCCACGGCCTGCAGCAGGAGAACCACTACGTACAGTTGCTGCTCTACTACGGCATTCTGCGCTACAACTTCGGACGCAGCGACCAGAGCACCGACATCCGACTGCTCTACTCGCACTACCCTGCCCGCGACGGACTGCTCACCGTGAACTACTACCGCACGCTCTTCCGCGAAGCCATCCGCTTCCGCAATCAGGTGGTGGCCACCGAGCTCTTCATTGCCCGCGAAGGCTTTGGGCGCATCATCCCCATGCTCACCCCTGCTATTATATATAAAGAGGTGAAGCCCGACTCCTATTTTACTTCTTACGTCCTGCCCGACCTCCTACAGCTCAATTCCATCTTCTCAAGCCTTCAGCCCATTGAACGGGCCTACTATGAGCGCATGATGACCTTTGTCTATCGTGAACAGCTCTACCAGAAGTTGGGCGGTGCCGAGGCTCGGCTGCATCATAGCGGCGGCTGCGCCAGCGACCTCTGGCAGATGTCGCTGACCGAGAAGCAGGAATCGGGCAATATCATGGCAGGCCTCAGGGTGACGAAACGCGAAAAGAGCGACCCGCAAGGCGGCTACGACCTCATCACACTTTATTCGCCTGACACTGGCGAACCTGCTACGCTTAATTTCCGTCGAGGCGACATGGTCTATCTCTATGCCTACCGCGACACGCCTGACGTGCGTCAGAGCATTCTCTACAAAGGCAGCATTGAGGAGCTGTTCATGATGGGACTGACCGTCCGACTGAACGACGGACAGCAGAATGCCGACATCTTCGCTGACGACCCAGCAAGACGCTGGGCTGTGGAGCACGCCAGCAGCGACCTCACCGCATCGAGCAACCTGCGCGCCATTCAGCAGCTGATCTGCGCCGAGCCACAGCGCAAGGCACTCCTGCTCTCCCAGCGTCCCCCCGAGGCTGACACCTCGCTGCAACTGAGCCGCAGCTATAGCGACACCTACGACCCGCTGCTGCTCAAGGTGAAGCAGGCGAAGGACTACTTTCTTTTGGTCGGCCCGCCAGGCACAGGCAAGACCTCACAAGCCCTGCGCTTCATGATAGCCGAGGAACTGGAGGAGCAACGACAGCGGGAACGTCACGGCTACGATCAGCAGGCCATCCTCATCACCGCCTACACCAACCGGGCGGTCGATGAGATCTGTGCCATGCTCAGCGGCGAGGGCTGGGACTACCTGCGCATCAGCAACCCCTCTTCCTGTGCTCCACAATATAGCGATCATCTGCTCGATAGTCTCTTTGACCTTCACGCCGACCAGCTCTCGCTACGTCAGGTCAGCGACTACATCCGCAGCAACCCCATCATCGTGGGCACCACGTCGATGCTCCAGTCACGTCAGGAGATTCTGGAACTGATGTCGTTCTCGCTCTGCATCGTCGATGAGGCATCGCAGATTCTCGAACCCAGCATCATCGGTCTGCTGGCCCATCCCAGCGTGGGTCGCTTTGTGTTGGTGGGCGACTATAAGCAGCTGCCCGCCGTGGTACAGGCCGACGAGGAAGCCTGTCGCGTGGAAGAGCCTTGTCTGCGCGACATCTGTCTGACCGACTGTCGCCAGTCCTTCTTCGAGCGTCTCATCCGCTGGGAGCACCATGAGGGGCGCAGCCAGTTCGTGGGCATTCTGAACCATCAGGGGCGCATGCATCCTGAGGTAGCAGCGTTCCCCTGTCAGCATTTCTATGCCGACGAAGGCATTCAGCCCGTGCCCTTGAAGCACCAGTTGGAAGAAGCCCTACACTATACTGCGGCTGCCATAGACGAGACCGACCAACTGCTGCAGCATCACCGCGTGCTGTTTTTCGATGCCCCCTCCCCTGCCGACGAGGCGAAACTGGTGGCCGCACTTCTGGTGCGCATCCATCGGTTCTACGGCAAGCGCTTCAGCGCCGAACAGACCGTGGGCGTCATCGTGCCCTATCGCAATCAGATAGCCGTGATCCGTCATGAGATTTCCCTTTACGGTGAGCCCGACCTGCTCAACATCAGCATCGACACCGTGGAGCGCTATCAGGGATCCCAGCGCGATGTCATCATCTACTCCTTCACCGTGAGTCATCGCTACCAGCTCGATTTCCTCACCGCCAACACTTTCTTCGAGGAAGTAGGCAAAGAAGGCTCCAGTCAACGGCTCATCGACCGCAAACTGAACGTGGCCATGACCCGTGCCCGCTGCCAGCTCCTCATGACGGGACAGACCCGCATTTTGCGTCATAATCCGCTTTTCCGAGAGATCATTGACCTTTATACACCCAAAAATCCTTGATATAAATCAAAGAAAAATGAGGACACAAAAAGAAATGTACAAGAAACACTTGTTGTTTCTCAAATTCTCATTACCTTTGCATTGCAATCGCGAGATTGTTCATGTTATTCATTAGGTTAGTAGTTAATAGATTTAAGGTAAAGATTATGTTATTAGATTTTCAAACAACGGCTATGTTGGTGGCAGTTGCAGTAGCAACAGTTCTAAGTATAATTACTTTGATGCATACTAACGTCCGTTGAAAGGAGTGCGGGGTGAGTGATTCATACCGCACTCTTTTTTTTGTATTGCTATGATTATTTTGCAGGAATAAAAAAAAGTTTGTACCTTTGCATGCAAAAAGAATCCTATAGCAAACAAAAAAAATGAAACAACTACTTACTACTATTGCAATGGCGGCACTGGCACTAACGGTCAGCGCCCAGAATTTCGACAACCTGCCCGACCCTATCGAGGACGTGAACAAGGTGGTCGATAACACTCCTGACTCTATCGCTAAAGCGCTGATGTCGCGCCCCAAGCCCGGCTCCACCCGCAAGGGCACGAATCCCGTCATGTTCCTCGTGGGCAACTCGACGATGCGCAACGGCACCCTGGGCAACGGCAACAACGGCCAGTGGGGCTGGGGCTATTTCTTCCAGCAGTACTTCGACGCAGAGAAGATCACCGTCGAGAACCAGGCGCTGGGCGGCATGTCCACCCGTACCTTCTATACCGACCTCTGGCCCGACATCTGCCGTTCGCTGCAGAAGGGCGACTGGGTAGTCGTGTCCATCGGTCACAACGACAACGGCGAGTTCTTCGATGCTCGTCGTGCCCGTGCCGTTATCCCTGGAGTTGATATGGACACCTGCTACATCGGCTTCAACCAGCGCACCCAGCGGCAGGACACCGTCTATAGCTATGGCCGCTACCTGCGCCGTTATATCCGTGAGATTCGTGCCAAGGGTGCCAATCCCATCCTGATGTCGCTCACGCCTCGCAATGCCTACGACGAGAAAGGGCGCATCGTGCGCAAGCCTCAGACCGAGTGGGCAGCCTACGTCGCCGCCACGGAGGGTGTGCCCTTCATCGACCTCAACGAACTTTCGGGCAAGAAGCTCGACTCGTTCAGCAGCTGGAAGGTGGACTATCACTTCCTGGGCGACAAGATCCATACCTCGAAGTTTGGTGCCGAGCTCAACGCCTACAACGCCGCCTTCGGCATCATGCAAAGTCGCAACCCGCTGCTGAAGCCCCTGCAGCGCATGCTGAAGATGCCGATTCCCAACAAATGGATTGCCAAAGACAGATATACTGTTGACAAGGACGGCAACGTGAAGTCAAAGCCCGTCGTTTTCTTCACCGGAGACTCTACCGTGAAGAATGCCGACAAAGACGATGACGGCATGTGGGGATGGGCTTCGCAGGCAGCAACGATTTTCGACGAGAGCAAGATTTCGCTCGTCAATGCCGGTCGTGCCGGACGCTCCACCCGCACCTTCATCCGCGAGGGTCTCTGGCAGCAAGTCTATGAGTCGTTGCTGCCCGGCGACTTCGTCACCATCCAGTTCGGCCACAACGACATCTGCCCCATCACCGACGCCAAGGCCCGCGGCGTCATCCCCGGCACCAAGGACACGCTGCATGTCTATAAGCTCGACAACGGCACATACGAAGTGGTATATTCCTTCGGCTGGTATCTGAAGAAGATGATCGACGACGTCCGCGAGAAGGGCGCTACGCCCATCCTCGTCTCGCTCACCCCCCGCAACGAGTGGCCTGACGGTAAGATAGAGCGCCGCGACGGCTCCTACGGCAAGTGGTACCGAGAGGTGGTCGAGGAGACAGGAGTAGAGTTCATCGACCTGCACAACCTTTCTGCCGACTTCCTCGACAAGAAGTTTGCCGTGAAGAAACTCTCCGACGACAAGGAGAAGGCGAAAGCCCAGGTGGCACAGATCAAGGAGAAGGCAGGCGTCTATTTCAAGAAAGACCACACCCACGCCTCCAAGCTGGGTGCCCAGATGAATGCGCAGAGCTTTGCCAAAGGACTGAAGGCCAGCGGCTCAGAGCTTTCAAAATTCCTGAAGAAGAAAATTAAATAGCGAGTCGTAATAACGAAATAACGTTATAACGTAATAACGAAGGAGAAAAACGAAAGAGAAAAGAAGAAAAAATGATTGACAGGGCGACAGTTGACAAAATTATCGACGCGGCAAGGATTGTCGATGTGGTGAGCGAGTTCGTGACGCTTCGCAAGAGCGGCGTGAACTACAAGGGTCTGTGTCCTTTCCACGACGACAAGAACCCGTCGTTCATGGTGTCGCCCGCCAAGAACATCTGCCACTGCTTCGTCTGCGGAAAGGGCGGTACGCCTGCCGGCTTCCTCATGGAGCACGAGCAGATCACCTATCCAGAGGCCCTGCGCTGGCTGGCCAAGAAATACAACATCGAGATTGTCGAGAAGGAGCTCTCCGACGAGGAGCGTCAGGAGCAGAGCGAGCGCGAGTCGATGTTCGTGGTCAACGAGGGGGCCATGAACTACTTCAACGACCTGCTGAAGAACGACCCTGACGGCGTGGCCATCGGCAAGCAGTATTTCCGCACCCGTGGCATCCGCGATGACATCATCGAGAAGTTCCAGTTGGGCTATGCCCTGCCGAAGCGCGATGCGCTCAGCACCACCGCTATGGCCAAGGGTTACAAGAAGGAGTTTCTGGTCAAGACGGGACTTTGCTACGAGAAGGACAACGGACAGCTGGGCGACCGCTATGCAGGTCGCGTGATCTTCCCTTGGCTCAACGTGAGCGGAAAGGTGGTAGCCTTCGGTGGCCGACTGCTGGATGCACGCACCAAGGGCGTATCACAGAAATACGTCAACTCGCCCGAGTCGGAGATCTATCATAAGGAGCGCGAGCTCTACGGCATCTTCCAGGCCAAGCGCGCCATTGTCAAGGAAGACCGTGTGTTCATGGTCGAGGGCTATACCGATGTCATCGCCATGCACCAGGCCGGCATTGAGAATGTGGTGGCCAACAGCGGCACGGCGCTCTCGATGCATCAGATTCACATGCTGCACCGCTTCACCTCTAATATCACCCTGCTCTACGACGGCGACGAAGCTGGTATCCATGCAGCCATGCGAGGCACCGACATGCTGCTCTCTGAGGGCATGAACATCAAGGTGCTGCTGCTGCCCGACGGCGATGACCCCGACTCCTTTGCCCGCAAGCACTCCAGCGAAGAGCTGCGCCAGTATATCGATGAGCATCAGACCGACTTCATCAGTTTCAAGACGCGCCTCACCGTCGAGAACGTCAGCGATCCCGTGAAGCGAAGCGAAGGCATTAGCGGCATCGTGAAGAGCATCTCGGTCATTCCCGACCAGATTCTGCGCTCGACCTACCTGAGCGACTTTGCCCATCGCATTCAGATGAAGGAGCAGACGCTCATTGCCGAGATGAACAAATACATCCGTAAGGACATCGAGGAGAAGAAAAAGGAGCGTGAGCGCGAAGAGCGCAGACAGCAGGGCACGACGCAGCAGAGCACTACTACAGCTCCACCTGACAACCAGCAGCCCATGCCTGAGCTGCCGCCCGTCTATATCCCTGGCGAAGGCTTTGCCGAAGAGCCAGCCAGACCCGTTCAGGCACCCTCGCAAACAGCACCGCAGGCTGCACCCTCCCCCATCGGACTGCACACCCCGCAGGAGCAGGCATCGCAAATAGAAAAGATGCTCATGCGCGAGATTATCCGTCACGGCGAGGAAATCATCTTCGACAACATTGAGACGGAAGACGGACAGACCATCTCGCTCAGTGTGGCACAGTACATAGACTTCGACCTGTCGCAAGACGGACTCATGTTCTCCCAGCCGCTCTACAACAAGATTCTCTCAGAGGCTGTAGCCCACTGCGGCGAAGAGGGATTCAAGGCCGAGACCTACTTCTGCAGTCACCCCGACTTGCAGGTGAGCCAACTGGCCACCAGCCTGGCCATCGACCGTCATCAGCTGGGTGGACGCTTCGTGCTCCAACCGCGCGAAGATAGTCTGCAAAAGCGGGTGCTCCACCTGGTCATGGACTACCGGCTGGACATCGTGGAGTCACGGCTGAAAGAGATTCAGCAACAGATCAGACAAGCCAGTCAGGACATGAGCCGCATCATGGACCTCATGAAAGAATATAAGGAAACCCAGGAACTGCGCGACATGATTGCACAGAAGCTGGGCAAATCATAAGAAAGGAACAAAAAGCATGTATTACATCGAGAAGAAAATCGAGATCTCGGCCTGCCACCGTCTGACACTTGACTACGAAAGCAAGTGCACGCAGTTGCATGGCCACAACTGGATCATCACACTCTTCTGCCGCGCCAAGGAACTGGACAGAAACGGCATGGTGGTCGATTTCTCCGAAATAAAGCGGAAAATCAAGGGCCAGCTCGACCATCGGAACCTGAACGAGGTGCTGCCCTTCAACCCCACCGCCGAAAACATGGCACGCTGGTGTACCGAGCAGATACCTCAGTGCTACAAAGCCATCGTTCAGGAGAGTGAGGGCAACATCGCCATCTACGAAGAAGACTGAGCAATTGAGAATTGAGAATTGAGAGTTGAGAATTGAGAGTTGAGCGCTCGGCTTTGCCGCTTTTACCAAGGCGGAACGCCGACTAAAAGAATTGAGAATTGGAAATGAAGACATTTCGCGTAAACGACATTTTCTATTCGCTTCAGGGCGAAGGACACAACACGGGACGCGCTGCCGTGTTCATCCGTTTCGCAGGCTGCAACCTGCGCTGCTCGTTCTGTGACACGGAGTTCGACACCTATCGCGAGATGACTGCCGATGACATCCTCTCCACCATCACCTCTTTGTTGGCTGAAGAGGGAGCGCCTCACCTATCCACAAACACCCACCACCTCGCTCGGCCGAAGGACGCTTGCCGCTCGGCTTTGCCGCTTCGCTCGTCGAAGAACCAGCGGGACGCAAGAACACCTAACACCCTCCTCGTTCTTACCGGCGGCGAACCCACCCTGCAAGTCGATGAAGCCTTCGTGGAACTGCTTCACGCCCACGGCTATGAGGTAGCGATGGAGAGCAATGGCACCCGTCCTGCTCCCAGCAATCTCGACTGGCTCACCGTGTCGCCGAAAGGGAAAAGCCTCGCCTCCTTCGAAGAGAATGGGAAACAGCCCGACGAAATCAAAATTGTGTTCGAATCCGAGGATTCCCTCAACGCCATACTAACCTCTATTCCCCCCTCCCTTGGGGAGGGGAAGGGGGTGGGCTATCTCCAACCCTGCGACACTGGCGACCCTGAGCGCAACGCGCTCATTACGGAAGCCTGCATCCGCTATATCAAGCAGCACCCCCAATGGCGTCTCTCCCTACAGACGCATAAACTGATAGGATTCAAATAACCCACCCGATATGAGCCTTCCCAACCTGATATTCATCGTCTATCAGGTGATAGCCATCCTGGCGGTCATCCATGTCATCATGGATAATCGTCAACCCGCCAAGACCCTCGCTTGGGCGCTCTTCATCTATTTCATCCCCCTGATCGGCCTCATCGCCTACCTTTTCTTTGGTGTCAACACCCGCAAGGAGCGTTACGTGAGCAAGCGTTCACTGGACCAGCTCACCCGTCGTTCGATGCTGAAGTTTGCTGAGCAGCCTGATCTCGTGTTGCCAGCCGAGCACAAGCCCATCATCGACATGTTTGTCAGGCAGAGCAACTCGCTGCCTTTCAGCGGCAGCAAGGTTGACCTGATGGTCAGTGGCTACCAGTTCTTCCCTGCCCTTTTGCACGACATCGCCGAGGCCAAGAGCCACATCCATATCGACATCTATATCTTCGAAGACGATGCCTTAGGCCAGCTCATCAGCGATGCGCTCATCGACCGTGCCAAGGCGGGTGTCGAAGTGCGCATCATCTACGACGATGTAGGTTGCTGGAGCGTGAAGAGCCGTTTCTTCGAACGCATGCGAGAGGCCGGCATCGAGGTCGAACCGTTCATGCCCGTCCACTTCCCTAAGTTCACGAGCAAAGCCAACTACCGCAACCACCGCAAGCTCATCGTCATCGACGGTCATGTGGGTTATATCGGAGGCATGAACATCGCCCTTCGCTATGTGAACGGAGGCAAGAAGCATCGGAAGGGAGAGCCACGCGCCTGGCGCGACACCATGGCCCGCATCGAGGGTCAGGGGGTCTTCACCCTGCAGCGCACCTTCCTCATCGACTGGTATTTCGTTGACCGCACCTTGCTGAGCGATAGGAAGTTTTATACCTCCCCCGACCCCTCCGAAGGAGGGGAGAACCATGCGGCACCCGTATGCGCTAGCCCCATCCCCCCCTTGGGGGGACTGAGGAAGAGCCCCGTATGCGCTAGCCCCTCCCCTCCTTCGGAGGGGTCGGGGGAGGCCTTCCTCCAAACCGTCACCAGCGGCCCTGTGACGCCCTACTCCGAGATCATGCAGGGCTACGCCCGCATCATCCTTTCGGCACGCAGCTACATCTTCATTGAGACCCCCTACTTCCTGCCCACCAGTGCCATCCTGCTGGCCTTGAAGACAGCCACCTCCTCGGGTGTCGATGTGCGCATCCTCGTGCCTCTTCACAGCGATGCCTGGCTTACCGAATGGGCCAGTCGCAGCTATCTGCGCGAGGTGGCCGATGCAGGAGCCAAGGTGCTCTACTATGAGGCTGGCTTCCTCCACTCGAAGCTGATGGTGAGCGATGACAGCGTCTGCACCTGCGGCTCCACCAACATCGACTTCCGCTCGTTTGAGAACAACTTCGAGGCCAACACCTTCTTCTATGGCGAAGAGGTCGCTGTGCGCATGCGTGACATCTTCCTCGCCGACGAGCAGCAGTCTGTCAGCCTTTCCCAGCTGGCCTCCCGTCAGCACCCGAAGTTCTTCACCCGCCTGTGGGAAAGCCTCACCCGACTCTTCTCTCCGTTGCTGTAATCGGATGACACTACACCGAATGATTAATTGTCAACTTAACTTATAACTTTAACAAAAAACGTATGATTATCTCAACAACACCACAGATTGAAGGCCGCCCCATCCGTGAATACAAGGGGGTGGTGACAGGCGAGACCATAATTGGCGCCAATTTCTTTAAGGATTTCTTTGCCGGCATCCGCGACATCGTGGGTGGCAGGGCTGGCAGCTACGAGAAAGTGCTGCGCGAAGGCAAGGACACCTCTATGCAGGAAATGATAGAACGGGCCCAGGAACTGGGTGCCAACGCCATCGTAGGGGTCGATATAGACTACGAGACCATCGGTGCCAATGGCTCCATGCTCATGGTAGCCGTCAGCGGCACCGCCGTCGTGCTCTGATTCCGACTCGTTTCCCAAAAGCAATCACCCCCATCGTCGCAAGATGATGAGGGTGATTGCGCTCAAGGATGACTGGTGGAAATAGGGCTACTCGGCGTTTTTGCAGATAAGGACGGTGGCATAGGCCGAGATGCCCTCTTCACGACCGGTGAAGCCGAGTTTCTCGGTGGTGGTGGCCTTGATGGAGATGTTGTCCGGATCGGTGCCGATGACCTCAGCCAAACACTGCTGCATGGCGGGGATGTGCGGATTCATCTTAGGACGCTCCGCACAGATGGTGGCGTCGATATTGCCCACGGTATAGCCTTTGGTGGCAATGAGGGCAATGGTGTCTCGGAGGATGATCTTGCTGTCCATATTGAGCGTGGCATCGCTGGTGTCAGGGAAGTGATAGCCGATGTCACGCATGTTGGCAGCGCCCAGCAGGGCATCGCAGATGGCATGAATCAGCACGTCGGCATCGCTGTGGCCAAGAAGCCCCATGCTATGAGTAATCTTGATGCCGCCCATCCAAAGGTCACGGCCCTCCACCAACTGGTGGACGTCGAATCCGAATCCTACTCGTATGTTCATTTTTTTTCTTTCTTTTCTGATTTTTCGTTATTACGTTATAACGTTATTTCGTTATTACGACTCGCTAATGATAACCTTCTTTTAGTCGGCTGACGCCTTTGTAAAAGCGGCAAAGCCGAGCGATTACGACTCGCTAACCAAAAAGCCTAACGGCCTCATCTGAACAGATCCTTGATGCCATCCATGTCGAAGGCGAGGGTGAAGCGGAGGGTCTGGTCGAGGGGGTTGGTCTGTGCCGTAGAGATGACATAGCCCACATCGAGCGAGAAGACGTTCATGCGGAAGCCGCCGCCCACGGTGAAGTACTTACGGTTGCCCTTCGATTCCGATTCATGGTGATAACCGGCACGGATGGAGAACTGGTCGTGATAGACATACTCGGCACCCACGCTCCACTGGATCTCCTCGAGTTCCTCCTTGAAGCCGCCAGGGGCATCGCTGAAGCTCTTGAAGATGCCGGAGATGGACGACATGTCGCTATACTCACGGCGCACGCGGTCCTGATAGTCGGAATTAGACTCATCGACCATCTGCGCAGGCACGGTGGGCACCAGCAGCTTGTTGGCATCGGCAGCCAGCGTGAAGCGGTTGAACTCATCGACAGGAATCATGAGCGAGGCACCCAGACGCAGGTTGGCAGGCAGGAACTGGCTCTCCTCATCGCCATAATAGGTGATCTTCGAACCGACATTACTCACATGCAAGCCTAAACCTAACTGACACTCGCGCTGTCCCAGCATGAGATAGTTGTTATAGTACATGCCCAAGTCAGCAGCAAAGGCCGAGGCGGGCTTGGAGTCCTCGCTATAGTCATAACGCAGGTCGCTATAGATCCAACGCACGGCCACACCCAGCGAGAACGTCTCCGACAGCATCTGCGAGTAGCCCACGTCGAGCGACATCTCATAGGGCTTCACGCTCATGGCATCCTCGGCATCGCTCAGATAGACCTCACCCAGCGAGAAATAGCGCAACGAGCCTGAGAGCGCACCATATTCGCCCACACGGTAGTAGCCAGCCACATAGGCCAGGTCGATGTCGCTCACCAACTGTCGCAGCCACGGTGTGTAGTTGAGCGCCACACCCGCACGGCTGATGCAGAACGGATACTTGGCGAGGTTCCAGTGCTGCGAGTTGACATCGGGGTCGGTGGCACAGCCCACATCGCCCATACCGGCTGAGCGGGCATCGGGCGCAATGGTCTGCGAGATGACTGCATGCTCTACGGGATTGAACGTAGAGGTAATGTATTCCTGGGCCTGAGCTGCCTGAGCAAGGAGCATGCCCAACACGACGAGCGTGGTACTTACAATCTTTTTCATCGTTATCATAAACGGGAAAACATGCGTTTTATTGCTTGATGATGATCAGTTTCCTTGCAGCGGTGGCTTCACTACTGCCATTTGAGCTCACCAGAATGCGGTAGAGATAGACACCCGTGCGGAGCGTGGAGCCGCTGCTGAGACTCAGATCCCAGTTGACGGTGTAGGTCTGATCGGCTGAGAGTCCTGACTCGGAACGCTCCCAGAGCAGACGGCCTGAGGGGTCGAGCACCTGCAAGGTGACATCGATCTGGCTGCCGGCACGGTCGTGACGGATGAGGAAGCTGGTGTGGGTGGCAGCGGGGTTCTTCGTGCAGACAACGCTCAAGATGGAGGGCCGCTGCTTCGAATCGACCACGAAGGTGAGCTCGGCCACCGACGAGTTGTTGAGCACATCCCAGGCACGGAACAGCAGACGGTGAGCGCCATCGTCAAGCGTCGGGATGCTGTAGCCCACGGTGCCGCGCTGGTAGTTGCCAAAGTCATAGCTGAAGCTGCTGTTCAGGTTGTAGGTGCGCTGCACATCGCCGTCGATGATCAGTTCCAGGTCATGGCCGATGCCACCACCTGCGGCGTTGATGCCATCCTTGTCGGCCAGCTCGGCATAGAAGAAGGGAGTGCTGTTGACGGTGCCGCCGTTGACAAACGACTCACTGTTCAGATAGCAGTAGATGCTGGGCCCCACGCCATCGTCGGCAGGCAGGTCGTCGCCACCGAGTGTGAAGCCCGTATTCTCACCATGAGCCAGGAGAGATTGGCTATTGTTGGCGGCATAGACCATGAGCTGGCCGGCGTCGCTGCTGTAGCTGATGTCCTTGGGCACGGCGAAGGTGAAGGCGAAACGGCCGTTGCGAATGCTGTCGTTGCCCGAATAGATCGTGTTTGGGCGCGTCTTATACTTATAATTGGTCTCCGTAGAGGAACCGGTAGGCTCGTTCAGCTTGCACACGATGGTCTCCTCGGCATCGAGCACCATCGCATTGACGATGCCGCTGAAGGCAGGCTGACCCTCGACGTGACCCACCACGCTGACCTTGGCACCTGCCGACAACTGGATGCCCTCGCTGCCAGCGGCCTTGCCGGCAATGCTGTCGATGACGATACGGGCCGTAGGGGCAGCCAGCACCACGGCGGGGTCGCCCAAGAGCGTGTAGTGAAGCTTGTTTGACGACACATCAGAACCTGTGTTCACCAGGTCGTTCTTGGCCAGGCGCAAAGCCTCACCGATGGAGTTGCGCTTGCCGTCGGTAGAACCCAGAACGCGGGTCATGAAGGTACGGTTGAGCTGTCGGTTCTCCGACATGAACACGGTGCGGGTGGTACCCAGGAAGGCGATGGCACCGCCATTGGCATTGAACAGGGCCGCCTCGCCCAGATTCTCTTCCAAGCCGTCGAAGGGCGCAATGTCGCAGGAAGCCGTCACCCAGAGCGGCAAACGGCCGTCCGACGAGGCCGCCTTGATGTCGGCCAGCTTGAGCACCATCTCGTGAGACAGGCAGTAGGCAGCACCATGACCGCTGTAGTTCATGATGAGCGCACCGTCCTGCAACTGCTGACGCAGCAGACGCTCCACCTCCGGATAGCTGTTGCCCGTGGAGGACGTCACACGGGGATAGGCATCCCAATACACTTTCTTGACCAGGAATGCCGGGTCAGCCTCGTTCACCACACTGGCCATCGTCTCAGCATCGGCCATGTGCTGATTGGAGTTGCCATCGTCGGCCATGACGCAGACCAGATTCTGCCAGGAGCCGACGTGATCATTATAGATATAGCCCTCAATCTTATCGACGGCCACCTTGGCCTCACTGACCGTGCGGGCAGAGATGCGGCCTACGGCCACATCGGGCTTGCCACGGTAGTTGGTGAGCAGTTCGCCATCGTCGAGCAGTGCGAAATAGTCGTCACTCACATAAGAAGAGGTGTGGCTGAACGAGTTCTCACTCTCATAGCAGAGCAGGAAGTCATCGGGCGAGAGCAAGTGCCACTGGCTGGAGAGCATGCGATTGTCCCAAGCGCCGTCGCCCATGAGCAGGAGATAGCGGGGCTGCTTTCCCTCCTCCTCAGCACGGTCGTAGAGCATCTTCATGTAGCGACGATAGGCATTGGGATCGGGGGTGCCCGACGAGAACTCATTGTACAACTCGTCGGCAGGCACGATGCGCACGCTCATGCTGTCGTGCTGCTCATGCAGCGCCTGCAAACGCTGGGCCTGCTGGAGCAACTTCTGTGAGGTGGGGATGATGATGACCATATCGACCACCGAGTCGGCATGATGGTCCTGATTGGTGATGCGATAGACATATTCAGGCACGGGCATCTCGTCGGTAGAGAGGCTGGGAGCCGGACGCGGACTGGCAAAGACCAGCGTCAGGTGGTCGGTGTGTAGGGCACCGTTGCCACTGGTCTGGCGCAGCCCCACCCTATTGCTGCCCTGTTTCAGGCTGTTCAGCTTGAACGTCCAGCTGCGCACACCTGCCGTGGCATACTTGTATTCGCTGAAGTCGGAAGCCGCCTGCGACGCGGTCACCTCCAGTTTGCCGATGACCGAATCGTTGAGCGTAACACTGGCCGTAAAGGCTGCATCGTAGCTCATGGCCACGATGAGCGTGGCCTGCGACTGATGGGCATCGAGGGTGTAGGTGGTGGTCTGCGAGGATGACAAGGCTGAGCCCTGATAGAGATTACGCCCGCTATGGTACCAGGCATAGCCGTCCTGCTCGGACAGCGAGTGATAATCGTCGTTTGAAGGATAGAAGGAGCCGACAAACGTGGCACTGTCCTGCGTGAGGGGATCGGCATCGCTCTCGGTCAGGAAATAATAGCCATAGTCAGAACAATAGTTGCGCGTGCGAACGGTAGAAGAGGTCAGACTCCAACTGACAGGGCCGACGGCACGGAACAGGCGGCGTCCGCCCACGGTGCAGGTGGGCACTTCTTTCAGATCGTCGGTAGCGGTGAGATAGTCGCCGGTCAGCGCCTCTGGCTGCAAGGCACCGCCATAACCATAAATCTTCACCCGCTCAGGATGAGAAAAGCCTGCCTGACGCACTAGGTCATCGGTCAGCTGATAGACACCGGTGGATGGCACGCGTATCTTCGCCCACTGACCTGAAGCCAGCACAGAGTGGGAAGCATAGCGGGAGGTCTGAGCCGAAGCTCGGCCCAGACTGGCGGCTCGCGAACGAGCAGCGCCGGTGGCTTTCACCGTCAGCATGAAGCTCACTAACTTCTGATAGCGGCCTTCACGAAAAACGATGGGCACAAAATTGACATAGAGCGTGGCGCGACGGCGATCAATGGCGATGAACTGCTCAATGACGGGCAGCTCAGGCAGGGGCTCAGCGATGAGACGCTTGGTGCGCTCGATGTCAGCTGGTCCCATGTCGATAAACTCCGGATAGCCGATGCTGACCTCATAGACAGAGTCAGCATAGTTGGCAGGAAGGTCAAAGCTATGGGCAAAGCGAGGCAACACCGAGTCAATCCTGACCTGCTGTGCGGTCAAGTTGAAAAACTTCTGTCCCCGTGCACCCAGCGCCATCAACAGAAGTCCCGACAATAAAATGAGGTAGCGTCTCATGCCCATCTTACCATTGCCGATCGTGTCGCCACAAAGCGACAACAACCTGCTTTGTTGTAATCTAATAACGGATGAGCGCTTTTTTTATTGTGTTACGGCACCAGCAGAACTTTCCTGCCCTTGCGCAGATAGAGTCCACGACGTGGATGACTGACACGCAAGCCTTGCAACGTGTAGAAGCCGTCGCTGGCAGCGGCAGGCTTCAGCAATGGGGCATTGACAGCCGATGAACCAGCCTTTGGGCGATAGAGCTGCATCATGCGATAGACATAGAACTGTGAGCGGCCTGGCAACTCCAGCGTCATCACGGCCTCGCTGCCATCATATTCGGTAATCGTCAGCAATGAGTCGGCTGCCACATAATCAGGCTTGTCGGCACTGCCCACCAAATAGGACAGCAGGCACACATCACCCTGCAGGGCCTGCATCTGCAACGTGAAGTCGTTGGTGGCAGCCATACCATAACCAGGATAATAGAAGTAGTAGTTGGCCTTCTCGCACAGCGCCGTGACACCCTCATAGAGCTGCACTTCCTTCGCACTGTTCTTCAAAGGCGCACGCCGCCACACGTAACTGCCATTGAAGCCATTGAGGGAGGTGGTGTTGGTCATCACCTGCCAGTCACAGGCAGGAGCCACATCCTGTGTGAAGTCGATGTTTAACTGCTGAGAATAAGCGCCATAGGCACGCAAGTAGGTCTGGCTCTCGCCCCCCTCGGTGTCAATAGCTGTGACGCAGAGATAGTCATCGCTCTGACCGGTCAACGTCAACACCTGACGGTCGGTGTTCAGCACATAGTCGCTGACAGCACGTCCGCTGGCATCCGTGACAGTGAGCGTCTGCACAGGCAGGCCACTGGGGGTGGTCAGTCGATAAGTGGGATAATAGTCGCCTGACTGCTCACTAAAGGCCACCAACTGTGTCGTCAGCTCCGTAGCCAGCAGGCGCAAAGGCACCAGTCGCACGCTGCCGTTCAGGCCTGACGGCATCAGTTCCCAATTGTTGTAGGTCACCCCCGACTGACTGGTGTTGCCGCCTACGATGTCAAGTATATTCACATCTTTGAACCGCCGCCACTGCACACCGTCGATGTCCATCTGACGAATGCGGTTGGCAGGCAGGTTGGTCACCTCGATGCGTAGCTTGTTAGCTCCCTCACGCACAAAACCGGTCACATCCACCACGAAAGGAGCGCTCCACGCACAGCCCACATATCGGTCGTTCAGATAGACACGGGCACTTTCGCGCACATCGCCCAAATCAAGACGCAGGCCGCCATTGGCCATCGCCATCAGACGCGACGAAACCTCGAAGGAGGTCTCATAGACGCCCGTGCCGGCTGCCGTCTGAGTGGCAGCATCAAGACGCTCCCATGTGGTCGGTTTGTCAAGGGCATAAGTAGAGAGGGACGACTGGGCATAGGTGCTGTCGGTGAACGAGAGCGTCCAAGGTGTGTCAATGTTGACTGGCGTGAGCTCAGCGACTGGCAAGCAGGTCTTTTCAGGTGCTGTGCCTCCAACAGCCTCCTCATCGTGCGTCTGGAGGATGATGCTTTGTCCCGATTTCAGCGATAGCCACACCTTACCGTCATTCAACGAGGCCTGACGGATGTCGCCCGTCACAGGGTCATAGATCCAAGCGCTCTTGAAAGGCACGGCCAACGAAGTGAATCCCTCGATGTCCTTGGCTGAAAGATTGGCAATGAAATAATGATAGCCCGATGCGGCCTTGCGACGAATGGCACGCAACCCTAACCGAGTGCGCATCTCCTCACCTTGGGCTAACGACTCAAGAGCATTTACAAACGTCACCTGGGCACCTTGTTCTTTCAAGGCTGCAATGTGATTCTGCACAGCCTCCGGCATGCTCACCGACTGTGGCAGTACCAAGGCTTTGTAGCGGGTGCCGGCAGCCGTCTGCAGCTGACCATCGACCACAGTAGTGGTCAGCAGCAACTCATCGCTGATGAAGTCGCAATCCAAACCAGCTGCTTCGATGTTCTTCACAGCAGTGACCATGGAAGGAATTTTCTCCGACAGGGTGTTGATGTCGAAAAGCTGTAGGCGGGCACTGTTGGCCCCCGTATTTTTGTGCATGGCATCATAGAAAGGGGCATAGACCAGCAGGTCGTTGTCCGGTTGTCCCATCTGCAAGAAACTCTGGCAGCGGGTGGCATACTGCATGAGCGAAGGCGCATCACGCCAGATGGTGTTGGTGGGACTCATGTCAATGGAGGCATAGAACTTCCATCCCGGCCATCCAGCCTCCTGCGGAGAGTAGGTGGTGCCATGGAAGAAGATGTGATTGACACCTGCCAGGAACATCAAGTCAAGGTCGGGCTTCATCTGCGAAAGACTCACACGGAAATGCTCAGCCAACCAGGTAAAGGTCTCGCTCGACACCAGCGTCTTACCCGTGACATGGGCAGCACTGGAGGCATACTTCAACGTGGCAAAGTCGCTCAGGTTCTGGCTGGTAAAGCCCGGATCAGTGCGCAGCCCACGGATCTTGAAATCGCTAATGCCGAAACCCTCAATCTCAGGAATATCCACAGCCGCATAGACATCTATCAGGTTACCGGGCGAACCATGTCCCTGATTGCGGGTAGTGACACCATGCGTGTGGGCCCAAGCCGTCCACTGACGGGTGAAATTGTTGAGCAGCATATCGCCCAATGTCTGACGATAGTCGGCCAAAATCTGGTTATTGCCATCCTTGCGCTTGCCCAGCCCTAAGAGCTGATCCATGTGCTCCTCCAATGGATAGCCACGGTATTTCAGGAACTCATCGAACATCTTCGGAGTCCAGTCAGCCCCATAGACCTCATAGCTGTCGTTGAAGAAAGAGTGAGGCCAACGGGCACCTGTCGCTGCAAAGCGCTGGTCGAAATGGTCGAGATAGCTCTTCACGGCATCAGCATCATAGTGATCAAGCACATAACCTTCGCCACCGGGAGCCGCACGCTTCACCTGCTGACCGGTATGACCATTAAAGATGGCCAGCAACAGCCATTCGCCCGCTGGAGCCTGCCAGCGTAGCGTTGTGCCATCGACATGGGCCGTCACATCCACGACCTCCAGACTGCCGTCCTGCTGATAGGCCATCACCTTATTGAGCGACGCATTGCTCTCAGGCGAACGCACATCGAACGAGAGCACAGAAGTGCCGTCGGCAGTCACCGTCTGGCTCTTGGTCACGAGCTTGCCTGCGGCCTGGCCTATCTTCACCCACGGACCGCCAAAGGGCCAACCCGTGCCACCGTTCATATCGATGTCCATGTCTTGCTGATCACCCGTCTGCTGACAAACGCCCAATGCACTGAACCAGCCGTCGGACAGATAGCTCAGCTCCTTGCTCTCATTGCCTGTCACGCCATAGATGGGGGTGATCTCCAGCGTACCGAGCCCCGTGCGGGCATATTCGGTCATGTTGCGCTTCAAGTTCTGCTCATCGACAGCAGAGCCCATCCACCACCACCGCGAACCGGGTTTCATCTCACGTGACACCGCTGGCCATGACGGACTGGAGGGCTGTGCTTCCGTCAGCGTTGCCACCAAGGCCATGATGGCAATCATCAACCATTGCTTCTTCATATTTTCTATTTTTTTGATTTGTTTTTTTATTCTAGCGGACAAAGGTAAGCAAAAATATCGAGAAAGACCCTTAAAAAAAGTAAAACCTACCGCTATTCAAAGAGTTTTGGCTAATTTTGCATCAAATTTATCGATAAACGACATGAGTTTTACTTCAATAGCAAGAAATCTCTTCGCTCCGCGATGGCGCGAACTGGAGCGTCACCAGACGGAAGGTGAAGCGCTCCAGCAGGAAGTGCTACGCCACCTGCTGGCTGAGGCGAAGGATACTGAATACGGACGCAACCACCTCTTCGGCGCCATGAAAGGCTATGAGGATTTCGTCCGCAACGCCCCCATCAATACCTACGAGGAACAGAAAGGCGACATAGACCGCATGCGGCAGGGCGAGAAAGACGTGCTGTGGCCAGGCCGCGTGAAATGGTACGCCAAATCGAGCGGCACCACCAACGACAAGTCGAAGTTCATACCCGTCTCACCTGACGGTCTGAAGCGGCTGCACTATAAAGGCGGCACCGACGTGGTGGCCATCTACCTGAGAAACAATCCTCAGAGCCGCATGTTTGACGGCAAGGGACTCATCCTGGGCGGCAGCCATGCGCCTAACTACAACCTGCCCGGCTCGCTGGTGGGCGACCTGAGCGCCATCCTGATAGAAAATATCAACCCGCTGGTCAATCTCATCCGCGTACCGTCGAAGAAGACTGCCCTGCTCAGCGACTTCGAGGTGAAGCGCGACCGTATCGCCCGCGAGGCCATGAACAAGAACGTGACCAACCTCTCGGGCGTGCCCTCCTGGATGCTCTCGGTGCTGAACCGCATGATGGAGCTGAGCGGCAAGGAGCATCTGGAAGAGGTGTGGCCCAACATCGAGGTGTTCTTCCACGGCGGCGTGGCCTTCACGCCCTATCGTGAACAATACGAGAAGCTCATCACCTCGCCCCGCATGCACTACATGGAGACCTACAATGCCTCGGAGGGTTTCTTCGGCATTCAGGACGACCCACAGGACAAGTCGATGCTGCTGATGCTCGACTACGATGTGTTCTATGAGTTTGAGGAGCTCTCCGGCGAAAACGGAGAGCACAGGATTGTGCCGCTATGGGGAGTGGAGAAGGGCAAGAACTACGCCATGATCATCTCTACCTCGTGCGGACTGTGGCGCTACAAGATCGGCGACACCATCCAGTTCACCTCGACCAACCCCTACAAGTTTATCATCTCCGGCCGTACCAAGAGCTTCATCAACGCCTTTGGCGAGGAGCTGAT
>JAEEGL012940683.1_pt1 | contig 22063 bp, 14 predicted proteins | sample 9134231 | NCBI WGS metagenome assembly JAEEGL01 (sample SAMN16246548, study PRJNA631951) | gut metagenome | biome: gut microbiome; feature: rumen; material: fiber-attached | host: Bos | place: Iran: Karaj | collected 2018-10 | reverse complement strand
GCACCACATACACCGCAAATACCACGCCTATCACGACCGCAGGCAGGCACTGTGCAAATCTCTGATGCATCAGTCCGAACAGCAGCGCCGACATTATCACCGCAAAGGTGTTGCCGTACTTGCGCAGCCCCTCAAGGATAACGCCCCTGAATATCAGTTCCTCCATGATAGGGCCTATCAGGCATATGTACAGATATATCAGGATATTGAGCCACAGCGGCCCCTCCATTTTGAACACACTGCTCATCGCGCTCGATGCCTCATTGGGATCGACGCCCGCAGCCATCGCTACGATCGATGTGATAATCAGCACCACGACCGATGCAACTATAGGCAGTCCCATGGAAAATGCCGTGATATTCAGCATATCCTTGCCGTCAAAGCCCTTTCGGGTAAGCATCTTGCGCAGGTCGAGCTTTGTCACCGCAAGTCCCGTGAGGAGTGCCGCCACATCCGCCGCCAGCGGGAAGAAGTACGAATATATCGCCGACATTATCGGATATGCCCTTATTATCTGCACACCCTGTTCGATATGCTCCTTGTCAAAGCCGCCTCCGATCACAGCACCCGATATCTTTGCCACCAGCGTGTTCACGCCGGAGAATACGACTACGAGCACTATGACTATGAGCCCTATCTTTGAATAGTGGCGGCGTATCTGCCTGAATTCCTCCTTAGAGGGCACAACAGTATTTGTATCCATGATCACCCTCCGATGCAAAGAGCGCTTTCAAGCAGGGCACGCGCCTGGGACATATCCGTCACGGAGGATGAATACATCCTTGCCACAGTCTCCCCTGCCGATACCTCATCGCCTACGCTGCGCTCGAAAAATATGCCCGCAGTCGGGTCTATGTCATCGCCGAGCTTTTTCCTGCCCGCACCGAGCGCAAGTGCTGCGAGCCCTACGGCTTCCGCCTTGACAGCGGTTATCCTGCCGCCTGCAGGAGCGGTGAATATCTCTTCGTAGCGGGGTACGCCCATCAGCGAATGATCCGTCAGTGCATGGGGATCGCCGTGCTGCAGCTCCACCATCTTCTCGAACCGCTCAAAGGCCTTGCCCGAGGAGATCGCCTTGTCGATAAGCGAGGCATCCTTCCCCGCAAGTCCGAGCATGGCAGCCGATATGCTGCGGCTTACCCCTTCCACATCGGGCGAGACGTTCTTGCCCATCAGATAGTCGCACGCCTCCGCCACTTCAAGGGCATTGCCCACGCAGCGTCCGAGCGGCTTTTCCATATCAGTGAGCACCGCCCTGAAGGGCATATCATAGCTCTCTGCAAGTGCTGCACACGCATCCGCGAGCTGCCTTGCACTGTGCTCATCCTTCATGAAAGCGCCGTCGCCCACCTTGACATCGAGCACGATGCCGTCAGCACCCGTCGCAAGCTTCTTGCTCATGACGGACGATGCTATCAGAGGTATGCTCTCCACCGTGGCAGTAAGGTCGCGCAGCGCGTACATCTTCTTGTCCGCAGGCACCATGTCCGCAGTCTGGGACATCACGCCGAAGCCTGCCTCCCTGACGGTGGTGATGAATTCCATATGGCTCAGATCCGTGCGCATACCGGGTATCGCCGACAGCTTGTCTATCGTGCCGCCGGTATGGCCGAGACCCCTGCCCGACATCTTTGGGACATACACTCCGCAGGCCGCAAGCAGAGGGCCGTCTATGAGCGTCATCTTGTCGCCCACGCCGCCCGTACTGTGCTTGTCTATGCATGTGCCGCCTATCTCATCGTGCAGATGCATGACCCTGCCTGTATGTATCATGCTGTCGGTAAGGTATGCCGTCTCTTCATCGGTCATGCCGCGAAGGCATATGGCCATTAGCAGCGCAGACATCTGATAGTCGGGCATATCGCCATTTGTGAAGCCGCGCACGGCAAGATCTATCTCGCCGTGCGTCAGTGCCTCACCTTTTCGTTTCTTGTTTATAATATCATAAAACATAATCACATAAGAGATCAGATCATTTTATGACAGTGTTCGGGAAATAGGTCGCAAGTATCTGGTCGTAAGTATAACCCTGTCTGCCCAGTATGTTCGCGCCATTCTGTGAAAGCCCAACGCCGTGGCCGTAGCCGTAGGTAGTGAACTTGAATATGCCGCTTTCTGCATCATAGCTTACGTCAAATGCCCAGCTCTTGAGTGCGTAGTGCATAAGACCTTCCCTGAATCTCTGTCCCTTTATGGTGACCTGACCGTCGATAGTCATATCATCCACATAACGTCCGTCATGGTAGGAGTCTATCCTTATCCAGTTTTCGGGCGTATCCGAAAGGGTGATGCCGCAGTATTTCTCGATGAGCGTCTTCATCTCGCCTGCGGTGAATTCCACCTCTATGCCCCAGTTGGGATCATAGAGCTCGTCTATCGGTGTTTCCACGCTCACCAGGTAGGGTACATTTCCGCCCCATACATTCACAGCGGAAGCTGTAGTTCCCGCCGAAGAAGCGGTGTATACCGTCTGTGCCACCTGATCGTTGTAGTATACGCACTGGCCGAATACCGCATCTACTGCTGCGATAGTCGCCTCGTGTACCCTGTGCTTTACAAGTACGGATGGAATAAGACCGTTGACATTATGATATTTCAGATAGGAGTATGCCGCAATAGCCTGTGCCTTGAGCGCCTCCTGACTGAATGAGGGCGACATCTCGGTAGCGCATATCATGCATACGAGCGTGTATGCGTCACACTGCTGCACCTCTCCGTCAAAGCGTGCGGTGAATATCTCCTCGCCTGTGTGTGCGGAGGGTATGAGCCATCCGCATATGGGCTGCTCCTCAGCGGGCGCATCCTCTGCACCCTCTGCAGGCTCTATCTTCTCAGCCTTAATTGTGTTGGGCTCGTCCTCGTCCTCTTCTTCCTCCTCTGCGGCGGACTTTTCGCTGTCCTCGTCTTCGAAGTCCTTATCAGAGGCGTCGCCGGACTTGTCTTCGGACTTGTCCTCTGATTTGTCCTCTGCCTTAGCTTCGGACTTGTCTTCTGATTTGTCTTCGGACTTAGCTTCCTTGTCAGCATCCTTGCCCTGCTCGCCCTCATCAAAGGAAGCGGGTTCAAAGTCGGGCTTTTCAAGCTGGATCTCTGTCTCTGCCTCTGTTTTCTCGGGCTCGGGCTCCGGCTCGGGCTGGGGTATCGCCTTCGGTGTAAGGAAGGAGTACTGCATATATGCCACGTCTATAGTGCCTGTTCCCACATTCGGGTCGAGGGAGTACAGATCTATATATGCTCTCGGAGGACGTGCATCCACAGGCTCTTCCTCGGGCTCGGGAGGAACATCGTCGAGATCATCCTCGGGTATGAGCGCCTCATCCACAAGGTCGGGCTCTTCCTCGGGAGCATCCTCTTCGGGCTGCTTCTCCTCGGGCTTTGGCTCGTCCTCGGACTCATCCTCTCCTCCGAGATTCTCGGGTATGAGCGACTCGGGCTCTATGGGAGCTGCCGTCTCGGGCAGGAGCGTCTCGGGCTCTGCGGGTGCCTCTGTCTCTGCAGGCACATCCGCCGACTTGCGTTCTACAAGGGGCGTGATATCAAGATGATCGGGCTCCTTCGGAGCATCCTCATAGTACATCTTACTGCCTACGCTCTCGTTTACCTTGAAGATCTCCTCCTCGGTAGGAAGCACAGGGGCTTCGGAAAATAGCTTTACTGCGTAATCAGCGGCTATCTTAACATCCGTTTTCTCCATCTCAGGTGTGAACTCGTTTACGGCATTGCCGGTGCCTGCAAACGCTGACACAGCCAGAACGCCTACAGCTGCAAGCGCGGCAATGCCTGTTTTTACTGCTCTGATCTTTTTCATAACCTTGTCCTTTCATTTGGGCATAGGGTCGTACCTCCCCATGGGAAGTACCGTGCAGATTTACCGTGATCCTGTCGAGCCGTCTGCTTTTATCTGTTTTCCGGCTCTATATATGATCCGCCATTATATTTATAGTAGATGGCGGGCCATTTTATATTGTCATTGAGCACAAATCCGGAGAGATCCATATTCTCGGTAGTCTCGCCGTCTCTGAGCCTCCTTGCGACTATGACGTGCCTTGAATCGTCCCATTCCGTCGAACAGGTCGAGAGCGTGAGATAGGCATCGTCCTCGTTGTAGTCGATACCGGTATGGAACCAGCTTCTCTCATATATCTCGTGGGCAAAGAAGTCGAAGGAGTACTGCCCCTCGGGGGCAAAGTCGATATAGTTCTGATAGTCGAACACATATCCGTTGTCATGCTCGGGCAGCGCATTCACCACGAAGGAGGATATGATCACATATGTCTCCTCTGCATAGTTGGTGTTGAAGTATACAAAGGGGTTTTCCTTCCAGTAGTAGTGGTTCCACCTGTACTGGTCAAGATAGCCGAACATCGAATTGTCCTTCTGATTGTGCGCATAGAGCGTGATATTGTCGCTGCGCTCCCAGTCGCCTATCACATTTCTGTGGTCGGCAAAGCAGGTGCCGCACTGGCGCTCCTGCCCCTTGAAGTTATGCGTGAGATAGTATTCGTTGTCGGTGCCCTTTACTACGGGCTCATCCACACATCCGGGGATATATACATGTCCTACGGTCTGCGGGTTGATATCGAGCAGCTTCTGTGCCGCCGGCATTATCGGGCGGGGCTCCGGAGGCGGCTCATAGTGTATAGTGGTTATTTCCTCTGTGGCTATGGTAGCGGGAGGCTCATTGAGCTCCTCATAGGTCACATACTCATCCTCGGTGGTGACAGAGGTATTGGTCATCTCCTCCGGAGGCGGTATGGTAGTCGGTGCAGTCGTAGTGTTGCGCTGAGCACTGCTGTACATTTCACTCAGGTCGGAACGCAGCTTCCAGGCCTCGATGATCTCATATAAATATTTGCCGAGCACGCCCACACATACGATCAGCACTATAAGCGCGAACACCCTCGTAGTGTCGAACTTGCCGCCGGACGCTTTCGCATTCTTTCCGTTCTTGCCGGCAGTCTTCCTTGCCGGTGCTTTTACCGGTACCGATCCAGGCGCTGCGTGCCTGGGTACATATTTATTCTTACCCATTCGCATGCTCCTGTATCAATCATCATCGGGCGATATAGTTATCGCAGTCACCAGTGAAAGTCCTGTGGATGTCTCCTCTGTCTCTGTCTCGCTGACTGTCGTCTCTTCCGTCTCTGCTGTGGTGGTGGTATATCCTACGGGCGTTACAAGGCCAAGCACCGAATGTGCCTCATTCGTAGTGATGGGCGGCGTGGTCGTAACGGTCGTGGTAGTCGTCTCGGGTGTGGTGGTGACCGTGGTGGTGGTCTCGGGCGTGGTAGTCGTGGTGGTCACGGTCGTAGTGGTGGGTACGGTGGTGGTAGTGGTCTCTGTGGTCTCACTCGTCTCTGTGGTAGTGGTGGCAGTCCTGCCGTAAAGCACTGCATCCCAGTCGATGCCCTTTGCGTTGGGGTTGAGCGTGGCAGCGGAAACGTCTATGGTCTCCTTGCTCTCATCCTCGCGCAGCTTTCGTGCCATTACCACAAATCTCGAATCCACATACTCCGTGCTGCATGTAGACAGCACGAGCAGCTGATCGCCGAATGCCACGTCCACAGGCGGTATGATCTGATTTCTTTCAGCCACCTGCTCCATGTACCAGTTGAAGGTAGGCTCGTCCTCGAGCGCATCTATATAGTCGTGATAATGGAACACCTCGCCGTAAAGATCCTGCTTGGGGTACACATTCGTCACGAAATATGCGAATATCACATAGTCTCCGATGCCGTAGCCCGTGTTGAAGGATACAACAGGGTTCTGCTTGTAGAAGTCCACGTTTGCCTTGTACTTCTTGAGATTGCCGAACATGGTGCCGTCCTCCTGGTTATGACCGTAGAGAACGATGTTCGGGGACATATGATCCTCGGAGACCACGCAGCGGTAATCCATGAATATGGCTCCCGCCTTGTTGTTCTTGTTGTCGTAGGTATGGTCGAGATAGTAGTTGTTGTCGGTGCCCTGCACCACGGGATAGTATATATCGCAGCCGGGCAGCTCTATGAAGCCCTTTACGTCATCGGACACCTCAACGAAGCTGTTCATAAGGCTCTCGTTGTGCTGCTCGCGCTCCTCGGTGGTGGGTGCGATGGTCTCTACCTCGCCCTTTTCATTGATGGTGGTGGCAGCGGTGGTCGTCACCTTCTCGATAAGCTCCTGCTGCTCCTCCACAGCCTCATGGGACTGCATCAGCGTGCTTGCGAGCACCACGCCCGCGCCGATGAATACTGCGGAAGCCGAAAGGAACACTATCTTCCTGATTATCTCAAATACACTGTCGCCCTTCTGCGGGAAAAGTCCTGCAGCAAGGCTCTTCTTCGGCACGTCCTCATCGGTCGTGCCCTCATCTGCGGGCATATTGCTGTCGGCATCATAGCCGCCGGTCTCATCCGCAGTCACGTCCACAGCCCCGGGCACTTCAAAGCTCTGCTCGCGGACGTCGTCCTCCGATCTGTGTGCAGCCTTCTGCAGCGCCTCCTCACGAAGGCTCTCGATATCTTCCTCATCCGCAGAGGTCGCATCCACACCGCTGTCCTCATCGAAGAGAACGATCATGCCGTCCTCGTCCACACGGGGCTTGCGGCTGTCAACAGTGCTTCTGAAGCCGCTTCCCGCTGTCTTGGCAGACTCGAAGAACTTGGAGAAGTCGCGCATATCGAGCCCGTCATCGTCGGTATCAGCGTTGTTTTTGTCGAATTCCTCGATCAGAGTATCAAAATATCCCTCTATTTCTTCATTGTCGGATACTTTTTTCTCATCTGACATATCTTATACAGGTCTCCTTCTTTGTATCACACATCACGAATAGATGTAGTTCCAGTCGGGCTCTACGGCATCCTTGTTCAGAGTTGCCAGCGATGTATCCACATCCGGGTCTTCGCCCTCCCTCACGCGTCTGCCCACTACGATGAAGCGGGAATCCGCAAACTCATTCGAGCAGGTGGAGAGTGTCAGGAACTTGTCGGTCTCATTCACGTCAACGCCTGTATTTATCTCTGTGCGCTTCATGATCTCGTCCATCCACTGATCGTAGGTGTAGCTGTCCTGTCCGAACACGATATAGTTCTGATAGTCGAACAGCTCCCCGTCTCTTGTCTGGTACGGCTGTGTCTCAAGCACGAAGACCGATATTATCTTGTAGGTATATTCATGGTAAAGGTTGGAAAACTCGAATGTGGGATGATCCAGGTAGAAGTCAAAGCGTGAGGTATTCTCATGTGTCACCTTGTATTTCTGGAGCGTGCCGAACATTGAGCCGTCCGCCTGATTGTGCCCGTATATTATGATATTGTTGCACTGGTTATAGCTGAAATCATTGACCACGCCGCGGTAGTCCGCGAACAGCCAGCCCGCCTGGGAATGGCCTCCGTTGAAATTGTGGTCAAGGTAATAGTCGTTGTTGTCGCACTGCACCACAGGCGTATCTATCAATGTGCCCGGAACATGAACCCATCCGGCGGTATCCGAATTCTTGCGCACATAGTCCGCAAGGTCTGGCAGCAGCTCGAGCGGCCCCTCCTCGGTGGTGACTATTGTGGTCTCCTCGGGCTCGGGCTCTGTGGTAGTCTCGGTAGTGGTCACCGTGGTGGTCTCGGTAGTCGTGACTGTAGTGGTCGCCTCGGTGGTCGCTATAGTGGTGGTAAGGTTCTCGGTCGGCTCTTTCTGTGAACAGCCTGCCAAAAGCACGAGAAGAGATACCGCAGCAGCTTTGACGGTATTTTTCATATGATCTCTCTTTCCTGTTCTATCTGTATATTGCGCCCCAGTCGGGCTCCTTGGCTGACTGATTTATATATGCAGCCGATGTATCCACTCCGGGGTCTTCCCCGGGTCTTGTCTTCCTTGCGATAATGACGAAGCGGGAGGGCTCAAACTCATTCGAGCAGGTGGAGAGTGTGAGGAACTCGTCCCCGTATCTTGTGTCCACCGATGTGACTATCTGACTGCGCAGCATCACATTCTCCATATATCTGTCATATGTGTCCCTGTCAGACAGGTCGATATAATTGTGATAGTCGAACAGCTTCCCGTCGTAGGTCTGTGACGCCTCTGCCTCAACCACGAAATACGCGAATATCTTATAGGTATCGCTCTCATAGTTGGAATTGAGGGTGATAACGGGATGCTGCCTGTAATGCTCAAGGTCATGCTTGTAATCCTTGAGCGAGCCGAACATGGTGCGGTCGCGCTGATTGTGGCCGTAGAGCACGATATTGTCCGAGCGGTCGCGCCAGCCGAGCTGACAGCGGTAATCGAGGAATATCGAGCCTGCCTTGTTCGATGAACCGTCAAATGCGGTCTTGAGGTATTTATCATTGTCGGAAGCCTGAACTATGGGGAGGTCTACCTCTGTGCCGTCTATACGGATATATCCGACAGTATCGGGGTTGACGCTCAGGAGCTGCTGTGCACCGGGAAGGATCTCTCCCTCTCCGAGATGCCCCACGAAATCCGCAGCCGACTCATAGATGCTCTTCATACGGTCATTTATCAGCTTGGCGGAAATGGAGAGGTAGCCCTCTCTTCCGAGTATGATGCCGCATCCGATGAGTACGAGCACACAAAACTGAGCAAACAGCTTTGAAACTATCTCCTTCGGGGGATCGCCCTTCTGTATCAGCAGCCAGTGTCCTCTTTGTCTTTTTCTCTTTTCTTTCAGTGCTTTCCGGTACGCCTTGCGCGCACTTCTCGACATAGACATGAAAAGCTTTCCTTTGTTCAATAAATGCAATTACGCCTGCTTACACATGATATATAATACCACACTACGAAAGTAATGTCAAGGAATTCCGTGCTTTTTGGTCATATCGTACAAAGTGCAAAGGCATTTTTCCGCACAGCAACACCTCTTGTTCACACTCCTGACACATAAGTCGTGATCCTTCATCGGCATTGTGTACAGGAATTTTTGCCGGAATTTGTGCATATTTAATGTTATATTCATATGTAACTTTAAGCTTGACAAATCAAAGCCGGTATGCTATAATATACATACCGGCTCATTGCGATCATTTCTTGTGCTTTCTTCTTGCCATGACTATTATCACTGTCACGGCTGCCAGCAGGACTGCCGCTCCCGCTATTATCCATACTCTCATATCATAGGGTCTTTCACTTTCGGTGAGGATGAATCTTCCACTTGCCTCAAAGGTGAGATATCTGCCGTCCGTGACGGTCTGTACCTTGTTCCCGTTTATGTATATATCCGTCCTGTCGGGATCGGATCCGGGCATATACCTTATGAGGTGCTCCTCCTCATCGGGCAAAGACACATCCCATGCCGCTCCCGACTGCACCATATCTATATGATCAGCATCGGTGAAGCTTCCCTCGGCAAGCAGGCGTGCAAGCCCGTTCTCATCGGTCACATCCGATGCGATAGTGGTGAGCAGCTTTGTATACACCGCATCTATGGTCTTGTCGCATACGATGCACTTCATGTCGAAGTCTTCCCATCTGCCGCTGCTGCCGCTCTTTGCGGGCACCTCCGGGAACTGCGACGGGTCTGCATCCTCGCCGTAGGGTATATTTATTATGCCTGCGGTCTGCGTTATCTTCCCGTCGTCGTCTCGGACGACGAACTTCAGCGCAAGGGTCTTCATATCGTCGGGTATATCATCCGTGCCCGCCATTTCACCGAAGGTCACGGGATACGCTTTGCCCTCATAGGACATATCGTTCACGCCGCCGAAGCCGTTCTCCACGAAGCGGTCGTCCCTGAGGTCGTCCGCATCCCCTGCCACAGCACCGTAGAAGTCATGGAAGCCTGCAAGGTCGGTGATGGCAAGACAGTCATATACCGTATGTCCGCTGCCTGTGATGCCGCCCACATAGTCCCTGCCGGAAAGCCTGCATTCAGCGGTGGATGATATCACTGACGACTTGCTCTCACCTGCCACGCCGCCCACATAGCTGCCCTCATCGGAGGTTACGCTGCATCTGCTGCGGCAGGATATGACAGCACCCGCCGCCATGCTGCCCGTGATGCCGCCCGCATAGCTGCGCTTGCAGCGCACATCGCCGAAATTGACGCAGTCACGCAGCACTGTCTTTGTCTTGTATACGAAGTCGGCGGAGCGCTCGCCGGATACTTTCAGGTCATCCTCGGGGTCAAGGGCGTTCTCCACCGCCATAGTCCCCGCTATGCCGCCTACGGACACATCGCCGCAGATATATCCCGTATTCGTGCAGGATGCGGTCTTGCCGTCAGACCTGCCCACGCTGTCCTCCTCGGACACATCCTCGGTATAGTCCTCTATGTCGCTGCCGCCTATATCCTCAGCCATATCTATGAGAGTACCGTAGACCTCGGACAGCTTGCTGTTTATCTTCACAAGGTCGTCGGTGAGCACATCGGCGGAGCCGCTGCCAGTACCCGCAAGGCTGTTGAATATATCGAGCATATCCGACGAGAGCGAGCCTATCCTGTCGCGGGCATTGATGATATCGCTCCCCGCTCCAGTGAAGACAAGCTTTGCCTTGCCCGAGAGATACCCGTTTATATCCTGCAGCACTTCGAGCGCCTCGGTGATAAGAGCGCCGCCCTCACCGCCCAGGTCAAGGGCATCCTTGGCATACTCAGCGGCATCGAGCAGAGATGTCTCCGATGAATCGAGGAGATCCCACGCTTCGGACACCGTACCGATGAATTCCTGCATCTTCACGCCCGAGCCGTCTGCATCCGCTCCCGCGAGTATAAGCTCATCAACCGATGCATAGATATGCCGTGCGCTTTCCTCTATGTGCTGTCTGTCCTCGGAAAGCCTGCTCGTATCGGTATCGGGGGCAACGGCCTTGAGTTCGTCGGACAGTCTGACCGACGCATCGTATATGCGAAGTGCGGCATCCTCGTCGATGAGCTCCGCCATGCTGTCGAGCAGGTCGGCAAAGCCGTCCGCAAAGCCGTCTATATCGGAGAAATGTGCAAATTCGGATATGAGCCCCGAGAACTCCTCCCTGATATCCACTTCGCCGCCGCTGCGCAGAGTTGCGGCAAGTGAATGGAGCCTGTCCCTGATATTGCGGATATGATTGGAGATATTGCCGGAGCTGTCACGCAGCTCTGCAAGTGCATTCGCTACATTCCTCACGCGCTCCCTGCCGATCTCGCCGCCTTCGACAAGTGCATCCACAAGATCGCCCGATGCCATTGATATCGCATCAAAGCGCTCCATGAGCTCGCTGAGCGCCGCCTCCGTTTCGGCCGCACGCTCCGCAAACCTGTCCGGATCGCCCATAGCGGCTTTGAGTTCCGCCAGCGACTCGGACACATGACCCATACTTTCCTTCAACGAGCCTATGCTGTCGGAAAGTTCATCGAGGCCGGGGCGCAGTATCGTCAGAGCCTTATCCGCATCCTCACCGCTGTCGCACACTATCTTTGCGGCATCCGACAGCTTGCTCACAGCTTCACTGAGCTTGTCTGATGCCTGCGACAGCTTCTCGGTAAACGGGCGTGTGCGGTCGATGATGTCGCTTATGCGTGCTGAAAGCTCATTGATGGTGGAGACATTCTCATTTATTATCCCGTCGAGCAGGTCGGTATATTCATCCGCCGCACCGCGGAGCTCATCGAGCTTATCCGTAAGGCGCTGCGTCTGCTCGTTCATATCATCCGTGCTGCGGTCTGCATGAGCGATGGCTTCGTCTATCATATCGGTAAGGTCGCCGAGCTCACCTCTGAGCTTCCTTGTCTTCGCCTCGGAGAAGAGCAGCGACGCAAAGGGCTCCTGCTGGCCTACTATGCCGCCTATATCCTTTCTGCCGTTGACATTGCCGCTGTTGGTGCAGGCGTTGATATACCCCGTCTGCCTGCCGCATATGCCGCCCACATTATAGCCCGTGTGCTTGTAGCCTACATCTGCGGTATTATCGCAGCCCGATATCATGCCGTCGGAAAAGCCCGCTATGCCGCCTATATCACTGACGGCGGCTATGGTCTCCGCCGACTGCACGGAGGATATCGAGAACTCCTCGGTGTTGAAGCTGTACACGTTCACATTGATATCAAGGGCGTCGGTGTTTATGCCGCCCTGATTGGTGCAGCCCAGTATATTGCCGCTGTTCCTGCCCGCGATGCCGCCCGAGAAATGCTCTGCGGTGATGCTGCCCGATGAAGTGCAGGCGGCTATAAGGCCTGTATCGGCATTCTCGCCTGCGATGCCGCCCGCCGTATTCTTGGCGTATATCTCGCCCTCGTAGGTGCAGCCTGTGATCGTGCCCTTGTTCACGCCTGCGATGCCGCCGCACTTGCCCGAATCATCGGTGAAGTGCATACTTCCGCCCACCACAAGGTCATGCACTCTGCCGCCCTGCTCCACGCAGCGGAAAAAGCCAGATGTCTGACGGCATGATGTTATCACTACGCCGCCTATCCTGTGGCCGTTGCCCCTGAATACTCCCGCAAAGACGGGCACGGGCTGAAAATCCGCTTCGGTGAGCATGATGTCGTTGTCGAGCACGAATGTCCTGCCGCGCGAATAGGAGTCTATGCGGCAGTTATCCGCAAATTCATGCAGCTCCTCGGCGGTGGAGATATGCACCTCGCTGTCGCCCGTGTCCGCATAGACTGCCGAGGCAAGGGAGAATGCGCATACTGCTGCGGTAAATACCGCCTGTGCTCTGCGAAGGATACTATTCATCATCACTGCCCCCTTCCGCATTTTCCGTATCTGCATTGCCCCTATCGATGCGGACATCCACATCGCCCGATATGATGCCGTTTACTATGCCGTCTATCCTGCCGTTGACATATCCGTGCACCATGCCCGTGACCGCAAGCCTGCCGCTGGTGACCACCGTGCGCTCCCTGCGCTTCATAGTGAAGGAGGTCTTGTCGATAAGTGCCGCACCTATGAGCATGATCTGGGGCAGCACGCCCATTACGAGGAATATGGATATCACCGTACCTCTGCCGAGGCACACGCCTATCGCGGATATCGTGCCGTCCGTGGAGAGCTGGCCTATCAGCGCTCCGGCTGAAGCAAGTATCGCGCCCGATGTGATTATCGTGGGGAAGCTCTGGTCAAGGGCATCTATGACCGCCTGCTTCAGTGACGGCGAATGCTCCTTGAGCTCCATGAAGCGTCCGGATATGACTATCGCATAGTCGATATTTGCACCCATCTGTATGGAGCTTACGATGAGGTAGCCCAGGAAGAACAGCTTGGTGCCCATAAAGTACGGGAACGAGAAGTTTATCCATATAGCGCCCTGTATCACGGCTATCAGCAGTACGGGAAGCCCTGCGGACTTGAACGTGAAGAGCAGTACTACTATTACAAAGAGCGCTGTAACGATACTCAGCAGCACATTATCCCTTGCGAAGGAGGCGGACAGATCCCTGTCGGATGTGGAGTTGCCCACGCAGTATATCTCGTCTGCGGGGTAGTACCTCTCGGCCTCTTTGTGTATGGTGTCAAGGAACGCAAAGGTCTCTTCGCCCTCCTCGGGAAGATCAAGGTGCAGGAGTATGCGGGTGTAGTTGTCGCTCTTTAGCTGCACCGTGGCGCGGTCGAGGGTATTTTTAAGGTCGTGCAGCTGCACATTCATATCGTGGTCGAGCTGCACATAGCCCTTGTCCACCTCATCCACCGCAAACAGGAACATATCAAGGAGAGGCACGCGGTAGTTGGTCACGCCGTTGATTATCTCGCCGTAGTTCTCGTCGCTGACTGCATACGCCGCATAAAGGAGCTTTGCGGTATCGTAGTCTATGCCCGCTATCTCGGAGAACTGTCTTGGCGTGAGCCTTTCGGTAAGGGTACAGGCATTCTTTATACGCTGATTGGAAAGCCCTGTCACGCTCTCTATCTCCTTATGGAGCTCAAGATGTGCTATCAGCTTTGCCTCGGATTCATAGTCTCCCGAGGGTATCACAAGGGCAAGGAGATTTGTCTTGCCGAAGGTGTCGCGTATCTTGTTGTCGGCTATCTGTGATTCATTCAGTCTGGGTGTGGGCAGGTCGGATGTGCCGAAGGCATAGGGGCATTTGCCCGAATAGATGAAGCCGAACACCACGAGCACCGCAAATATGGGCGGCACTATGAAGCGGGTGGTATATGCCATCTTGCCGACAGCGGATATCTTGGGCACGAAGTTCTTGTGATGGGTCTTGTCGATGAGCGGAGCAAATACCATGATAAGTCCGGGCATCAGCGTGAACACCGACACAAGGCTCAGGAATATGGCCTTGATGAGCACTGTAGCAAGGTCTGCACCTATGCGGAACTGCATGAAGGCAAGGGCGAGCAGACCCGATATAGTGGTAAGGCTCGATGCGCATATCTCGGGGATAGCCTTGCTCAGTGCGGTGATGCACGCCTCTCTCGGGGCAAGGCTCTCATGCTCCTCGGTATATCGGTGTATGAGTATTATGGCGTAGTCTATCGCAAGGGCAAGCTGCAGGACGATGGTCACGGAGTCGGATATGAAGGATATGGTGCCGCACAGGAAATTCGTGCCCATATTCAGCAGTGCTCCCATGACAAAGGTTATTAACAGTACCGGCACCTCCGCAAAGGTCTTTGAGGTAAATACAAGCACCGCTACTATAATAACAGCGGCGACCATAGTAACAGTATTCATTTCCTCATCGAGCTTGGCGCCTGCGTCATTGCCCACATCGCCCGATATATATGTGTCATATGCGGCAAGCTGCTCCTTTATCTCATCCATTGCCGAAACGGATGCAGGATCGTCGGCAGTGCCGGTGAAGGTGACCGAGAAGAGCGCGCTCGATGATGCGTAGTGATCTCTGGTATCGTCAAAGGCGACCTCCTCCACTCCGTCTATATCCTCTATTATGCCGCACAGACGCTGTGCCTCCTCAAAGGTGATATTAGACACCATGACGGAGGATGTGCCGAAGGTGACGAACTCACTGTCCATGAGGTCGATGCCCTTCCTTGTCTCGGTGGTCTCGGGGAGATAGCGGGTGATGTCATTCTCCACATTCACCCAGTTCCTCGAGAATACGCAGAACACAGCTGCAAATATAAAAATGAGGAAGAAAAGACTGCGTTTGTCTACAATGAAAGAAGCCACCTTATACATAAAGGTGGAATCTTCCTTTTCCTTATCCGCAGAAGCCATGCCGCCGCTCCTTTCTATAGCCTGTATACATCTGTATATTCCATAAGTAGAGTATATATCTTTGACTATGTTATATCAAGGTTTCATATGTAAATTAATACAGCAGCGAAATTTACAAAAGTGAGAAAACAGGTATACATTAAATAATTATCAAAGTTTGATGTGTGATTTCATATGTTTTTTCAGTATCGGGGGAAATATATTTGTATAATATGGATAATTTTGTAAAAATCGCTTGCATTTTAATTCGAGTTATGATAGAATTGATATGTTGCAGACTTGTCTGATACAGACTACTGCGGTATCCCATGAGGATACGAACGCTTTCATAAGGAGGTGCAGCCCAATGGCAAAATGCGACATCTGCGGTAAGGGCGTTACTTTCGGTATCAAGGTTTCTCACTCTCATCATCGTTCCAACAGAGCGTGGAAGCCCAATGTTAAGCGTGTAAAAGCTATCGTTGACGGCACTCCGGCGCATATCCACGTATGCACAAGATGCCTTCGTTCCGGTAAGGTGACACGTGCCAACTGAGTCCGTTTCACATATCGTGCTTGATCGGCACGAATGATATGAGATCCGGATCTTAAATAACCGAATTGTACGTACAATAAGCTTCCCATCCCTGACGGGGTGGGTTGTTTATTTTTGTACAATTTTCGGGCCGAATTTTCGACGGGCAAAATTATATTTTTTTATTGACAAAGGTACAAACATCTGCTATACTACACTCATATAGTGATTTTAGCCGGAACATGCCGGCAATTTATGAGCGAAAGGCGGACTTTCTATGAAAACACAGATCGTAAACGGTGTTTCCATGCCCAACATCCCCTGGATGGACAAGCCCGAGGGCTGCAAGGATGTAGTATGGCGCTACAATGCAAACCCCATCATCAAGAGAGACCATATCATGGTCAAGAAGGCTAACGGATACAGAGAGCCTTCAAACTCCATCTTCAATTCCTCCGTAGTTCCCTTTGAGGTCGGCGACTACAAATTTGCCGGCGTATTCAGAGTGGATGACAGAGAGCGCAACATGGAGCTTCATGCCGGCTTCTCCAAGGACGGCTTCAACTGGGATATAAATGAAGAGCGCATCCATTTTGAGTGCGACATCCCCGAGGTAGCAGAGTGGCAGTACGGCTACGACCCGAGAGTATGCAAGTTCGAGGACAGATACCTTGTGACCTGGTGCAACGCATACGGCTGGAAGCCCACCATCGGTCTTGCATACACCTTCGACTTCAAGACATTCACTCAGCTTGAGAATGCATATCTCCCCTTCAACCGCAACGGCGTTATGTTCCCCCGCAAGATAAACGGCAAGTACATGATGATGAGCCGTCCCTCCGACAGCGGACACACTCCCTTCGGCGATATGTTCATCAGCCAGTCTCCCGACCTTACTTACTGGGGCGAGCACAGACACGTCATGGGTCCTTCCAAGGGCTGGGAGTCCACAAAGATGGGCGCAGGCCCCATCCCCATAGAGACCGACAGAGGATGGCTCATCTTCTATCACGGCGTTCTCACCTCCTGCAACGGTTATGTATACTCCTTCTCTGCTGCACTGCTTGACAAGGATGAGCCCTGGAAGGTGCTCAAGAGAGGCGCTTCCTATCTGCTCAGCCCTCAGGAATACTATGAGCTGGTAGGCGATACCGATGCAGTTACATTCCCTTGCGCAAACCTCGTTGATGCGGACACCGGCAGAATATGCATCTACTACGGCTGCGCCGATACCTGCACATCTCTCGCATTCACAACAGTTGATGCGGTGATGGATTTCCTCGACAACAATTCACAGGTCTGATAAGACATACAGCTGCCGATACATAAGTATCGGCAGCCTTTTTGAAAGGCGGACATTATGAGATACGATTACACACCATCGGGAGTATGCTCGGTAAAGATATCCTTTGATCTGAGCGACGGCATAGTGAGCAATATCGTCTTCACCAAAGGCTGCAACGGCAACACGCAGGGCGTGTCAAGGCTCGCAGAGGGCATGAGAGCGGAGGAGCTTATATCTCGTCTTGAAGGCATACAGTGCGGCACGAAGGGCACTTCCTGCCCCGATCAGCTCGCCAAGGCAGTGAAGAAGGCGCTCGGATGATCGATAGGGTGATCTTCGGAGCGGCGGAAGCTGCCATGCTTTTCGGCGTGGCGGCATTTGTATACACGGGAGCCGTTTCCCACTTCAATCTCGGCAATATCGCAGGCATAGGTATATGTCTGGTGCTGTTTGTCATGTGCATAGCAAGGCATCAGGCCGTAAAGCTCATCGCTAAGCTGTGGGACACCAGGGGCGGGCGCATCTTTCTGTGCACCGCAGGCGTGCTCATCGCAGCCGCTATAATAATATGCGCCGTCATACTCGTGCTTATCGCAAAGCACGCCGATATGCCGCCCGACAGTCCGCAGACCGTGATACTCCTCGGATGCGGCATGAAGAACGGCGGCCCGTCGCAGATGATGCGTCAGCGTGTGGATGCGGCATACGGATATATGACGGAAAATCCCGGTGTCATATGCATAGCATCCGGCGGCAGGGGCGATGATGAGCCTGTATCGGAGGCGGAGATGATGCGCTCCCTGCTGATAGAAAAGGGCATAGACCCATCCCGTGTGGTGCTCGAGGACAGATCGGTCTCAACTTACACCAACCTTGTGAACTCGCAGAAGATAATGGAAGAAAGAGATCTCGGGGACAAGGCTGTGATAATCACATCGGAGTATCATCAGCTCAGGGCTTCGATGCTCGCAAAGCGTGTGGGGATACAGGCATATTCCCGCTCATCCCGCACAAGCAAGGCATTTCTGCCCGCCTGCCTTATACGGGAGATATTCGGTGTGATATACACCTTCCTCGGAGGAAAATAGCTCATACGGAGAGACCGGCGCGGTCTCTCTGCTTTTTTTGCACAAATGAGGAGCGTTATTTTTACACATATCGGTATATTGACAATATCATGGGTATATGGTAGAATAAAAATGGTCAACTCTCAACTGTGTGAAGGGTGGTGTCAGCATGAAGCGCTGTATCGGTCTGTGCGTTGCACGAATAGGCGAATACATGGCAAGTGAGTTCTATATGTCGGCTATACGCCGTGCAAAGGAATACGGTTACGGTCTGCTCACATACGACACCAGTGCCCAGACCGTATGGAACACCTACTCGCGCGGCGAGATGAAGATATTTGATCAGATAGACTTTGACAGGCTCGACGGTCTTATCATCATGAGCGAAAGCATCCAGGAGGAGACCGTGCTGCAAAGCATAATCGACCGTGCACGGGAAAAGGGCGTATTCATCGTATGCATCGACCGTCCCATAGAGGGCTGCTACAATGTGATGTTCAACTATTCCGCAGGCTTTGAGGCCATAGTGCGGCACATCGTTGTAAAGCACGGCTGCACGGACATCATGATGATGGCAGGCATACGCAACAATGCCTTCTCCGATGAGCGCATAGAGGTCTGCCGCCGTGTCATGGCAGAGCACGGGCTCACTCTTGACAGCAGCGACATAATGTACGGTGATTTCTGGTCGGGGCCTACCTCAAGGGCGATGGATAAGCTGCTTAGGTCGGACAGGCCGCTCCCGCAGGCTATCATATGCTGCAACGACTCTATGGCTATGGCAGTATGCGCAAAGCTGACGGAGTACGGATATTCCGTGCCGGGCGATGTGATAATCACGGGATTTGACGGCATATTCGATGAGGAGTTCCATATACCGAGACTCACCACCGCAAAGCAGGATATGCAGCTTGCGGCTGAAAAGTCGATAGATGCGATCATCGCAAACAGGGACGGCAGGACTATCGACAGGTTCGCGCTGATCGATCATAGGATAGTATGGTCGCACAGCTGCGGATGCAAGCCCATAGACTACCGTGAGGCGACAGGCAGGATCTCCGTGCTCTTCGATATGATGACCACCGACAAAGAGGTGGACACCGTGATGCAGGAGCTCAATGACGATATATCTGCTTCGTCGGACATATCGTCGGTGGCGGAATGTATCAGGCGGCATTCCATGAATTACGACAAATGCTACTATTGTCTGTGCGTGAGCGAGCATTTCATGAACATCAGTTCGGACTACAGCAGCTATCTTTCAAAGGACAATGACTCCGGACTTTCCCAGCTGGTGGTATATGAGTCCTTCGACGGACACGCTATGCCGCCCTACTGCGGCAGAAAGCCCCGCTTCATGGAGGATGCGCTGGATAAATACGGTGCGCTGCTGTTCTGGCCGGTACATTTCCAGGAAATGACCATCGGCTACGGGATATGCACCATCATGCCGGAGATACATCTGCAGAAGGACAACGGCGTGCTCCAGCGCTTCCCGAAATACACCAGAAATCTCAATCATTCGCTGGAGATAGCCAACTCCCAGTCTGTGATGAGAAAGGTGATATCCGAGCTGCAGGCGCTGTATATACGCGATCACACGGGTCTGTACAACAGGCGCGGCTTCTACGATGAGATACACCGTAGGATAGACAAAGCGCTCGAAGATGAGCACGTCCACTATCTTGTGATAATATCCATAGACATGGACGGACTTAAAACGATAAACGACACCTACGGACATTCCGAGGGCGATATAGCGATACAGGCAATAGCGGATTCGATGCTCTCCGTGGCGGGAGAAAGCGAGATATGCTCGCGCTTCGGCGGCGACGAATTCATCATATCCACCATAACACGGCGCGCACCCAAGAAGCGTGCGGCTGAGATAATGGCCGCACTTACCGAGGCTCTCGATGCATTCAACAGCGCATCGGGCAAGCCATACAGTGTGAAGATAGCGCTCGGCTTCACATACAAGAAGATCAGCAGTGACATCCATGTGGATGATCTCATAAAATCAGCGGACAATCTGATGTACCGTGAAAAGGCTACCCATACCGAAAGCCGGTACAGCACCACGCTGAAAACGCAATACAACGGATAACAGGAGGACAATATGTCAAAAATAGTTATTGAAATGGAGAACGGCAAGAAAATAAAGGCTGAGCTCTATCCCGAGATCGCACCTATCACGGTGGAGAATTTCCTCAAGCTGGTCAATGACGGCTTCTACAACGGTCTTATCTTCCACAGGGTAATACCCGGCTTCATGATCCAGGGCGGATGCCCCGACGGCACAGGCATGGGCGGCCCCGGCTGGCATATCAAGGGCGAATTTGCCGCTAACGGCGTGCAGAATGATCTCAAGCACACAAGAGGCGTTCTGTCCATGGCAAGAGCAATGGATCCCAACAGCGCAGGCTCCCAGTTCTTCATCATGCACGCAGATGCTCCTCATCTTGACGGACAGTATGCTGCATTCGGCAAGGTCATCGAGGGCATCGAGGCAGTGGATGAGATAGCATCCGTACCCACCGATTACAGCGACAGACCCACCCATCCCCAGAAGATGCAGAGGGTATACGTCGAGGACTGACAGACCGCAGTGATGCACTTTGTCTGAGTGCCGAACGGTAAAACGGCAGAGTACATATCAAAAGCCCTCTGAGCGCAAAAGCTCGGAGGGCTCTCTTTCGGCGGCTTGTGCATTTCATTTCCCCGCACATCGTATGATGCAGCCTTTCCGATTTAAGATATATACGGTATATCATAAGGCTCATACATACAATAACGATAGCAGCTAACGGAGGTAATTATGAAAATAGGATACAGGAAAGCTGTTTCAGGCGACGCGCAGGTTTTGGTGGATATCTACAACGCTTCCTTTTATGATGACTATGTGAGATATGGTTCGTGCCCCGGATACGGACTTACAAAAGAAATGATGGAAGGATCGCTGATGCATCACACGAAATATGTCATACTATGCGATGATGTACCGGTAGGCTGTGTATCATACAGGATGCAGGGAAAGGGTGCATATGAGGTCAGCTGCCTTTGCGTTATTCCTGAGTATCAGGGCAAAGGGATAGGGACTCGGGCGATCGGGTTTCTCAAGACACTTCTCGAAGACTGGGAGGAGCTCACTTTAGTGACACCCCTCGACAAGGAACAAAACGTGAAGTTCTATGTCGAAAAATGCGGATTTCGCATAGTATCCACCGAAAAAGACGGCGATGTGGAACTCGCCCGATTTGTTGCCGAAAGATGATCCGCTCTGTTATTTCACAACAGCGGCATGGGTTATCCCCTGCGACACAAGTATAGGTATATCCTCGGGGAGGAACACCTCTCCGCCTGTAGTCACTGCTATACCCGGCGGGCATACAGTGACTGCCCTTGCGCATACTCTGCCTGCACACTCAGTTACGGGCAGCATCTCATGCTCGGAAAAGAATGCCTTCCGCAGCGACATGACACGTCTGTGAGGCATGACCGCGGGTATATCCGCAGAAAACGGCGTGCGCGGCGGTATATCGTCTATGGCGCGGGAGATATACGACAGCTCCTCTTGTGTTAGTCCCGTCAGCATCAGCACGGTATACACATCATCGGCAAATTCACATTCTATGCCCCGCTCGCGCAGCTCCTGTGCGAGCTCATGCCCCGTATAGCCGCCCGAAGGAGCGACTATGGCAAGCTTGCCGCACTCGTCCCCTGCCGTGTCAAAGGCGTGCGGAACGGGCTTCATACGGCGCAGGTCATCGAAATAGTCATCGCCCTGCAGCAGGCTCTCCATATAACCGTTGCAGCGGTCGAGGGAGTCAAGGATGAGATACGAGGGGCTCGATGAGCCGAAGGTGCTCATGAGCATCTTTGCCTGACCCGGATACTTCTCAAGCGGGGAATTGATATGAAGATACGCTCCGCCCGTGAGCACGGGCAAGGTCTTGTGTGCGGAGTCACAGCATATATCAGCACCGCGGAACAGCGGATGAAGGGGTCTGCCGTCCTCATACACGAATCTGAGATATGCCCCGTGGGCATTGTCCACCGCAAGTATCACGCCATACTCATGGCATATCCCGGCTAGCT
>JAEEGL010282012.1_pt1 | contig 22063 bp, 21 predicted proteins | sample 9134231 | NCBI WGS metagenome assembly JAEEGL01 (sample SAMN16246548, study PRJNA631951) | gut metagenome | biome: gut microbiome; feature: rumen; material: fiber-attached | host: Bos | place: Iran: Karaj | collected 2018-10 | reverse complement strand
CTGATGAAACTTCTGAAATATCTGCATCACGTATTGTTGAAAGTGATGAGGTCAGATTATCCATCTGTACCATATTGCTTTCGAGTGCCGATTCAAGCCTATTCTGTGCTGCGCCAAGCTCAGTCGCCTTGCTGCTCAATTTGTTTAAGAAATTAGTAATACTATCGAACGCACTATCACTTGTTAAATTGTGTATTGAAAGATTGAAATTCAGATTCGTATCTACCGTGATTTGTGAGTCTTCTCCGCTATGCGTTCCGACTTGCAATGTTGTATCGTTGTGTTTTATAGCTTCTACGTTTTCAATTGTGCCTCCGCTACTCGTTCTATGACCAATAAAATCATCGACATTCTCTCCTGTTCCGGTCACGCTACCTGTTACAAAAATATTAGATAAGTGGCAGGAGGTAACTATTAGACCAGATCCAATTGCTCCCCCTATATAATCATCACCAATTACATTACCTGTTGAATATGTATTGCTAATATTACCATTTATTACCATCCCCCTACCTATTAATCCGCCTACATATGTAATCCCGGACACATCGCCTGTAGCATAACAATTATCAATATCAACCCCTGGGGTAGAAATACGCCCTAACAGTCCGCCAACTTCTGAACCATTACTGCTGACATTCCCGGTTGCATAGCAATTCAGTACATCTACATAGCAAGTTCCTAAAAGACCGCCAACAGAACTACTTGTTGCATCACTGTGTACATTCCCAGCTGCATAGCAGTTCTCAATGACATGATTTCCTGAACCCTTCATAGCTGCCCCAACTAACCCGCCAGTCGAAGAATTTAATGTAGATGTACAATATGCATCGCATACAGAATAACAATTACTTATGCTTGTAAATGAATATCCGACCAGTCCTCCGGCTCTATCGATTGCTTCTACGTATCCTGTAGAATAACAATTATTTATATTACCATCACATGCCCAGCCGACTAACATACCAGCCCGTTCAACCCCCGCTATTGTACCGCTAACACCAACATTTTTTATTTCACCTGATGTATAGCCGAACAGTCCTTGATGGCCGCTATCAGATCTGTTGATATATAAATTGGTTACTTTGTGCCCATTGCCGTTGAATGTTCCAGCAAAAGCTAAGTTGTCGCTGCTAGAATTCCAATACCCAATAGGAGTCCAGCCACCGTCTGATTGGTAATCAGACAGATCAATATCGTTGGTTAGGATGATTGTTTTCCCAGAACAATCATTCCCATCGTTTACCAGTTCCGCAAGTTTTGCAAGAGTTTCAGCATTCCCGATACCGATTTTAGTGTTTGATGAAATAGCATCTGCAAGATCATCAGGGTCTGTAACCGTGATGTCCGGAGTATCCATATCGACTTCTGCAATAAATCCATTGTGTTCAGCTGCACATTCTTCCAATGATTTACCATCGATTTTACCTGCTGTGTTTTTAACCTCCTGTGCCCAATCAGGAAGTGTGATGTTGTCAAAAAGCTTAATTCCGTTGTACTCGGTATTAACGTAGAGCCTGTTGATTTCACTCACCAGAGCTTGCGCTTCTTGACTCATTGCATTGAGAGAATCTGCGCCATAAGTTCCGTTGCGTGCTTGGGTAATAAGTGCGTGGATTCTGCTCCCTCTATCCTGCATCCCTGCAATAGTATCCTGCGCAACAGACAACAAATCCATTCCCATTGAGATATTGTCCGCTGCAATATCGCAAGCTGATAATTGGGCATTCATGTTTTGAGATATGCTATAATTCGCAGCATTATCTCCTGCGTGGTTGATTTTATAGCCCGTACTCATCCGCTCTATTGCGGTATTAATCCCCTTTGTTGATTGAGCAAGGTTATTCTGTACAGCAAGTGATGAAAGGTTGGTGTGTATGCTAATCATACGCACCTCCTTTTTGGGAATTCCAATTCCCTCCATTCACAATTGACGCACCATCCCATACCTGCAGTCAGGTTTACATTTACCCCCTCTCCATTCGGGATTCCGTTCCCTAAAGAAAGCACAGCAATCGGCGGGTCACAGCTTATGCCGTAGACACGCAAAATACTACTATTTTGCTTTCTCTTTAATAACCTAAACATTTTTGGAATATTCCGTTATTCTGTATATACACTTTCTTAATTCCATGTTTTGAGAAAAAACTAACGCAATTTCCCAAAATTGTTACAAATGTTTACATACGATTTAGATATAGAATAAATACAATATATTTATCCTATATAGAAATCTTCAATATATTAAGAAGCTTAATATGGTAAAAAGTAAATTAGAGGGTTAAATAAAAATCCTTCATCAGTTTTGCATCATCTTCAATATTTGGACTTTCGCAGACTATAACACCTTTAATATCAAAAGATTTAAAGGCACGGAGTAAATCTTTGTAATTCATATCGGATTCTTCCAAATTTAAATGTTTTTTTTCACCTTTTGTGCCGTAATCAATTCCCGCAACATGTGCATGGAAATTGTCTAAAGCCCTCTGTCCCAACTCGGTTCCGATTTTTTCAAAAATAGCACAAAATTCATCATACGTATTCCAAAAGCCATTATATCTTGCATGTATATGAGAAAAGTCTACACACGGAAGGACTGTTTCAAATTCTTTTGAAAGCTGTATTATTTCTTCTAAATCTCCCCATTGAGTTGATTTTCCGGTTGTTTCGGGCCGAATCCAAATTTTATTTCCAACTCTATTTAACTCCGAAGTTATAAGTTCAGTTTGGCTTTTAATCTTATTGTAAACAGTTTCGGCATCTTGCCCAAGATAAAACCCGGCGTGGTAAGTTATGCTGTATCCGCCCAATTCGTTTGCAGTCATCGCTGTTTCTATTATACGTTGAACACTTGCTTCAACTTTTTCTTCTTCTCTTGCGTTTAAATTTACATAAAAAGGAGCATGTGCAGTTATGATTTTTTTTGAATTTTTAACATCTTCTCTGCTTGCATCGGAAATCCTGACTCCGTGAACGAACTCAAGCTCCAGCCCGTCCAAGCCCATTTCATCATGAATTTCAAACCCTTTTTTATATCCCTTATTCCCCGCTCTTAAAGGTACTCCTGCTGTTAAAAAATATAACTTATCCAACGAATTTCCCCCTAACTCCTATTTACATTCATTTACCCCTATTTAAATTCTTCGCCGATTTTAGGGTTTACAATCCTTATAAAATCTTTGCTGTCGCCAATAAAGAAACTTCCAAATTGCATAATAGTGGGAACTATCAATCCTTTTGATGTTGCAATAAAGAATTTGTCATCTTCAATTTTGGAAACAGTTCCTGCCGGGTGTGGAATTGAAAACGCATCAGATGCCACCTCTACTCTCATAATTTTCATAAGGTTGCCTCTAAACGTGGTACTTGCTATTATAAAGGGGTTTAGTGCTCTGACAAATCGTTCAATTTCTTCTGCTGTTTTATTATAATTGATAAATATTTCTTTTTCAGACAAACCTTTACCTGATATAAAATCTCCTGCAGGCTGTTTAATTCTTGGTAATTCCTGTGTTTCGTATGACTGTAAAACCTGGAGCAGAAGTTCAATCCCTACAACATTCAGCTCATTGAAAATAGTTCCCATTGTGGCTTTGGAGTGAATGTGATACGCTTTTTGTGCGATAATATCGCCCGTATCGAAACCTTCATCCATAAAGTGAATAGTTACACCAGTTTCTGTCTCGCCATTCATGATAACTCTGGAATAAGGATTGCCTCCTCTATATTTTGGAAGCATTGAGGGATGAACATTTATAAATCCGTCTTTTGTTGCATCTAAGAGCACTTTGGGTATTTTGTAATTGAATGAACAGACTACTGCCACGTCAACATCTAATTGTTTAACTTTTTCAATTAATTGTGGTTCATCAAGTTCGTCATAATCGATATAATTGAGCCCTCGATTTATAACAAAATTTTTAAAATCATAAAACATGTTATGATCTTTTTTGGGGCCCAGTACGCCAACAATATTTACACCGGACATTAGCAACCCATCAAGCCCGATATAAGCCATATCTGGGATGCCTACAAAAAGTATTCTCTTTTTAAAAACGGTTCTGTTAAACATCTTCCAGTTTAGTATAACTTAAATTGAACATTTTAACAAACATGTTAAGCAAATAATTTATGCTATTGTGTAGCCATTTCCATTGCAGATTGAAGCAGTTCTTTGTTACTTTTAATCAGAGCATTTACGAGTTCCATCTGGACTTTTGCCATTTGGTAATCTGCCGCATTATTTTTAAAGTCTATGTTTGATTGTTCTAATAAACCTGAGCGAATTTCACCCCTACCGATAACAGGTTTCCCGGAATCCTCGGTTTCTACAAACAATCCATCTTTAACTTCATAAAGTCCGCTTGGGTTATGGAAATTAGCGGTTGCGATTTTGTATAAAGGAACCGACCGATTTCCGCCATCTGCTTTCCCGTATATAGTTCCGTCATTTTTAATCTCGTATTCGTCATATTTACCAAGAAACTTCCCGTTATTTGGGTCAATCCATAACTTTATATTTGTTGTAGGGATGCTCATTGCACCGCCTTTTAATGCTGTCTCTTCGTACAAATCCGCACTTATGGATTTGGTTCCTGCCATTATTTCGCCTTTATCGTTTAAAATATAACCTTGGACGGCATCTCCGTTTTTAGCACGATAAACACCTTCAGAGTCAAAGGTGAATTCACCTAATCTTGTATAAGAAACATTTCCTTCACCGTTCCTTATGACAAAGAACCCAGTTCCTTCAAAAAATAAATTTTCATTTGACGTTCCGGGGGTTGATTTACCTTGTCCAAAGTTCTTAATGTTGTGATCCAGAACAGCACCCCCTAAAAAGGTGTTGAAAGTTACTTTATTTTCCCTAAATCCGGGGGAGTATGCATTGGTCAAGTTATCTGCCAATACATCCATCCATTGTAATGTAGCTTTTTGAGTATTTACTGCTGTTGTATAAATATCATTCATTTTGCTGCCCCTTCTTTCTATCTTGCTCTCTTTCACGATTTCTGCGCTCTCGTTGGTTTAGTTCATCATAATCAAGGTTTTGGTCGCTCAACCGCTGTTTGAGAATGGGTAAATTTTCTCTCAGATATGCTTCTGCAATCTGTGTGGAAGGCAGAAAGTCTGCTGACAACTTTCCGTCTCTTGATATTTTTATAATGACGGAAATTCCATTGTCAAATTCTATTCTTATTGGTTTATTATCTTCCATTGCTTTAGCAAGCATATCTGCTAAAGTCTTTGACACATGAACTGATTTTTGTAGTGATTCTGGAGACAGATTGTTTATATTGATGTCTTTTCCGTCAACTAAATTCGCAAACACTTCGACATCACTTTCGTTCATTAAAACAGTATCATATTTAACAACAACGTCGCTTATCAAATTCGTGTTAGTATCAATCTTCTTAATTCCTTCTTCGTTTTGAACAATTTTTTCGTCGTTGTCATTATTTTCCATTACTATATTTCTATTAGCGATTGCAATATTTTCAGCCATTGTGGAAAGTATTGCGGCTTCTTCTGCTAAATCTTTTGCAGAAGAAGTTAATTTTCCGCCATTGCTGTCAGTATGACTTCCATTGTTCATGAAAGATGAAAATGGTTGTCCATCTCCGCCAAAATTCATGTTTGGCAGCATTTGAGGAAGTTTATCTTTGTTATCAATATTAAAATCATTGTTTATCATAATATTGTTATCGGCATCATTAACGAAATCTTTAGTCGATGTTTCGCCATTATCCTCCGGTTGATTTAGTTCATTAACAACATGTTCCAAGTCATCAATTGCATCAGACATTTTGGAAGGATCCTCGTTATTATTTGCAGTTTCCGCTTCGGTAACCTCTTTTGGCTCTTTTGTGTCATCTTTTTTTGCGGATTCCAAATCTTTAAGTTCATCCGCAAACTTTTTAGATGATTCTGTTGGCTGAGTTGTGTTACTTGTTTTACTGCTTTGCAAGGTTGCACTGTTCAAATTTTGTGATTTAATTTCCATTATTCTATGCCCTCTAGTTCTGCTTCTTCAATAATCTTTTTTATTTCATTTTCTTCTTCTTCTTCAATGGACTCTCTCTTGTGAATAAAGAATCGCTGTACACCAATTTCTGAGAATTGTTTTAATTCTTTTGCTTTTTCTTCTTCGCGATATGCATTGAGTTGATTTTCCTTATGTTTTTCAAGAACTTTGACTTCTTGTTCGCATTTTACAAGTTTTTGTTTCTCTTCATCCAAGATTGCTTGCAGTCTTTGTCTTTCTGCTTCTAAAGCATCGGCTTTGTCCCAGAGATGGTGAAGATAACTGTCATAGTATTCCATCATTTTGAAGTCAGCTGTTTTTTTTGATTCTATAGTTTGCTTTATTTCTGCTTCATTTTGACGGATTTTTTCTTCTGCTTCATATACTGCTTGCTGTGCTTTTTGAACAACCATCAGTTGTTCTTCTTTTTTTCTTATTCTGAAATCTAAAATCTTTTGCAATCTGTATACGAAGGGCATGATAGCTTAATTATTGCAGTTTTTTTAACAAATAGATACCTCTATATGTATGATTAATAATACTTTTATGTTTGTCAAAAGTTTCATTGAAAAAACCGTCAACAAAAAGTTAACGGTGATTATAAATCATCAAATATTCAATGGTTATATAAAAATTTTTGTATCACTAGTTATTGTTGTCTAACGTAAACATCATTAGATTGTTTCTGCAAAACTGAGTTCTGAAGTTAGAGATTATACAAAATTTTAGCATTTGTATCTTCTTTTCATTTTCAGTTTCTAGCGATTTTTTTCCAATTGTTGCCTTGTTTTCCATATGTGATGATCCTTTGTGTTAAATTTTATTTGATACCCGTATATTCTTTTTTAATTACTTTTTTGCCCTCTCTAAAATCATAATCAGTTAATAATGGTGATTGTTCATTTGAGTCAAGTTTATAAAAACATTTTTCTTTGTTATTCCATTTGAACAAATTATAATAACGGTCCATATAAAGCCCCGTTTCTATCGGGCTGGAAAATTTGTTTAGTATTTCTGCGATAACATCGCTTGAATTACCGCTATAACCTGAATATTTATGTTTAAGAACAAATTCTTGTCTCAAATTTAGCAATTCTACAGCGTGTAATTTATTATGTACAATTTTACCTCCAGGATTAATTATCTGAATGCTTAGTAATACATCGTCTATGCTATAATGGCGGCTATAAACATAATGGGAATTTTCTCTTTGTTCATTTACAATATAAGAACCGTCATCATTTACTTTAATAACGTTTTCTGCAACGATCCATTTATCCTCTGTCCAAGTGTAATAAACATCTTCTTTATATGGATCTTTTCTGAATTTTTTATTTGCTGTTTTTAGGTAATTTTTTACAATCTTGTTTTCATCTTTTGTATTTTCCGGTAATGTTTTTAAAAGTTGGTTAATTAAGTAGTATTTAAGAAGACTGTCCACATCCAAACCAGAGCGTTTTGCGTTCAGGCTTTGTGATACGTCAAACAAGTCTTCGTTTAGGACTCTTGCGGATGCATAGAGTTCACGCTGAATGCCTGAAATTATATTTTCAGTGTAATTTGTTCTGATATTCCTGTTCAGAATCTTGTAATAAACGTTTGCCATGTATATTCTCTCTTTTCACTGATATATATATAAAGTATATGAACTTAAAAAAATTGCCTTTTTTACCTAAAATATTAAGAAATGTAAAATATACGAGCAAACCCATTACTGCGATCGGATTCCGACTTGTAATGTTATTTCTTATCAGAATTCTATTTTAAGTTTTGTAACAAATATTATATATTGGCGCAATTTTGACTAGGGAAAAAACTTTATATATATACGAGTGATATAGATTACAATTATTGATTAAACCTTTCATACAACCTACACACTAACCTTCTACACATGAGGAATTATTAAACAAAATTCCGAACCTTGTCTCTTCTGACAGGGTTTTTTCTTTTGCGCAACAAAAAAGATGACACAAATATATGCGTCATCTTTTTTAAGACAAATTATTTATTAAAGAGCTGCTTTAGCTGCATCAACAACTATTTGGAAAGCTTCTTTGTCATTTACCGCAAGGTCTGCAAGCATTTTTCTGTTAACTTGGATGTTAGCTTTTTTGCAAGCATTAACAAATCTTGAGTAGCTCATTCCTTGTTCTCTTACAGCTGCATTAATTCTGATGATCCAGAGTCTGCGCATATTTCTCTTTGTAGCACGTCTGTCCCTGTAAGCATATTTAAGGGCTTTCATAACAGCAATGTTCGCTACTTTAAAGATTCTGCTTCTTGCACCTTTGAAGCCTTTAGCAAGCTTTAATATTTTTTTGTGTCTGTTACGACATACATTTCCACGTCTAATTCTCATTGTTCAACACTCCTATCTTGAATACTTCTTGTAAGGTAACTCTTTTGAAATCAAATTTTCGTGAGTTTCAGAGATTGTAATATCACTGAAAATCTTACGTTTTCTTGATTCTGACTTGTGTTGAAGCAAGTGACCGATACCTGCATGTCTTCTTGTGATTTTACCTGTTGCAGTAACTTTGTATCTTTTAGCTGCTGCACGGTGTGTTTTTAATTTTGGCATTTCATTCCTCCTTGGGCGGGGCAAATACTTTGGCTACGACAACGATGCCTAATTACTTACACCTCTTTTGGGCCCTTTTTGTAATACATTTCCGAGCAAGGCATACCACAGCACTATACTTCGGCATTAATGAGTTTATAACAAAGGATTTTCATCGTCAAGGATTTATTAATAATTATTACTGCGGAATTTCTACAATAAATGTTGAACCATTGTTTATTTCGCTTATCAAAGATATTTTTCCGTTATGAAGTTCAACAAGTTCTTTTGTGATAGTTAAACCGAGTCCGGTTGAGCTTTCTTTTTTTGTGTAAGCGCTATCAAGCTGAACAAATTTTGCAAATATCTTACCGTGATATTTAGGGTCAATACCTATTCCGTTGTCGTGGACGGCTATTTTAAAATTGTTTTCATTCTTCATAACTGCTATATCGACCTGATTATTTTCAGGAGAATATTTAATAGCATTGCTTATTAGATTATACAAAATCTGCTGAATTTTTTGATAATCTGCAAAAACTTCAAAATCATATTGCATTGCGACATCAAGTTTGACATTTTTCTTTTGTGCGAGGGGTAAAAGAATATTACAAGCCTCTGTAACAGCTCTGCTTATCTGGAAAGTACTTTTTACGATTTTCATTGCGTGAGCTTCGATTTTTGACATGTCGAGGATTTCATTTATCATTCCTAAAAGATGTGTAGCAGAAACCTTGATATCATTAATATATTCTTCCTGCTTATCATTTAGTTTGCCGTATATTTGAGTTCCAAGGATTTCGGAAAACCCGAGAATAGAGTTTAGAGGGGTTCTCAATTCGTGCGAGATGTTCGCTAAGAATTCATTTTTAACCTTATCGGCTTCTAAAATCCTTTCATTTTGCTCTTTTATGGTTTTATAAGCTTCCTGTTTTTCAAGTATACCGTCTTTAAGTGCTTTGAGTTGGATTTTGAAAACATTTGATAATTCCATATCTTTCAAAATGTAAGAAAGTATACAGGCTGCTGCCTGAATTGATTTTAAATCTTCATTGGAATAGAAATTGTGTTCCTTTTTTGCAAGAAGTATTATCCCAAAAACAGTTGATTTTATTGAAATTTTTACCAATAGATATGATTTTTTATTAAGTTCATTAAGTTTTACCAATTTCAAGAACTTATCATCAGAGGATAATATTTCACCGGATTTATCAAATAATTTTTTCTTATAGATTTCTTTGTAAGGGAATATACTTTCAATCTTATAATTTGCGTGTTTTTTGTAAGAATATTTAAGCTGCAGGCTTTCGGGATTAAGAAAATAGATAAATCCTTCATCAAAACTAACCATTTGGGAAAGTTTTTCAAAAATTGTCTGTCCCGCTTTGTCTGAATTAAGGTTAATTTCAAACAATGAAGGTATTGTTTCAATAATATCAGCCACTTGTCCCCCCTCTTATTAACTATTATATGATATCATATATTTTTGAAACCATGTAGCAAATTTTATTTTTACGAGTTTTAATATAGTCAGAAATATAAAAAGAAAGGATTTTTAACATGAAAGTAAATAATATTTCAGAATCTCAACCACAGTTTAAAGGGAAATTGGTATTATATAATGTAAAACAAAATGGCAAGTCTATTTCATGCAAAACTGTCGACACCAAAGGAATAACAATTGAACGAGTTCCGGAATATTTAAAAGGACTCACATACGCAGCCAAATCATTGATTCGGACAGATTCAAATGAGGTGCTTGAATTGAACATACCTTATGAAACAGTTGAAGCTGCTTATAAAAGAGTGGTTGATACTGATAAATCTGAAAATCTCATTCCTTCCAGCGAGTACAGCACTCCAGGATTTTTTGGATAAATAATTAAAAAATATTTTAAAGCAATTCTTTAGTGTAGCTAACCTGCTGTAAGAGAAAATATTTCATAGATTTCCTCATCTGAAAGTTCTGTTATAATCTTTTCCCCTTCATATACGGCCAAATCAGCAAGTTCTTTCTTTGATTTGAGCATTTCATCAATTTTTTCTTCAAACGTTCCTAGGGTAATCATTCTGTGGACCATAACATTCTTATCCTGTCCTATACGATATGTACGGTCGGTTGCCTGTTCTTCAACTGCAGGGTTCCACCAAAGGTCGTAATGAATAACATTAGTAGCACTTGTTAGGTTCAAACCTGTTCCGCCGGCCTTTAAAGAAAGTATCATAACTTTTCTTTCAGAATTATTCTGAAAATCTTCGATTAAAACTTCTCTTTGCGGAACTGTTAAAGAACCATGGAAGAAAGACGGATTTGTGTTGCATTCTTCTTCAATTATTTTAACAAGCAAGTCTCCCATTTCTTTGTATTGGGTAAATATAAGTGTTTTTTCACCATTATCAAGAATTGTATTAACCAAATCAACACACTTTTCGGCTTTCCCGGACAATTCTTTTGACATATCACCGCTTTTTAAGAATTGATATGGGTGGTTGCAGATTTGTTTAAGAGCTGTTATTAGCTTGAAGATATTCCCTCTTCTATTTACCCCCGTAAATCCGCTGATTTTTTGCATCATTTCATTGAGTGTTTTTTCATACAAAATTGCCTGCGGTTTAGCAAGATAGCAATAATCATTGAGCATCATCTTTTCGGGCAAATCCGAAATTACGTTTTTATCTGTCTTTAATCTTCGTAAAACAAACGGTGAAACAGAGAGTTTTAGTTTTGACGCTCTTTGTTTTTCTTTAAATCTTTCAATAGGAATTGCATAACTTTTTTGGAATTCTTTTAGTGAGCCAAGATACCCTTTATTAATAAAATCAAATATACTCCATAGCTCTGTGAGCCTATTTTCCACAGGGGTACCTGTCATAGCTATTTTGATATCTGATTTCAGAATTTTTATTGCTATAGTTTGTGCAGTATCCGGGTTTTTAATATTTTGAGCTTCGTCAACGACTATCATTCCCCATGTTTGCTTTTTCATTTCTTCAACATCAATACGCATAATTGCATAGGTTGTTAAAATAATATCTTTTTCCAAATCAAGTTTTCTGTCCAGTCCATGGTAAGTCGCAACCTTTAATGACGGTGCAAACATTTGGAGTTCTTTCATCCAGTTCCCCATAAGTGTAGTAGGGCAAATTACGAGTACCGGGTTTTTAAGTTTATTTTCCTCTTTAAGTTTTAGGATCAAACTTATAACCTGAATAGTTTTACCAAGTCCCATATCATCAGCCATACAACAGCCAAATCCTTTTGATACGTTTGTCCAAAGCCATTTTAGTCCGGTTTTTTGATAGGGTCTTAATTCTCCCGTTAAATCAACGGGAATATTTACTTCGACAGGTTTTGCAAAATCTTTGATTACGTTTGCATAAGCATCATCATAATTGAAGTCATAGTTTTGAAGCTGACCTGACATTGAAGCGTGTATAAGTTCTAACCTTGTCATTCTCTTATGGTTAGCGTTTGCTATTTGTTCATATAGTTTTTTACCTTCGGTTTTATCTACGATGATGTACTTCCCGTTATATCTGATTAAGCCATCGTTACTTTCATCAAGAAGTTTATTGAATTCTTCAAGAGAAATCTTTTCATCACCTAAAGCAACTTCATACGAAAATTCCAGAATATCATCAAGTGAAATCGCATTTGATGAGACTGTATTAAATATGTTTATTAAGTCATCAGAACGGTTCGCTTTAACTTTTGCATTTATTGATGCTCTTGGAATAATTATATTTGTCAATTCATCCGGTAAAATAACTTCAATTTGTGCCTTTTGCAAGTAATATGCAGTTTGTGCAATCAATTTGTAAACCTCATTCAGGTTAAATACAAGAGATAGTCTTTCCTCATCTTCAAAAAGTGTTTCAAGTTCAGGCATGTATCTAAGTGCATAATTTAATTGTTTCTCAACGATTTTACCAATATCTTCTGTATCCAAATCCCATATTTTTTCTTTGTGGTACAAATCATCAATTAAAATAGTTTCACCATTCTGTCTATTTTTTATATGAATCTTTAATTCAAATTTTTCATCACTAAGTTTATTAACCTGAAAATATGGTATTAAATCATATTTGCCCAAATAAAGTTCATCAAACCATTGAGCAAAGTTTTCCGCCAAATCTTTTCCTTTCATAAAGCATCTTTGCTCAAGGTCTTTTATCATATAATGACCGGATTTTATGTCTTTAAATCTGTATGATTTTATACCTAAAAATCTATAAACCAGGTAGTTTAGATATTCTCTTACAAAATTTTCGACAAAATTTTTAGGTTTTTCGCCTTTTACAAAAAGGTTCTCGGGTACATTCTTTTCAAGCTCGTTGATGATTTTTGCAGATTCTTTGTTTGAAACGATAGGTTCATAGACTATCCTGAATGAACCTCCGCTTAATCCTTCCCTGCGTTTGACCGACGGAATGAAATAGAGTTTTTCAATAAGCTTCATGACAAAATGCGTAAGTTTATTGAAGTATGCAAAAGTTTGTGTTAAGGCAGAAAAATCAACGATTTCTCCAAACCCGCCAAAATAATCCAAAACCAAATCTAGAGGCATTACATAACCGATTTTCCCGTTTACCTCTTGGGGGGTATATCTGAACATTGATCCTTTTGATTTTAGATAAAATTGAAAGTTGTTAGTAGGTGTGACAAAAAATGATAATTTGCCATGTTCATTTATAAGGAAAAAATCAGTATTTCTGACAGGAGAATTGGGGCTCAGAAAGATACCTTCAAATTCATCTTCAATAAGTTGGTAAATTAGGCTCAATGTATAACGAAAGTCCTTGTTTTTAAATCCGCTGGGATTTTCGCTCAAGTTATTAAAGAATTCATCTACATTGTTTTTCTTTAAAGATAAATCTATTTCTAAAGCTTTTGTTTCTTCTGCCATACTTTTTTTAAACTCCGGCCGGAACTTTTAACATACTCTTTCCTGTCATTTCTTCAGGTTGTTTAAGCCCCATCAATTGAAGAATTGTTGGAGCAACATCACATAATGCACCGCCGTCTTTCAATCCTATTTCATAAGGTGGATTAATAATTGCAAACGGAACTTCATTTGTAGTATGTGCTGTATGCGGTTTTCCTGTTGTTTCGTCAAACATTACCTCGGCATTTCCGTGATCGGCGGTCAATACCATTGTTACATTGTTTTCATAACAACTTGCTGCAATTTTTCCGACGCAATCATCAACGACTTTGCAAGCTTTTGTTGCGGCTTCGAGATTACCTGTATGTCCTACCATATCTGGATTCGCAAAGTTTACTAAAATGAACCCATATTCTTTATTTTTAAGAGCTTGTAAAACATTTTCACAAACTTGAGGAGCACTCATTTCGGGTTGCATATCATATGTCGGAACCTTTGGTGATGGAACAAGTTTTCTTGTTTCGTGAGGTTGTGGCTCATCAATCCCGCCATTAAAGAAGAATGTTACATGTGCATATTTTTCTGTTTCTGCAGTTCTGAACTGATTTACACCATTTTGTTCAAGTATATCTCCTAAAATGTTTACGGGTTTGAATTTTGGAAATGCAACAGGAAAGTCAAAAGATGCATCATAACTTGTCATAGTACAATAGTAAATGTTATTCAGGACTTTCTTTCTGTCAAATCCGTCAAAATCTTTAAAATTAATAGCTTTGGTAATTTCTCTTGCTCTATCCGGTCTGTAGTTGAAGAAAATAATAGAATCGTTGTCGTGAATTCTTGTTTCTTCTCCGCCAGCAACTATCGGCAGTACAAATTCATCAGTTACACCATTTTCGTAAGATTTTTTAACCCCTTCAACAACGGAGTTCGCTTTTTCGCCTTCACCTAATAGTAAACAATTATAACCCTTTTCAACTCTTTCCCAACGGTTATCTCTGTCCATAATATAATATCTTCCGACTGCAGAAGCTATTTGTGGAAGATTATGTTTTGACAATTCTTCTTCAACCTTTTGTAAATATTCGCAGGCACTTGATGGCGGAGTATCTCGTCCGTCAAGGAATGCGTGCACATATACTTTTTTTAATCCTTCTTTGTCAGCCATTTGAATAAGGGCAAGCAAGTGATCTAAAGATGAGTGCACACCGCCCGTAGAAACAAGCCCATATATATGGAGTGCAGAATTATTTTCCTTTGTGTGGTTAATTGCTTCCAAAAATTTTTCGTTTGTAAAAAATGAACCGTCTTTTATAGCATTGTTGATTTTCGATAAATCCTGATAAACGATTCTTCCTGCACCTAAATTTAGGTGTCCAACTTCGCTATTTCCCATTTGACCTGCCGGAAGTCCTACATATTCTCCATCTGCGTGAATCTTTGTTGAAACACTTTCTTTTATAAGTTTTGGAACATTAACTGCTTTTGAGAGTTTTGTAGCATCATATTCGCATTTCCCCTTGGAAATTCCCCATCCGTCCATTATACATAACGCAACTCTGTTTACACTAACCATAATTTCTCCCTTTATACTTGTATTTAACCAACATAGTTTATGACAAACAGGGGTAAATGTCAATCGAGAGCTTTCCTATGGGTACATTAAATTTTTCAAAAAACACCATGTTAAGAAATGTAACAATAAATTCAAGAAGTGAAATCAGGGAAAATTTATATACTTTATATATATGTAAGATGTAAAGTTCAAGATACGAGGTGTAAAACATGTCAACTAATGTTAATTTAAACGTACTTAAAGATTTTATAACTGATAAATTAGGTGGTGATAAACTAACAAAGCACCAAGCTCAGAAACTTGACATTGATTACAATGATTTTATTAAAGGTGATATTGATGAAAATAGCTTTTTAGATCTTGATGAAATTATTGATAGTAAAGATTTGTACAGCAAATTCGCTACATTATATACAGAAGAAACAAATAAAAAAGCGGAAGCTAAAGATAAAGAAAAAGAAAAGGAAGAACAGAGCAAAGTCCCAGATGGTCCTGGCGGTGCAAAGGCGTAATTCGAGAGCAGATAAAGAGCGAGTAACAAAGAAAAAAGAGAAGAGAAAGCAACAAAAAGAAAAATCCAAAAACACGAAAGAGAGAACAAAGAGAAAAACGGAACCTAAATGGTTCCGTTTTCTTATTTGGCAATAATTTTGTCGCCATCTATTTTTAGTAATTTAACGATTTTCAGGGTATTAAATTCACTGTTTTCCATAAGTACATTTATATAATTTCGAGTAATACCCTTATATAAACCGGTTTGTTTGTCCTTATGTTTTTCCGTCAGGACTTCCTGATCTGTGTCAAGATTTGCTTGCAGAAAATTCCCAAATTTTTCTTTTGAAATCTGTTTTATTATGTCAGCCCGTTCTTCTTTAATCTTATCTGGCAAATGCCCTTCCATTTTCTCAGCAAAGGTTCCCTTTCTGATAGAATATGGAAATGTATGAATTTGGCTCAATTTTGATTTTTTAAGGTTTTCAACAGTTGTGACAAATTCTTCTTCCGTTTCTCCGACAAATCCTGCTATTATATCACTGCCCAAAAACGGGTTATCGAACCTTGAAAAGATATCTTCAATTTGGTCAAGGTAGTATTCAACCGTGTAATGCCTGTTCATGCGCTTTAACGTTGAATTACAAGCAGATTGAAGTGAGAGATGAAAATGTGGGCAGAACTTTTCGCTTGCCTGTAGAAAATCTAAAAGCTCTTTTGAAATTTCGTGCGGATTAAGAGAGCCCAGTCTATATCTTGGAATATTTGTTTCTTGTTCTATCCTTTGTAAAAGGGGAAGAAGTCCTCCGGCATATAAACCTATATGAATTCCGGTTAAAATAACTTCCTTATACCCGTGTTCAACGTATTTGTTAATTTCATTAATGATAAAATCAGGTTTTGCGCTTCTTGATCTTCCACGTCCAAACGGAATTATGCAGTATGAGCACCTGTTGTCACATCCGTCCTGAATTTTTAAACTCATACGCGTTTTTGTAGTATCTTCCAATGTAACTTCGCAAAACTCATTTGCACTCATTAAGTCTTTGACGGCAAAATTTTCGTTTTTTTCAAGGTATTCTGCGATTTTAAACTTATCTTCGTTGCCAAAAACATAATCTATATACGGATTATCTAAAAGATCTTCTTTTTCTATCTGGGCAATACATCCTGTTAAAATTGTTTTTAAACCAAGATTATGTGCGTGTCTTAAGAGGTACATCGCCTCATTATCGCTCTTGTGGGTGACGGAGCAGGAATTGAGTACATAAAAATCCGCATCAATTTCTTTATCAACTTGCACAAAACCAGCTTTAACAAGATTTTGGGTAACAATTTGCCCTTCAAACTGATTAGATTTGCATCCCATAGATTTTAGGTAAAACTTTTTCATAGAACAATTATAATATAAATGTTGTTTTTATCTCGCTAGAATATTATTGACACCTGATTAAAAATATACAATACTAATCATTATGAAAATAACAAAAGTGGATTCTATAGATTTGATTATGCTTCAAAATGTTTTGGCTTCAAATAAGATTACCGAAAGCCAAAAAGCGGATTTTATAAAAAATAACAAAACCCAAATCGAAAAGATTATAAAACTTGAAGTCACGCCGGTTGAATTTAAAGGGTTAATGAAAAGCAGGCCGTTACGCAAATTTAGACCGCTTAAAAATTCTTTTACCAAAAGAGGGGACAAAATTTTACTTGCAAATACATTGGGTATTTCTGTTGATGAGGTGGAGGATTATATAAAAGAAGTTAAGGAAGATATGTCGGATATTTCTGATTTACGATTTTTGCCTCAAGATAAGATGGAATCTTTAAAAACTTATATCTATCGACATGGTTCAAAAGATGATATTATATCTTTCCTTGATTATGAGCTTCATTGTGCGAAAGATACCTTAAAGACGCTTTATTCTACTCTTGAATACCATACGGGAGGGATAGCAGACTATTTCATCCGTCCCATTCACAGAATGGATAATAGAACGATGGTACGGCTTTACAATGTTATAAGCAAACATCTTGATCAGGCAAAGAGTGCAGGAACTATTACAGAAAAGCAAAATTCTGATATTGCAAAATGGGCTCTTATTCAGATATACAAAATCCAAAATAATTCAAAATTTATTAATGCCGTAAAAACTTACAGTGTCTTATCTCAATAAAAGACTAGATAGTTATCAGATACCACGTCACAAGAGTCAGATAGACAGCCAACCCGATTACGTCTATTGTTGTTGCAATAACAGGACCTGATGCAACGGCAGGGTCACATTTCATTTTTTTAAGAATTAATGGTGTACAGGTTCCAATCATCGTGGCGATAGTCATATTCAAGGTCATTGCAAGTCCTACAATCAACCCCAGCTGAATATGATTTTGCCATCCCCAGGTAACAATTGCAACGACAAACCCGAAAATACATCCGATACTCAATCCCGTAACAGTTTCTCTCCAAATATAATGCCAACCTGATTTTAAAGTTATCTGCCCTGTTGACATACCACGAACCATAAGTGTAATACTTTGGGTCCCTATATTTCCGCCTAATCCTGCTAAAAGGGGCATAAATGCGGCAATCAGGGGAAGTGCTGTAAAGGTTTTGTCATAATGGCTTGTAATAGATACTGCAAGGAACTCTCCAATTAAGGTTATTAAAAGCCAAGGAGTGCGAGCTTTTATAGCATGTCCTATACTTCCTGTCAAAACATCATCGTCATCATCCCCTAAATCTGTGACGATACCTGATGATGTAAGGATTTCATCAGTCGTTTCTTCTTCAACAACGTCCTGTACGTCATCCCAAGTGACAATTCCTTTTAAATGATCATATAAATCGACAACCGGAAGAGCATTAAACTGATATTTCATAAAAATATCCGCAATATGCCCCTGATAATCATCAACATGAACCTTTACGATATCTTTAGACATTATATCCGAAACACTTAAATCAACCGGAGAAGTTAAAAGAGTTCTCAGAGAAAGGACTCCTATGAGGTGGTTATGCTTATCAACGACATAAACGTAATAAAGTTCCATGTTTTCCTTTTCCGCTTTTATTCTTATCGTGTCCAAAGCATCTTTTACGCTCATATTAACGCCAACCGTTAAAACAACCGGGTTCATAATACCGCCTGCGGTATCGTCATTATAGGTAAGCAGTTCACGAAGTTCCGAAGAGAATTTTTCAGGCAGATTATCTAAATATGCCTGGCTTTCGTCATCCTCCATATCGCCAAGAACGTCTGCAGCTTCATCATGCGGCAGTTTTGAAATTAATCTTGAGGCAACTTCTTCATCAATATCTCCAAGTATTTCAACCTGTAATTGAGGAGGAAGATATTCAATAACTTCTGCAGCTTTTTCATCATCCAATTTTGTAAAGCAAGCGAGCCGTTCTTCAGGTTTTAATTCTTGGAAAATATCAGCAATATCGGCAGAATGATATGTAGCAAGCTCTTCTCTGAGTTGTTGTTCAGTATCAGTATCCATAAGTTCTTGTATTCTGTCTATCGTGTTTTCCAAATTTTGCATTTTGCTTGCCTTTAAATTTTCTCTTAATCAGATACTTGTGAGAGGTGATTTTATTTCTCTATCCCTATCTGTAATTTGTGAATTGGAGCGGATAATCATATTTATCTTCATTCTTGCGGAGAAGTTGAATTACTTCTTGTAGATCGTCTTTGCTCTTACCAGAAACTCTTACCTGTTCGCCCTGAATAGAAGCTTGTACTTTGAGTTTTGAATCTTTAATATCTGCAACAATTTTCTTGGAAAGCTCTTGTGTTAAACCTTTTCTCAAGTTGAAAACTTGTCTAACATTGCCACCAAGGGCATTTTCTATTGTTTGGGCATCGAGAATTTTTGTACTTAGTCCTCGTTTAACTAACTTTGTTTGGAGAATATCATAGATATTCCTCAATTTCATTTCGTCATTTGTCGTAATTGTAATACTCTTATCTGCTTCTAAATCTATTTGTGAATTAGAATTTTTCAAATCAAAACGTGAGGTTAAATCTCTCTTAACCTGGTCAACAGCGTTAACAAGCTCTTGTTTGTCAAACTCGGAAACAATATCAAAACTGCAATCTTTAGCCATATTCATACTCCTGTTTTACCAACAGTTATATAATAGCATGAATAGGAAAAATTTTAGCCAAAAAGTTTATGCATAAATCTTCCGAATTTCGTTTGATTAATACGCAAATCTTCTCCTTGCGGTATGGTTTCCATCGGGTATCCTGCTACCCTTGGTCGTTCATTTAAATCGACCGGAGGATATCCGTATCTTGCTTTCATATTTTCGTAAACATTTCCGGAATACATGCTGTTCATTCCGAAACCACCCATTGGCATTACCATAAAATTACACCTTTATCTAAATACTACACACTTATATAAAGTAATTTTTAATCTAAAAATTGCCTTTTATGTAAAGATTTGTAAATTAATCTTTTACAGGTTGATAACATGGTGTAAGTCCGAATATTCCGTATATTAAAATCAAAATATTATGCATAGTAATCCAATTTTTGTTGCTTTTGTACTTTTTCTGCTTGTTTCTTTATTGCTTTTGCCTGAGAGGCAACTTTATAGTCCTGCTCAGATGGGTCAGAGGGCGCAAGAGCAGATTTTATTACAATGTCAGCATGTTCAATAGTTTTCTCCGGATTTTCTTTATCCAAAGTCGGCATTTGAATAGAAACATGCCCGCCTATGGGAATTCCATTTGAATCTTTTTCAATTACGATTGAGCCGGCTAAAGAGCCTGCAGCATTTTTATGAGCAAGTTCATGAGCATAAATCTCATTATACCTCTGTCTGATAGCTTGCTGCTGCATGTTCCTGAACATTGAGACTGTTTTACAATCCATTTAAAAACCCCACGCCTTTGTATCGCTTTATCATTATACATTTTTTTTCCTCTTTTGCAATAGGCATGTTAACTATTGTAAACGTTGATGTTATAATTGACTTGAACAGAGTAAAACAAGGAGGCTTTTATGGTATCAGCAATGTTAAATGAAACAAAATTTAATACAAGATTGGGGCTATCTGCAATTTTTTATAATTCGGATTTCTCAAAATTTTCAAGTTACATAACAGCTGCGACTGAAGAATTTAAATCCAGAGCAAATAAAGCAGGACAATTCTTGAATTGGGTGGATTTGCCGGAACATCAGCTTTCAAGGCTTGGTAGCATATATTCAATGGCAGCAGAACTTAAATCTAAAACAGGAGCTAAGTATTTAACAGTTCTTGGTATTGGTGGCTCAAAGCATACGGTTGAGAATATGCTGAGCATCAACGGATTGAATATAGGAAATCATGATATTCTATTCTATTCCGATGTCGATTCTGCAAGTTTTAACAGGTATTTATACTTGATAGGAAATGACGTTACAAACTCTAACTATCTTGTTGCTTCAAAGTCCGGTTCGACATTTGAAACAAAAGATGGTTTCTTGAGACTTAAAAAAATGTTGGAAGATACTTATGTTGAAAGGGGCTTGTCCTTAAACGAAGCAAGCATAAAAGCTGCTTCTCATTTTATTGCGGTAACTGATAAAAACCCGGATAAGAGTGAATTAAGGAGAATGTCAAATTCTGAAAACTGGTTGGGAGATCTTTATATTCATGATGATGTAGGCGGAAGGTTTTCGGCTTTGGACGATCACGCATTATTCACATTAGCATATGCTGGAATGTCGAAGTCCGATATGGAAGAAATGCTTAAATCAGCTCAAAAAGTATCAGAATTGTCTTTAAACAATGATATAACTTCAAATTTAGCCTACGCTGAAGCTGCTTTTTGGGCTGGGGCAAGACTTGAGGGTATTTATTCATCGGTTCATCAGTATATGGGTTCTATGTTTGAATACACGGTAAATTGGCATTCCCAAATGCAGAATGAATCCGTTAAAGACACATCAAAACAAATTGCAAAAGTACCTGACGCAATGCATCATAGCTCCGAAGCTCATTTTAATCCAGATAATAAGTTTGCATTTGCACTAACTGCACCTTGTGACAATGGTGTGTCAAGAGAAAATGCGGAGGGTTATATTAGCGCTCTAAGCAAATCATATGCTCAAACTGGCTCATTTTTCTGTGAATACCTTGATACATTGTCATTAGGGTTAACTCCATCTGCAGCGGGTGCATTAGTTCAACTAAGAGCATTTGCTACTGTTTATCAAGAAATTATCACTTGTATGTATAAATCAGAAACTTTGCCGGAAGTTCTTTCAAGTGTTCTGCAGCCGCATGTGGAATTCTATAAAAAGAATCTTAAACCACAGGCTGATGGGAAAGATGTTGTCGTAGCGGGAAGAATTTCTAAATAGGAATACAGTTATAAAAACAGACACTGCCTTTTCCGTTAATTGTAAAGACAGTGTCTATTTTTTTTATGTAACGTATTTATTTTAGCCAAGATATTTAAGTGCTTCTGCGGCAAGCATTGCAACATCTTTATTTTTATCTTTTGACGTTATCTTGAG
>JAEEGL016682567.1_pt1 | contig 22064 bp, 18 predicted proteins | sample 9134231 | NCBI WGS metagenome assembly JAEEGL01 (sample SAMN16246548, study PRJNA631951) | gut metagenome | biome: gut microbiome; feature: rumen; material: fiber-attached | host: Bos | place: Iran: Karaj | collected 2018-10 | reverse complement strand
GTCGCCGCAGGCGCCGCGGCGGCGCACGAGCTTAAAAGAACAGATGCGGCGATCAGCGCCGCAAAAATCGCTTTTTTCATACCGTATCCTCGCTTTTGCTTACTGTATTTATAATAGCATTGATAGAATGAAAAGTCAAGACGCAAACCGAAATCGCTTGATTTTTTAATATTTTCAATGTATAATAAGTGTAAATACTATCAGGAGGCCGGTCATGTTCAGAGAAATGAGAAGAATAAAGCAGGCGCTTTCCGAGGGTGAATGCGTAAAGATACTGAAAGAAGAGAAACGCGGCGTTCTCGCCGTGTCGGGCGACGGCGGATATCCTTACGCCGTGCCGATCAATTTTTATTACGACGAAGAAGAAAACGCGATATATTTCCACTCCGCTAAAAACGGTCACAAGATCGACGCGATGAAAAACTGCGATAAGGTCTGCTTTACCGTCATAAACGGCGGAGAGAAGAGTGACGACTGGTCGTATTACGTCAAAAGCGTGATCATATTCGGACGCGCCGCGCCCGTTACCGATCCCGACTTAAAACTGAAAAAACTGAAGGCATTCGGCATGAAATATTATCCGAGCGAAGAAGAGCTTGAAAAAGAACTTGCTCGGGATTACGGGCGCGTCGAGCTGATGTGTATCAAGGTCGAACACATGACGGGCAAACTCGTACACGAAAAATAGAAAACAAAGCAAAAACGGCGGTCACGATTTCGTGACCGCCGTTTTTTTGCATTATTCGATGCTGATCTTACGCGACTGCGGTATCTCTTCCTTCTTTTTCGGAAGGGTAAGAGTAAGCACGCCGTTTTCGTGTTTCGCGCTGATCTGCGCCGCGTCGACTTCGGAGATGTTGAAACTTCTCGTTACGGAGCCTGAATATCTCTCGCATCTGATATAGCCCTTTTTCTCTTCGGTCTCTTCGCCGTGTTTTTCAGCCGTGATCGTGAGGATATCGTCCTTTACGTCGATGCTGATCTCATCTTTCTTATATCCCGGAAGCTCAGCTTCAATGATATAAGCCTCGCCCGTATCTCTGATATCGGTCTTAATCATGCCCTGATTTTCATCGCCCCAGAGCGATCTCTGCCATGCTCTGAAATCCTTCCACGGGTCATAAGAATTCTTTTTATATGTTGTGATTCCGTACATAATGATTACCTCTTTTCCGGGAGCTTACGCTCTCTTTTTTTGTTTGACTATATGATACTCCACGATTGTTAAAGAAAAAAGTTCTTTATATTGATTTTTTGTAAAAAATAGCACTCGATACGATAAAGTGCTAAAATTTTTGATAAAACAAAAGCTGCTGACGATAAATTGTCATAAAAAACCTCGAGGACGACGGTAATATTCGTCAAATAGTAGCAATTATGCGTATATAGTGACAACGCGCTTTCATATCATACGGAAGCGCGGCGACATATCATATAATAAACACGCAATATGAAAAATAAAGGTGATAAAATGAATTTTATGTCGGAATTGCATCCCGTCCTCGGCGGGCTTATCGCAACTCTGTTTACATACGCGGTGACCGCGCTCGGCGCGTCGCTCGTGTTCTTTTTCAATAAAGTGAGCAAGACTCTGATCGACATTATGCTCGGATTTTCCGCCGGAGTAATGATCGCGGCGTCGTTCTGGTCGCTGCTTGCGCCGGCGATAGATATAGCCGCGCGGCTCGGCAAAAACGCCGCTTTGACCGTATCCGCCGGTTTTCTCTGCGGCGGCCTGTTCGTCATCGCCGCGGACGTTCTGATGTCAAAAGCCGATAAGATGAAAAATGCGGAAAAGAAAACAAAACGGTCCGTTCTGCTGTGCGCTGCCGTGACTCTGCATAACGTGCCCGAAGGGCTCGCCGTAGGCGTGGCTTTCGGATCGCTTGCGAGCGGAGAACCGGGCGTGTCGCTGACTGCGGCTGTGATGCTCGCGCTCGGTATCGGCATACAGAACTTTCCGGAAGGCGCGTGCGTCGCGATGCCCCTATACGTTTCCGGCAAGAGCAAAATGAAGAGTTTTATGATAGGCCAGGCGAGCGGCGCGGTGGAGCCGTTTGCCGGAGTGCTCGGCGCGCTTTTCGCTTCGGCGGCAAACGAGGCTCTGCCTGCCGCGCTGTCGTTTTCGGGCGGAGCGATGATCGCCGTGGTGTGTTCGGAGCTGATCCCGGAGGCGTTTGAAGGCAACAAGTTCGCCGCGGAGGCGGGGATCCTCTCCGGATTTATCGTTATGATGGCTCTCGACGTCGCTCTCGGCTGAAAAGTGATGAACTGATTGTAACCGAATTGTAAAATATGACTTTTGAGGTGACAAATTTCGCGTTAGCTATTGTAATTTGAAAATTTATAATATATAATAAAGTCACCCTCAAAAGTGGCATTAAAGTTAACCGCTCAATCACTGAAATTGCACTGCTTGTGGATAAAAGTGTGGAGAATGTGGATAACTTCACAGGAGGGAATAAAGCGGAAGTGAGGTGACAGACCGTGTTTTTGGGTGAATTTAATCATACAGTCGACGGCAAAGGCAGAGTGTTTGTCCCCGCTTGCTACCGCGACCAGCTTATCGGTAAATTTTACGTCTCGATAACCGAAGAGAAATGCGTGAAGCTATACTCAAAAGAAGAGTGGTACAAATTCTGCGACAGATTCGACGATATACGCGGTGAGAAAAACACCAAATCGAGCCGTTTTATTTTCCGAAACGCAAACGAAGTCGAGCTCGATACGAGCGGCAGACTTCTGATCCCCGAAAAACTGAGAAAACACGCGGAGATCAAAAAAGACGTAGTGATCATCGGCAGAAACACTCTCGCCGAGATCTGGGATAAAGACCTGTTCGACAAATACGTCGAGACCGAAGATAAAGAAGAGATCATGGAATACATCAACGAGGCAGGTATTCCGACATAATGAAAAATACGTCTGCATCGGACTTTTCGCATTATTCCGTGCTGCTTGAAGAGACCGTCGGGATGCTGAACGTAGCCCCCGGAGGAATCTACTGCGATCTCACTCTCGGAGGCGGCGGCCACAGCGAAAAAATAGCGGAAAAGATAGTTGACGGCAGACTGATCTGCATAGACGCCGACACGACGGCGATCGAAGCTTCGAAGATCAGGCTCGCGCCGTATAAAGATAAGATCACGTTCGTACACAGTTTCAACGATAAGATCGACGCGGTGCTCGATTCGCTCGGCGTCGATAAAATAGACGGCGCCGTCGCCGATCTCGGCGTATCGTCGTTCCAGCTCGACTGCGCCGAACGCGGATTTTCTTATATGAACGACGCGAAGCTCGATATGCGATTCGACACCGGCTCGGACACGTCGGCGTACGATATCGTGAATTTCAAAAGCGAAGATGATTTAAAAAGAATAATATATATATACGGAGAAGAAAACTACGCTCCGCAGATAGCGAGAAATATCTGCAGAGCCAGAGCGGACAAGCCGATAGAAACGACGGCTGAGCTCGTCGATATCATCAAGGCGTCGATGCCGGCGAAAGCGAAGCAGGGCGGTCATCACCCCGCGAAGCGCACGTTCCAGGCGATACGCATAGCGGTGAACGGCGAACTCGAAAATCTTCCCGTAATGATCGACAAGGTCATAGACAGACTCAAGCCCGGCGGACGGTTCGCGGTGATAACCTTTCATTCGCTTGAAGACAGGATAGTCAAGACCGCGTTTGCCGAAGCCGCCAGGGGGTGTACCTGTCCGCCTTCTTTTCCCGTCTGCGTATGCGGAAACAAAGAAAAAGTCAGGATCGTAACGAAAAAGCCTCTGATCCCTTCCGGGACCGAACTTGAAGAGAACCCGCGGAGCAGGAGCGCAAAGCTTCGCGTCTGCGAAAAAATATAGGTGAGAGAAATGACGAACAACGCACTGAGACCGATCGACGAAAGAAAACTGCAGAAAGCGCAGGCAAACGGCGTCGACACGAAAGTTCTTCCCAAAAATAAAATATACGATACATATACGACGAAGACCGAAGCCGAGACGAAGAAACTGCCTTACGGCGTGATCATAGTTATATGCATCTGCACGATAATGTCGCTTTTTGTCGTTTATCTCAGCGTCAGGATCAACGAGATCAACAGCGAGATCTCGTCGCTTAACTCGAGCCTTGCACAGATCAGAGAGCAGACCGCCGACGCAAAAGCCGAGCTTGCCGACAAAAAAGACATAACCGAGATCCGCAAAGCCGCGGAATCGTACGGTATGGTCCGCGCTGAGACGCTGCCTTCCCACTACGTGTCCGTAGGCGGCGAAGACAAGGTCGTTTTATACGGGGACGACGATGAAGACGACGAAATATCTTTTCTGTCGCTCATGTCGGCGTTCCGCGACAGTATAAACTCTTTTATCGAATATTTACGCTGAAGAAAGAATATAGTAAAACGGAAAAGGGCAGAGATCTGTCCGGTTATTCACGGGCTGCCGCAATACAAGCGTTAGCCCGGATTTGATTTACGGAGAAATTATGGCAAGTATCAAACCACGCAAAGTACACTGGCGGGAGATAGTGACGGTCCTGCTGTTTTTGTTGGTCACGTCTGTCGCGATATGCCGTCTGTTCTATATGCAGATCATATCTTATGACGAATACAGATCGAAAACGGATATAAGCATAGCGTCCGAGACTACCGTCACCGCCTCGCGCGGCCTTATAACCGACAGATACGGCGTAGTGCTCGCCGATAACAAGACGGTCGAGCGAGTGTTCATTTCGCCTGCCGATATGGAAAACGAATCAGAGCGCAAGCTCGTCGCCGAAAATCTGTCGAGGATCCTCGGCGTGGATTACGATACGGTCTACGAAAAAACCCGGAAGGTCAACAGAAAAGACGAGACGGTAAAAAAGAACGTCGAAAAGACCGAAGCCGATATGGTCAGGGCGTTTGTAAATCAGTACAGTCTGCAGTCGGTGCATCTCGTCACCTCTACCACGCGCTATTATCCGTTCGGCAACCTGCTTTCGCACGTGCTCGGCTTCACCGGCAGCGACAATCAGGGGCTTTACGGAATAGAATATCAGTATAACGATTATCTTACCGGCGTCAACGGAAAGATAATCAACGCCAAAAACGGCATCGGCCAGGATATGCCGTACGATTACAAGAGATATATCGAACCTCAGAACGGTTACACGATAGAGCTTACGATAGATTACAGCATCCAGGCGATACTCGAAAAATACCTCGAGGAATGCCTTGAAGAGTCGGGAGCGGATAACCGCGTTGCCGGCGTCGTTATGGACCCGTCGACCGGCGCGGTACTCGCGATGGCGACTAAACCCGATTTTGACTGCAACGATCCGTATACGCTCAATGCCATAGATCAGGCGAAACTCGATTCGAGCGGACTCGAAAAAGGCTCCGAAGAGTATCTCACGCTGAACACCCGCCTCCTTATGGAGATGTGGAAGAACAAAGTCATAAACGACACGTACGAGCCGGGCTCCACGTTCAAACCGCTGACGTGTTCGGTCGCGCTTGAGGAGAAACTCGTCACGAGAAACACGTCGTTCTACTGTCCCGGATACCACGACGTCGCCGGCTACGGCAAGGTACACTGTTTCAAAAGGTCCGGTCACGGTCCGATGACGTTTGAACTCGGTCTTCAGCAGTCGTGCAACCCCGTGCTCATGATGACCGCGGAGCGCATCGGCGAAGAGATGTTCTACGACTATTACGAAGCTTACGGCTATACCGGCCTTACGGGTATAGACCTGCCGGGTGAAGCCGCGGGCATATACCACTCGAGAAAAAATTTCAATAACGTCGAGCTCGCCGTATATTCGTTCGGTCAGACGTTCAAAACGACCGCGATACAGCAGCTCACGGCGGTCTCGTCGCTTGCAAACAAGGGCAATCTTGTCACGCCGCACATAGTCAACCGTGTGCTCGACGGCGACGGCAACGTCGTATTCAGTTACGAAACTCAGGTGAAACGCCAGGTCGTATCGGCATATACGGCTTCCGAAATAATGGATATCCTCGAAAAAGGCGTATCGAACAAACTCGGTTCGTCCAACGCCGGCGTTACCGGCTACAAGGTCGCGGCAAAGACCGGCACGAGTGAAAAAAGAGACAAACCCGACGCGCACGGCGAATACTCGCTGCGCGTAGCGTCGTGCGTCTCGATTGCTCCGTCGGACGATCCCGCCGTCACGATGATCGTTATGGTCGACGAACCTACGCTCTCGCGTGAAGAAGGTTCCATGATCGCGGCGCCTTACAACAGAAAGATAATGTCCGAGGTTCTCCCTTATCTCGGCATAATGCCGTCTTATACTCAGGACGAGGAAAAATACAGAAGTACGACGATCGGCAATTACGTGAATCTGTCCGTCTCTGACGCGGAGAAGTCGCTTGAAAACATAGGGGTCAAATACAGCGTCATAGGCGACGGTAAGACGATAACCGCCCAGATGCCCGCAGCCGGATCGGAAATAACGGTCAGCGCGTCGACGGTACTGCTTTACGCCGGCGACAGCAGCGTAAAGAGGATAACCGTTCCGGATCTCGCCGGCAAGAGCATCAGCGAATGCGCGGAGCTTCTTAAAGGCAGAGGACTGAACGTGAATATCACAGGCAGCATAGCCTCAAGCTCGTGCTACGCCGTCAAACAGTACCCCGAGGCGGGATCTTCAGCGCCGGCGGGCACGGTGGTCACGGTCGAATTCAGAATTTCGGAGACGGTACAATAAACATACAAGAGGTCATATTTGAAACTGAAACAGCTTCTTTCCGGCGTGAAGACCGCGTATATCTGCGCGGACCTGAACGCCGACGTAAAGGACGTTGTAAATCATTCGGATAAGGCTGTAAAAGGAACCGTTTTCGCCGCTCTCTGCGGCGAGCGCGAAGACGGGTACGGATATATAAAAAACGCGCTCGAGCGCGGATGCGATATAATACTGTGCGACAGGATGCCGTATCTGCGGTGCGGATATATCGCGGTCGAAGACGCTCACGAGGCGTACGCGCGGATGTGCGCGGCGCTGCGGGGCGATCCGCAGAACAGACTGCGTACGTACGCGGTGACGGGTACGAACGGCAAAACGACCGTTACGCATATGATGTGCGCCGTTTTCGGCAAAGCGTACGGTGAAAACAAAACGGCGCTCATAGGCGGCGTGCATAACGTCGTCTGCGGCTCGGTTTACGTTTCCGACATGACGACGCCGGATCCCCACGAGTTATACGGACTGCTTGCCGACGCGGTTTGCGCGGGCGGAGAATACGCTTTTCTCGAAGCGTCGTCTCACGCACTCGATTACGGCAAACTCGCGCCATGCAGATTCGAGGTCGGCGTGTTCACGAATCTGACCGAGGATCATCTCGATCATCACGTCACCATGGAATCGTATTTCGAATCAAAGAAAAAACTGATGCCGCTGTGCAAAACTTTCATCGCCAACAACGACGACGAATATACGAAAACGCTCGACTGCCTCAAATTCTCGCTTCATGACGGCGATTTCACCGCGACGGATACGAAACTTTATAACGACGGGTCGGAATTCACGTATAACGGTATCGGAAAAGCAAAGATAAGGCTCGGCGCGCCCGGACTTTTCAACGTTTATAACGCGCTCTGTGCGATATCTGCAGCGGAGCTGTCGGGTATAAGCCCGGAGATCTCGGCGGCGGCGCTTGCCGGCTTCAAAGGCGCCGAAGGCAGGTTCGAACGTATCGCATGTAAAAACGGCGCGGAGGTAATAATAGACTACGCGCACACGCCCGACGCGCTCCGGTCTGCGCTCAAGGCGGCGAGACTGTTCTGCCGCGGCGGATCGCTCTGGTGCGTATTCGGCTGCGGCGGCGACCGCGACCGGAACAAACGCCCGGTCATGGGCAGGATCGCTTCGGAATACGCCGATTACTCGGTCATCACGAGCGACAACAGCAGAAGCGAAGATCCGCTTGCCATAATCGACTGTATAATGCAGGGTTTCGATAAAGAAAAGCGGTACGCCGTCATTTTGGACAGAAGAGAAGCGATCCTGTTCGCTCTGCATAATTCCGGCGAAGGCGACGCCGTGCTTTTAGCCGGCAAGGGGCACGAAAAATACGAGATAGATTCACTCGGAAAGCATCCGTTTTCCGAGAAGGAAATAATAAAGGAATATAACGGTAAAGGAGTTGACTGAAATGACTCTGACGGTCAAAGAGATAGCGGAGATGTGCGGCGGCGCCGTTTACGGCGACGAAAACGCGGTCGTGACGAGCGTTGTCACCGATTCGAGAAGCGCGGTAAGCGGAAGTATGTTCGTAGCTCTCAAAGGCGAACGGACCGACGGCAACAACTATATCGATTCGGCGATAGAACTCGGAGCGGCGTGCGTGCTGTCGCAGAGAAGACCGCAAAGCGGCACTGCGATAATAACGGACGATCCGCTGAAGGCGCTTCAGACGCTCGCTTACAATTATAAAAAACGCTTCAGCCCGAAGGTTTTTGCCGTGACCGGTTCCGTCGGCAAGACCACGACGAAGGAGTTCGTATATTCGGTACTGTCCGCCGGCGCCGTAACGCAGAAATCGCTAGGCAACTACAACAGCATAATAGGTCTGCCCCTTACCGTCCTCCGTATGGAGCCGGGCGTAGAAGCCATGGTCTTCGAGATGGGCATGAGCGGTTTTCACGAAATAGAAACGATGTCAAAGATAGCCGAACCCGACGTCGCGATAATCACGAACATCGGTACGTCGCATATGGAGATACTCGGTTCGAGAGAAGGCATACTCAAAGCCAAACTCGAAATAACCGACGGTATGAAAAAAGACGGCGTGCTGATACTCAACGGCGACGACCGGATGCTCTGGGAAGTACGCGGCGAGGTAAAGAAAAAATGCCGCGTTATATATTACGCGCTGTTCAATGAAGAAGCGGATTATATAATAAAGAATCCGCAGTTCCCGTCCGGCTCGCTCCGTTTCGATCTGCAAAAACCCGACGGAAGCATAACCTGCGGAATAACCGCGCCGACGATAGGGATGCATAACGTATATAACGCCGCCGCGGCGTTTATCTGCGGTCAGCTTTACGGCATGACCGACGGGGATATCAAACGCGGCGTCGCCTCGTTTGAAAACACCGGCATGAGACAGAAAGTGTATAAAAAAGGCGATATAACGATACTCTGCGACTGTTACAACGCCGCGCCCGAATCGATGAAGGCTTCGCTTTCGGCGCTTAAAATGCTCGTTCGCGAAAACGGCGGCAGAACGCACGCGCTGCTCGGTGAAATGAAGGAGCTCGGCGCCGATTCGGTCGGTATGCACCGCGACGTAGGCGCCGCCGCCGTCACGCTCGGGCTCAATTATCTTTACACCTACGGCGACGCGGCGAAAGAATACGCCGTCGGCGCGCGTCAGAACGGAATGAGCGAAGACAATATCGTCTGCTTCGGCGACGGCACGACGTTCGAAGAAGCGGCGAAGGCCATATATGCAAGATGTCATAAGAACGACGCGGTGATGTTCAAAGCGAGCCGCGCGGTCGGACTTGAAGGCGCGGTTGAAGCGTTTGAAAAACTGGCGGAAGGCGGAGAAAAAGAATGACGGTTGATATCATATTCGCGGCGGCTTCGTTTTTACTTTCGTTCATCGTATGCGCCGTAATAACGAGATTTCTCATACCCAAACTCAAAAGCCTCAAAATGGGGCAGAAGATACTCGAGATAGGCCCGAGATGGCATAAGGGCAAGGAAGGCACGCCTACGATGGGCGGCATCGCCATGCTCGCGACGACTCTGTTCATAATGATCGTCTACGTTCTCACAGGCGTTTTATCGGGGCTGTACGAGGTATCGTTCAAGCTCGTTATCGTCGTTTCATACGGTCTTTTGAACGGTATGATCGGAATAATCGACGACCGCGTCAAACTGCTCAAAAAAGAAAACGCCGGTCTTACGGCGTGGCAGAAATACGCGCTGCAGTTCGTATGCGCCGGCATATTCCTTGCGGTGATGAGGATATGCGGATATATCGATACGACTCTGCATATACCGTTTACGTCGTTACATCTTGATATCGGCTTCTTCTATTATATAATCGCCGTTCTGCTCCTTACGGGAGTGGTCAACGCGGTCAACCTTACCGACGGCATAGACGGACTCGCTTCATCCGTAACGCTCATCGTCGGATGCTTTTTCGCCGTCTGCGCGATAACAAAGCTGCAGGGCGAGGGGCTGTCGCTTCTCGGCGGCGTGACCGCGGGCGTATGCGGCGGATTTCTCGTATACAATTTCTTTCCCGCGAAGATATTCATGGGCGATACGGGTTCGCTTTTCCTCGGCGGTATCGTCGTCGGCGGAGCGTTTATGCTCGGTTCGCCTCTCGCGGTCGTACTTTTCGGTATCGTCTACATAATCGAAACGCTTTCCGTCATACTGCAGGTCGCTTCGTTCAAGCTGACGGGCAAGCGTATTTTCAAAATGTCGCCGATACACCATCATTTCGAAATGTGCGGCTGGTCCGAGATAAAAATCGTGACCGTCGCTTCGATAATCACGGGCGTTTTCTGCGTCATATCTTATTTTGCCGTCTGATACGGGGGTCTTATGAACGATCAGGAACTGGAAACGATTGGCGAACAGGTGAACGAAGATCTTCCCAAACCGGCCGAAACCGGCGCGGAAGTCGCGCTGCCTGACAAAAAACCGGTAAGAAAAGAACGCAACACGGTAAGGGTAAAGGGTTCGCCCGACGTACCGCTTATCATCTCCATACTCGTACTCGTCGGATTCGGGCTTGCCATGGTATATTCGGCGAGCTTTCCGCTTGCCGAAAACGACTATAACAACAGTTATTACTATCTGTTCAGGCAGCTCGCTTTCGCCGCGGTCGGCATCGTCGTGATGATAATCGCCGGTATGATAGACTATAAAAAATATTTCGGCAAAGCGACGCCGGCGTTTTTCGCCGTATCGTTTTTACTGCTCGCGTCGGTCCCGATTATCGGCGAGTCGCATAACGGCGCCAAAAGATGGATAGGTCTCGGCATATTCAGCTTTCAGCCGACGGAGATAATGAAGCTCGCGCTCGTCATGATGCTCGCATGGTACATATCGAAATACGTTCACGCATACCGCGATCTCGACGAGAAAACGGTCGCGATAAAGAACAAGAGTTACCTTAAAAGAAAAGTTTCAGAACGTTTTTACATATTCTTCAGAGAGGTCTTCATACCGTTTCTGATACTCGGCGCGGTCTGCGGACTGACGCTCGTCGAAAAACATCTTTCCGGCACGATAATACTGTTCGTCGTCGGCTGGCTCGTAATGCTCTGGGGGCGTATATCATTGCCGTGGCTCGTCGGCATACTCGCGGGCGGAGGACTCGGCGCGCTGCTCGTCGCGACTCTGACCGGTTATACGAGCGACAGGATCACCGCCTGGCTCGATCCGTACGCTGACGAACTCGGATCGGGCTGGCAGATAATACAGGGTTTCAACGCGATAGGGTCGGGCGGACTTTTCGGCGTCGGATACACCAACTCGACGCTCAAGCATCTGTACCTGCCCGAACCGCAGAACGACTATATCTTCGCGATAGTCTGCGAGGAATTCGGCTTCGTCGGCGCCGTACTGCTTATCGTACTGTTCGGTATATTCGCGTGGCGCGGCTTCGTTGTTGCCGCGAAAGCGCCCGACAGTTTTTCAAGGCTCACGGCGGCGGGCATCACGTGTAAGATCTGCGTGCAGACGCTGCTCAATATATTCGTCGTAACGGGACTCTTTCCGCCGACCGGCATCTCTCTGCCGTTCATAAGCTACGGAGGCACGGCTCTCGTGATACTGCTTGCGGAATGCGGCGTACTTATTTCGATTTCGCGATATTCAAGACAGAAGAAGGTGTGATATGAAAGTTTTAATGACCGGGGGCGGCACGGGCGGACACATAAACCCCGCGCTCGCAATAGCGGATTACATCAAATCGAGACAGCCCGACTGCGAGATAGAGTTCGTCGGGACCGAAAAGGGAATGGAGAACCGCCTCGTCAAAAAAGCGGGATACAATATCCACTACATCAATATACAGGGCCTTCGCCGTTCGCTGTCGCTTGAGAATATAAAGACGGCGTATCTTACGGTGGCGAGCCTCGACCGCGCCGCAAGGCTGTTAAAAAAGCTGAAACCCGATCTCGTGGTCGGTACGGGAGGCTACGTCTGCTTTCCGCTCTGCAGAGCCGCCGCCGCGATGGGCATACCGTCCGCCGTACACGAATCGAACGCTGTGCCGGGTCTCGCGGTGAGGATGCTCGCGCCGTATATAGATATAATATTCACGAATTTCGAGGCGGCTGAGAAGAGCATCAAGCCGAGATTCAGAAACAAGATAAGAAGAGTCGGCAACCCTTCTGACAAAAAACACGGCGACGTAAGCTATGAAGAAGCGAGAGAACAGCTCGGCATCGCTCATAAATACCGTCACAGCATACTCATATACGGCGGTTCGCTCGGAGCGGACACGATCAACCGCGCCGCAGCTGAATACGCGGCGAAGTATCTCAAAGACAAACCCGACACGCTCGTAACGCACGCAGCGGGAGCCGCGAACTACGAAAAAGTCAAAAAAATGTATGAAGAGCTCGGAGCCGACCTTCCGAACGTCGAGCTGCTTGATTACATATACGATATGCCGGTGCGTCAGGCGGCGGCGGACGTGATAGTCTGCCGTTCCGGCGCTATGACGACTTCGGAGATAGCGGGCGCGGGCAGAGCGGCGATATTCGTACCGTCGCCCAACGTCACGGACGATCAGCAGTATAAAAACGCCAAGGTACTTTACGACGCCGGCGCCGCGGCTCTGATACGCGACGCGGATTTCACGGCTGATACGCTCTACGAGGAATCGGAAAAGATCCTGAACGACAGAGAATACAGAGAATCGTTGTGCAGTAACGTCAGGCAGTTCGCCTCGGACGACGCAAACGGTAAAATCTACGAAGAGCTTATGAAGCTCATAGCGAAAAAAAGATCATGAACGGTAAGAACAGAGAAGGCTTCAGTTTTTCCGACGGAAAGATAAAACGTCCGTCCGACAACAGACAGATAAAGTCCGAAGACAACGCGGAAGAAGCGGGTCACGACCGGATAATGAGCCATATAAGGCATTCCGAAAACAAAACGGCGATCAGAAAGACCGCCGTTATCCTCGTCGTCATAGCTCTGCTGCTCATGTCCGCCGCCGCGGCAAGTTTCTTCATTTTCCGCATCAAAGAGGTACGGATCAGCGGCTCCGAAAAGTATTCGGCTGAGGAACTTTCATCATCTCTCGGTCTCGGAAAATGGTCAAATCTTCTGCTGACGGGCAAAGTCGGGACGGAGAGATCGCTGCGTTCCGCTTATCCGTCTCTCGACGAGATAACGGTACGCAAAATACTGCCGGACAAGCTCGAAATAACCGTGACCGACAGCGAAGAACTGTACTGTATAGAACTCGGAAACGACTGGTTCACTGTCTCCGACACGCTCCGCGTCACCTCGCAGAGGCAGACTCCGCCCGACGGCGCGATCGAGCTCCGCAGCTGCGGTATAGTCAGCGCCGTGGTCGGCGAATACATCGTTTTCGACCGCGATACGCATTACAATTATTTGAAAAATCTTCTTGAATGTATACGCGTTCACAATATATCGGAGCACATCGTCCGCGTTGACATGAGTGAAAAGTTCGACGTAAAGCTGAAATACGACGACAGATTCATCATCGAAATAGGCGACGCGTCGAACGTTTCGACCAAATTGACGCTTGCCGAAGCGTATATCGCGTCGCTTCAAGACGGCGACCGCGGCATAATTTACGCGACAAACCTCGAAAACGGCTCGTTTCGGGCGACTGACGATATCGAATAGAGGAAAATAATGAAAAAAAGGCAAAAAAATCTGAAAAAACAGAAAAAATTTTTCAAAAACTATTGCAAAAATCAAAAAAACATATTATGATATAGTAAGTGACTTATCATCTGAATTTTCATAAATCGCTCAGGAGGAAGTAAAATGGCATACGAGCTTAATAACGCTGTCGACAATCTTGTCAAAATCAAGGTAATAGGCGTGGGCGGCGGCGGCAATAACGCCGTAAACAGAATGATCGCGTCAAATATCACGGGGGTTGAGTTTATAGCAGTAAATACGGACAGAGTGGTGCTTCTCAATTCCGCCGCGCAGACAAAAATACCGATAGGTGAAAAAATGACGAAAGGCCACGGCGCGGGCGCCAACCCCGATATCGGCGCAAGAGCCGCGGAAGAGAGCCTGGAAGAACTGACCGACGCAGTCAAAGGCGCTGATATGATCTTCGTCACCGCAGGTATGGGCGGCGGCACGGGCACGGGCGCCGCACCCGTGATCGCAAAAATAGCAAAGGATCTCGGTATACTTACCGTAGGTATCGTGACGAAACCTTTCGCGTTCGAAGGCAAGAGAAGAATGGATCAGGCCGAAGCCGGCATCGCAAAGCTTGCAGAGTCGGTCGACTCCCTCATAATCATACCGAATGAAAGACTGAAACAGGTATCCGATACGCGTATAACGCTCGCCAACGCGTTCGAGATCGCCGACGACGTGCTCCGCCGCGGCGTATCGAGCATAGTCGAGCTCGTCAACGGCACCGGCATAATCAACCTTGACTTCGCGGACATCAGCGCCGTTATGACCGACGCCGGTTTCGCTCACATGGGCGTAGGCGCCGCAAAAGGCAAAGACAAAGCCGAAATGGCGGCAAGAGCCGCGATATCCAGCCCGCTGCTTGAAACGTCGATCACCGGCGCGCGCGGCATAATCATAAACATCACCGCTTCGCCCGATATCGGACTTGAAGACGTTTACACGGCTTCGACGCTCATATCCAACGAGACGCACGCCGACGCGAACGTTATCTGGGGCGCGGCGTTCGACAACAATCTCGAAGACGAGATCAAGATCATCGTTATCGCGACCGGATTTGAAGGTTCTATAACCGGTAAGGCGCCGGTCAAACCGAAGAAAGAAGCGCCTCCGCAGCCGGTCCAGCCCGACGAGCCCAAAAAAGCGGAGCCGGTAAAGACCGCCGAAGAAGACAACGGTATCTCCGACGACGAATTCGCTCAGATAATGAAGATCCTCGCCGACCGTCAGGGCAACAACATATAAGCAAACTTTAAGGGACTGCAGCAATGCAGTCCCTTTAATGTCCCGTAAAGGACAATTCATGCCGTCAGGCATTTCATGCGTCGCTTTACGGCGCAATTCATAACATAAAGCAGATTTTTAAGTATAAATGAATCGGCTTCGCCGTGAATTGACGGCAGAGCCGTCATGAATTGAATTGCTCCGGAGCGCAATTCATTAAGGCTGCCGCAAGCGGCAGTTTTTTAATTGCGGCGTTCGGCATAGAATTGAGAATTATAATAAAATATACTTGTTTTTTTAAATACAATGTGTTATAATAAACTTATAATCGGAAAGGAGCGCGGGTATGAGGATAACGGGACTGAGGTGCGAACTGTCGCCGGCGGAGGCGGAGGCGTTTTCCGGTTCGCCATACTGCATAGACAACGGGAGCCCGTGTTTTTCATTTGCGCTCGACGGCGCCGGCTCCGACGTGTCGGTCAGATATTATAAAATACTCGTCTCTTCATCGTTCGGACTTCTTGCGGACAACAACGGGGATATGTGGGATTCGGGACTGATCTATTCTTCCGATACGTCATGCATAAAATACGGCGGCAAGCCTTTATCAGACAAGACGACTTATTATTTCAGAGCTTTCGCCATGGTCGGCAGGACCGCGCTGAAAAGCAGGATCGGCGTATTCCATACCGGCATACTTCACGCCCCGGTTTGGAGATGCGGATTTATCGGTGCACCCGGTTTAACGAATGAAAAACTGTATTTTTCACGCGAAATAACGATAATCAAGCGGCTGCGGCACGCATACGCTTACGCCGCCGCGACCGCTCCGTACGAGCTGTCGGTCAACGGCAAAAAGCTCGGGAAAAGCGAAGACGGTACGGGTTACGTCGGTTTTAGGTATAAATTTTTCGATCTTACCGCGGCGCTGTCCGATGGCGCGAACCGCATCACCTCGTGCGCGGGCGGCGCGGAAGAACGTACCGGGTTCATTTTTCACCTCGATATCGAATATGAAGACGGCTCGGCTCAGATCGTCGTGTCGGACGGAAAATGGCTTGTTTCCGGCTCCGGCGGCGATTCCGACGGCGTGCCGGCTGAAGTGTTCCGACCGGTATCGCTGACGGGCGCAAAGCCGAAAGCCGCGCCCCGTACGGATCCGGGTAATCATCCGCTTTTCGCACCTGAATCGTTTTCGCTGTGCCGCGATATTGACCTCGCTTCATATTACGCCGCGTCGCTTTCCGATCTTCTCGATCTGCAAAGACCCGACGGTTCGCTTCCGCCCGGTAATAATTCCGGCGGCGTGCCGGAGCAGGGAGCCGCGGTCCTTGCGTTTTCGTATAAGCATTATATGACTTTCGGAAATATAAAAACGCTCGAAGACGGTTATTCCGGTATGCAGAAGCTTTACGGATACGTCAAAAACGTTACGGAGCAAAGAGACGGACCGTACGGAGATCCGCTCGGTCTTGCTTACGGCGCCGTCTGCGCCGTGTATATGAAACGGATATCGGAGGCTCTCGGGCAAAACGGCAAAGCGGAGTATTACGGCAAAGAATACGGCGCTATATGCGGAGAACTGCGCGAAGCGCTTATGGCGAAAGACGAGCCGGACAGTCCGCGCGACTGCACGTGTTACGCGCTGTGTGCCGTATACGGCATGTGCGAAGTATCCGAGAAATTCGCCGCGCTTATAAAAAGATTCGGCGCGGACGCGATCGAAAGCCCTCTTGCGTTTTATCACATTTTATCGGCGCTTTGCGTGACCGGCAGAAGCGACGCCGCGTACAGACTGCTTGAAGAGTCAGACCGCCGCGACGGTTATCAGCCTTACCGCTATGAGTGGATGGCGTCGTACGCGGCAGGTATAAATCCCGCCGAGGCGGGATACCGGAGCGCGAATATAACGCCCCGTCCCGACGCTTCGCTCGAATCGTTTTCGCTTGATTACGAAAGCATATCCGGCATATTCGGAGTCAAGTGGAACAAAACGGATAACGGCTTCGCACTTACCGTTACGGTACCGCCCAACGCTTCGGCGACCGTGTCGGTGCCGGGCAGAACGCTTCTCCGGTCAGAAAAACAAAAACCCGCGGCTTCTTTTGAATGCAGGTCGGGAACGCACACGTTTTCCGTTATTTAGAAAAGGAGAAAACATTGAAAAAAATCCGGATCCTCTTAATTTTGACGGTTTTGATACTGTTTTTGCCGTTCGTCTGCCGCGCGGAAGTCACTTTTGAGATAGCTACGGAGGACGGCGATACCGAGACCGCCTCGATCGGCGACGTACTGCGCGCGAATATCGCCGGGATCGAGGACGAATATACTCTGCGCTGGTACTGCGGAGGCGAGCTTGCCGCGGAAGGTACGGATACGCTGACCGTTTCCGCCGCCATGCTCGGGACAAGCGTCTACGCGGTCGTTCAGACGGGCGGGGCTGAGATCAGATCGAATACCGTCAATATTCCCGCTCAGGTGCCGACGATAGAGCTGACGGGCACTGCGGGCGATTATTCTGCGATCCTCAGCTGGAGCGCGCAGTCCAACGGCTCGGAGATAACGCACTACGATATTTCCCACGCGCTCGAGCTCACGCCCGACGTGATAATCGATACGGTCACGCTCGACGGCGGCGAATCGACGTACACCGTGTACGGTCTTATGGGCGGCGCTTCGTATATAATACGACTTACCGCGTATAACGAGACGGGCAGCACGTCGGCGACCGTCACGGTCAAGCCGAACGATCCCGATCTCGCGGCTGTCACGGCGGTGAAGAACGAAATAGAATCGAAACCGCTCACGATACACATGAATCTGTGCAATACCGAGCAGACGGTGAGAACGTATCTCAAATCTTATTTTTCAAAATATAAGGAATACGGAGTCAGCATCGACGATATAACCGTAAAGAATTTCGTCGCGGCGGAGAAAAAAACGGCTGAAAACCCGAACGCCGGGACCGGTTCGTTCCGATACGTCGTAGAAATATCAAAAGGCGGCGCGAGGCTCACGACAAAGACTCTTTCAGCCGTGATCGACAATTCGACGTCTATCGTGTACCTGACGTACGACAGGACCTCCGCGCTGACCGGTGAGAAGATCACCGTAACGGCTAACAAAGTCGACATAAATTCCAATACTTACGTCTGGTACAGAGCGTCTGACGAGACCGGCGAGGGTACGGTCATAGAGAACGAAGTGACGCCGACTTATTCGCCCGATACGTCGAGCGCCGGCGACTGTTACATATACTGCGTCTGCGGCGGCGTGAGCTCCGAGCGGATACGTATCACCGTGACAGATCCTTTCATAAAGGTGACGGACGTAATTTTGTCCGACCGCACGGTGAAAGCGCGCGAAACCCTCGTGCTCAAAGCCGTCATCGCCCCCGCCAACGCGTCCGCGTCGAACATAACGTGGAGCGTTATCGACGACGGAGGATGCAAAGCAAAGCTGTCGGGGCGTATCTTCACGGCGGAAAAAGCCGGGACCGTGACGCTCTGTGCGACCGTCGCCGACGGACTTGAAACCGAAGATTTCAAAAAAACGTTCACCGTGACCGTCACCGAGGACGCAAAGGAGACCGAACCCGTCACCGAACCGGGTCCCGAAATACGCGATACGAAGATAGAATACCGTAAAGACGGCATACAGTCGGTCTCGATGACCGTTACAGACGGCGACGTTCAGCTCACGCCGCTTTCGGACCGGACGATAGAAAAAATGCTTGCAGAATGCGAGATCTCGCTTAAAGAATATGAAGTCGTTTCCGCGGTGAAATTCGTATACTCCGATCATGCCGTGGCTGAGAACGTTGCATTCGAGCTGACGGACAAGACGAAGACGGCATATAAGGTCATAACGGGCAACGGCAACGGCACGGTCGGCGTGATCGAACCCGAAGCCGCCGGCACGTTCAGACTTGATACGGTATCGCCGGATACCGTGATAATACTTAAAAGCAACGGTATGACAGAAGCGAAGAGCGCGGCGTTTTTGCTGATCGCGTGCGCGTTCCCCGCCCTGATCGCTTTGATATTCATACCGGTATGCGTGAAAATGTCACGTAAGAGCAAAGGAGCCGAAAAATGAAATCATACAGAAAAGTTCTTACCGTAAACGTACCGAGCCGCCGTGCGTTCATCAACATCACGCCGAAGGTAAAAGAGGCGCTGCGCGAGAGCGGCATAAAAGAAGGGCTTTGTCTCGTCAACGCCATGAATATCACCGCGAGCGTTTTCATAAACGACGACGAATCGGGTCTGCACCACGATTTTGAAGTCTTTCTCGAAAAACTCGCGCCCGAAAAACCGTATTCGCAGTATATGCACAACGGCTATGAAGACAACGCCGACGCGCATATCAAAAGAACGATCATGGGCAGAGAAGTAGTCGTCGCCGTTACGGAGGGCGAGCTCGATTTCGGCACGTGGGAGCAGATATTCTACGGCGAATTCGACGGCATGAGAAACAAACGTATAATGATCAAAATAATAGGCGAGTGACGGGAGAGAATATGGTAGGGATAATAGCCGCTATGCAGATCGAACTCGATCTGATAAAGAGCAGTCTTGACAACGTAGAAGAAGAAAAACACGGCGGTGTCACGTTTTACAAAGGGGAATATAAAGGCAGACAGGCCGTAGCCGCCGTTTGCGGCATCGGCAAGGTGTTCGCCGCGCTCTGTACGGAGGCGATGATACTTACTTATTCGCCCGATATAATAATAAATACGGGCGTTGCGGGGTCCTTGTCGGAAGGTCTTCATATCCTCGACTGTACGGTCGCCGAAAGATGCGTTCAGCACGATATGGACACGTCGCCCTTAGGCGATCCCGTCGGTATGATATCGGGTATAAACAGGATATATTTTGATACGGACAAGTACGGCGCGGATCTTTTATGCGACTGCTACAAGAGCATCGGCGTCAGACCGGTACCGTGTACCGTGGCGTCAGGCGACGTATTCGTTGCGGATGAAGAAAAGAAAGCGTATATAAGAGATACGTTCGGAGCGTCCGTCTGCGAGATGGAGGGCGCCGCGATAGCACACGTCTGTTACGTTAACGAAACGCCGTTTGTGATAAGCCGCGCGATATCCGACGGAGCCGACGGCGACGCCCAGATAGATTTCCCCGTTATGTGCAAGACGGCGGCGGAGAGATCGAGCAAAGCCGTGCTTGAATTCATAAAAAGATACGGAGAATGAATATGCCGAACTATAAAAAAGCAAGCTGTACCGGCAAAAGCCTTAAATTATCCGGCGGGAGTTTTGACCTCGTGATATACGAACGTATATGCGGCTGGGGCTTTTGCGAAATATATAATAAAGAAGGCAAAATGCTCGCCGTGCTCGACCATTTCGGCGAGTTGAAGCTTCGCGATCAGGATATACCGATGCGCCTCGAAGCCGAAACGTATGAAGAAACAGAAAACGGTTTCGTCTTCAACGTGACGACCGCTCTGCCGTATAAAAAACTGATCGGCACGTCGTTTGAGGGCTGGGTCGGCTATCCGTTCGAATCACCCGTGCTTCACGGCACCGTAACGTTAGAAACTGATAGAGAAAAGAGAATAAGCATTAAAACGAGCCTGTATTCGGAGAAAAACGTTTACGCCGAATATCTGCGCCTGCTGTGGCTCTACGTCGGGCAGGATTCTTTCGGAGCTGAGAAGACCGACGCTCTCTTTCCCGGTATCGACTGGCCGGTCGGTAAAGAATGGTCGAGCGGCATGGACTTTTTCAAGGACCCGTGGGCGAACAGATGCATCCCTCATCCGAACAAGGTCGCGTCTCCCGTACTCGCCGTATCGCATAACGGAGACGCCGTATCGGTCGAATACGATCTCGATACGCCCGTGACGCGCTGGTTCGGCTATAACGAGTATTATTCACAACCCGTTTTCGCAGCGCCGAATTTCATCGAGCGCAAAGAAAACTCGCTTATCGGTATAATGATACCCGACGTCAAGACCGAAGCCGAGGAAAATCAGCCTTACGCAAAGACGCCGATCGAGATTCATAAAGGTCAGGTATTCGAGTTTTCAGCAAATATCCTTATAACGAAAGGCAAATGTATCGACGCGCTTTCCGAATACGTGAAAAGAAACGGTCTGCCGAAGCCCGAACCGAAATATTCGCCGGATGAAGCGCTTACGAAGATCGCAAACGCTTTCAATACGAATCTCTGGCACGGCGAAGACGGCTTCGGCTATACGCAGGGGCATTCGCGCTCGTTGAGCCGCCGCGTACCGTCGTTTTTGCACAGATACGTAAAAGAGCATCCCGATACGGAGCTTTCAGAACAGCTCTCCGAAAAGATAAAACTGCTTGCCCCGCCGCCGTCTCCCGAAAAGAGCGCGGAGGAGAGAAAGACCGCAGAGATCAAACGCGGAGAGCAGATACTTTCGTGGCAGAAAGAAGACGGTTCTTTCCGCTTCGAGCCTGACGGACGGCATTATTCAAAAGACGATTTCCGCGTTGCGCGCGCGTTCATCGAGCCTATGGGTTACGACGGCGATACCGCGTTATATATGAATACGACCGCCGCGCTCGATCTGATGAGCGTGTATGAACAGACCGGTGAAGAACGCTTCGCCGAAGCGGCGAAACGCGCGCTCGACTTCTGCGCCGATATGTTCCGCCCCGAAGGCGGCGATTTCTGGGAGACGCCGCTTCACGCGCCGAACCTGCTCGCCGCGGGCGTATCGGTAAACGCTTATTATTACGCTTACCGACTTTTCGGCGTCGAGGCTTACAGAGAAAAAGCCGTTTGGTACCTGCGCACGCTGCTCGCTTTCACGCATCTGCGTCGCCCGAAAAACGTAAATTCGCTCTATAATACCAAACCCTGCCTTTGCTGTTCCGACTGGTATTTTGCAAACTGGGTGCGCGATTTCGTTCAGTGGGAAGTCCTGCACAGTATTTCTCAGGC
>JAEEGL010355339.1_pt1 | contig 22064 bp, 18 predicted proteins | sample 9134231 | NCBI WGS metagenome assembly JAEEGL01 (sample SAMN16246548, study PRJNA631951) | gut metagenome | biome: gut microbiome; feature: rumen; material: fiber-attached | host: Bos | place: Iran: Karaj | collected 2018-10 | reverse complement strand
GACCTTCTCTTCGAGAACGGCATCGATGTTGAGGCTGATTACTCCGACAACAACATGAAGGAGAAGATCAAGAAGTTCAAGAACTACAAGGATCCTTATATCATCGTTCTTGGTGATAAGGAGGCAGCAGAGAACACTGTTTCAATCAATGTTCGTGGTTCTAACAAGCAGATTCAGAATGTACCTCTTGATAAGTTTGTTGAGATGTGCAAGAAGATGAACGCTGAGCATACACTTGAGCTGATCGATAGCATTGATTAAATATTTGGCAGACGGATGAGGGGAATAATGGAACTCCTTAACTATTCAAAAAAAGCATGGGACAAAATGCAGATTGTCTGCGGAATTCTTTTATATCTTCTTTCAGCAGGTATGATAGTCTATGCAGTTTATCTGTGCTTTAGTCCTGACATATGGTACGACGAGCTTTACAGCATACAGTTTGCGCTAAAGCCGGTATCGGAAATGATTAAATTAACAGCGGCGGATGTACACCCGCCGCTGTATTATGTTATCGTGCATTTCATGATAGAGGCATGTGGCACATCAGCAGGGAATATGCCTGTTATCTATGCAAAAATTGTAAGTGCCATTCCACTGGTAATTCTATTGTTGTATGGATTAACTATCATTAGAAAACGCTATGGAATTCTCATAGGCGGACTCTTTTCATGTGTTGTGATCGCCATGCCTCAGATGGCTGATTATTCCGTTGAAATAAGAATGTATAGCTGGGTTATGCTTTTTGTGACAGCACTTTGCATTCATGCGGAGCCTTTTCTTCAGACTGACAAGGATAAGCAGGTACGCGGCTTAAAGTGGGGAAAGGCATTACCTGTTTTTCTCTATGGTCTTTTTGCATGCTACACACAGTATTATGCGGCAGTTTCAGTGGCTGCGATTTATCTTTTGCTGATTGTGTGGTCTGTAAGAAAAAATATCTATCAGCTAGGAATTCTTCTTATCAGTGCAAATTTAACAGCGGTGTGCTATGTTCCATGGATTGGGGTAGTGCTATCGCAGGCGCGGTCTGTGTCATCTAATTACTGGATACAACCACTCAGCCTCAGAAGCTTCGGCGGAATAATTAAGTTCCTGATGAAGCCCGGATTCTTCAATGAAAAGCTGGCAACAATTCTTGCGGTAGTAATGTTTGTACTTGTTGTAATTGTTGTCTTGGCAAATTTCAGGGATGTGTATATGTGGCTGTGTTTTATGCCTGTAATAGGAATCATAGCCTTTGGCTTTGCTGCATCAATGCTTCTCAGACCTGTTTTTACATACAGATATATGATTCCGGGTATGGGTGCGATGTGGTTTGGAGTGCTTCTTGGTGCAAGAAAGCTTCTGCAGAATAAAAGCAAATTGATGATTGCCGGCTTTTTGCTTACAGTACTTATGATTGTTTTCTGTATAAGAGATTTTTGGGCTTTTCGTGGAAATGAGTTATACAAACGTGTTAATATGGTGGAAACGGAAAAATTCTGGAATGAAATAAATGATTCAAATTCCGGGAAAAATACAATACTCATTTGTAATTTTGACCAGGTGTCTGCGCTGACTCTGTACTATGCAAATGGAATGAGAGATGTGACAGGTGATGCAGGAAAAGAACCCCCTGTAACTGTTTATTTATATGGCGCCATGACTGACGCAGTTTTGGAGAATACATTTCCGGGAATACTAACCATCAGCGAATACTGGGAGGTTCAGGAGCTTATAGACAGTGGGGCCAGAGTCCTGTTTCTTGGAAGCTTTAATTCAAGGGAGGATATCCTGAAGGATTGGAAGGAATCTCCTGCTAAAATCGGAAACAGGAATATAGGAAGCTATCTGCATGAGAGATACTGGTTTGACGTATTTGAGTTATCCAGATAAATATTTAAAGGAGTAGATGGATTGCGTATAAAGAGACTGATTTCAATAGTATGTGTGCTTGGTTTGTTTACAGTAGCTGAATATAGAACGCAGGTCATCGCATCAGTTGGAGCAAATGCGGCTCTTGAGGAAATAATAAAAGGTGGGAGCGACGGGGAAAATTCGGAAATGAGTGAGACCACACCCGAGGGAATGTCAAAGCTACCCGAATCACTCACCTGCTCCTTTGTGGTGCCGGAAGGCTTTAAAACATCCGGAGATCCCGGGGTGTATGTAAATGAATTTTATCCACTGGAGTCAGCGAACGTTACTTATGCCGTAACTAAAATTCCTGAGAAAAAGGTCCTGACAAATGCCCAAAGGACAGCAGGCGAGACGGAAGACGATAATGTGGAATACAGGTATGATGAGCTTACAGCGGATATGTACGAGAGTGCTCAGAAGGCAAACTATGAGAGCCTCTACGGCGAGAATATCGGATTTACTCTCGAAGCCTTTGAAAGTCGGGAATATGGCGGTTTTCCGGGATATATGATAAGGACATCTTTTACTCCTGAGAATTCACAGACAATCCATCAGGTTACAGTAATGGTCCTGTCAAAAAATAAGGTTTACACGATTGTATATTCGAGAGCAGAGGATGATGATTTTGAAGATGCAATTGCGGAAAGTATTTCAACTATTCATGTAATTTCCAAAAACTGAAAAAATATGATACAATTAAGTCGCGCGTGTCTTGAGGATGAACAGGACTATGCGCGGCTATTATTTTTACATTGATGGGAACGGTATGAAAGGAGACAGATTTTTATGAACACATCAAAGGGGAACAAATTTTCAACAGTACTAAAAGCATTTGGGATATTGCTGGCGTTTATGGCTTTGCTGAATCTGATAGTGATGGTGATAGGCGGAGCACAGACCATTTTGGCAGTAGCAAATGGGGTTGTAGCTAATGATCAGATAGAGCTGACAAACTATTTTATTAGTACTATGGCAGTTGCACAGTTTATTGCTGAGATAATCTGTATAGTAGTTTTGGGATTCTGGTATTACAAGGCATTTGTAAAGAAGGCTAAGAGTCAGGGAACTTATGAGTCAGGCTTTAAGAAAATTGCAAGCATTAAAGATATAGCATTTATTGTGTCGATGACACTTACACTCTATTTTCTGGATTCTATAATCGCGAGCGTAGTTATGACTCTTGTTCCTGGAAGCGGAGAACTCTTTGGAGCTTTGATGAACTCTATTACAAGTGGCAATGTGATTGCTGGAATGCTGACAGTTATGCTTCTTGGTCCTATAGCTGAAGAGCTTGCATTCAGAGGAGTTATGCTTCAGACAACAAAGAAGGGCTTTGGAATAGTTGGATGTATTGTTGTGACAGCAATAATGTTTGGAATCATGCATATGAATCCGGTTCAGAGCATATATGCAATTCCGATAGGTGCAGCACTGGCTTTTATTGCTTACAAATATAATTCACTAGTTCCTGCCATGATCGCACATGTTTTGAATAACAGTTTATCTGTTATCCTCTCAAAGCTGGTAAGTGAATTAAATGAAGTAGTATGTGTGGTTATGATTGTAGTATTTGGTGCTTTATCAATTTTCCTGTACAAGCAGCTCCCTGCAAGACAGGAGAAGACTACAGAACAGGATTCAAGAATTTCTGCATAAAAATATAAAAAACGTCAAGATACATAATGTCTGCGATATGTACCCTGACGTTTTTTGTTTAAATACTTTTATAAATTTCGCAGTAGTTACTTCTTGACTGCAGGAGTGCAAGAGCACGATTTCTTATGGCAGGCACCGGCTGAAGGACAACCGATACAGCCGCCCTGCTTCTTCTTTTTTATAATGTAGCGAATATCGAAGATTATTATCGCTGCAATTATCAAAATTATTATTACGTTTGTCATTTGAATCACTTCCTAAAAAAACAATTTGAGAATCGTTCTCATTTGCTATGAGTATAGTACCGACCAAATGAAAAGTCAAGCGATTATGTTAGCAATGGCAAACGTGATCAAATAATATCCTTTATTCTGGAATAGCTTTCTTCTGTAGGGATTCTGTGGATGGCGGTATCTGTAAAGACATTGGCCTTAAGCAGATCCTGTTTGTCCGGATGGTTTTGCCCCTCATCAAAAACCGCTATCATTCTGTCGATCATCTCATCATCATATTTTCCGCGCATGGCTTCATAGCGGTCGCGGATAATAAGCGGCATACTTCCCTGGCAGAAGAATGAACCAAGAAATACGTTATCCGAAGCAAGCCAGACCTTGCCTATGGATTCCATGGATCTATAGTAGGCAGGATCATTTCCCATACCACAGGTTCCAAAAAAGGCGACATTTTTTCCATGAAGAGAGGTGATCAGATCGATGATTTCAAGAGAGCAGGTGCCTCTGTTGACCCAGTAACCTATGAAATAGGTTTCGGCATCATGCCTGCCGTTCCAGCTTCTGATGTTGATTTCTTCCTTGGAATCAGAAGGGAGGGCATAGAAAATCTCATCCGCTATTTTCTTTGTATTTCCTGTTTCACTTGCATAAACAACTAAATACTTCAGCATGCGTCCCTCTGGTTCCAATAATGACTGTCAGGACTTTTTCAGAAAGGTGTTGCCACACTTTGGACATCTTATTTCAATCCGGCCCTTACCACGCGGCACTCTGATTTTTTGACTGCAATTAGGGCATTTATAGATATGAAAAGCTTTATTCTGTGTCCAGCTGTCCTTAAAGTTTCTGAAGAAGTCCAGAAATTTATCAGTAAATTTTACAAAAATCTCATTCTCGCGATAACGGGCAGGAATATTCTTGGAAAACAGACGGAAATAGCTGTAAAACAGCATTACGACAGCTACATAATATAAAATCCCAAGCGGTGTCGTGAAAGACAACACAAGTAGAATTACTGCAACCACAAGGCTGCACTTTGTAAGTCTGTCAGTTCCGTACGCTCCGTATCTTCCCTGAAAAAAGCGATAGAGAAAATTTTTCATTAAGTACGCTCCATGGTTCGCTTTTGGCATTATACAAAAGACGAACTGTTAACAACAGTGAACTCGCTGACAAACCCCCTCAATATAGGGAAAGTATAATTTTTATTAAGTGAAAATACAATTAATCCGATATAAATTTATCTTAAAAATCCATTAATGCCTTATAACGCAAACATCAACAAAAATAAAGAAAAGTGTTATAATGTGATGTATTTATTTTTTATTTGGAGGCATTTTATGCAAATTATCATAGTTGGCTGCGGAAATGTTGGTGCAGCACTAACTGAGCAGCTTTCGGGCGAAGGCCATGATGTTACGGTTATTGAGGAAAAACGTGATGTCATTCAGAGTCTTGTTAACAATTTCGACGTTATGGGAATTGTGGGTAACGGTGCAAGTTATCTGGTAATGAAGGATGCAGGTATTGAGTATGCAGACCTTATGATTGCGGTTACCGGTAATGATGAGCTTAACCTCCTTTGCTGCCTTATTGCGAGGAAGGCCGGACATTGCAACACTATAGCAAGAGTCAAGAACCCGATCTACAAGAGAGAGATCAGCTTTATTAAGGAGGAGCTTGGACTTTCACTTGTTGTGAATCCCGAGGAGCTTTCAGCGGCTGAGGCTGCGAGATTACTTAAGTTCCCGGCTGCTACAAAGATAGAGACCTTTGCGAGAGGCCGTGCAGAGATTGTTCATATGACGGTTGACGAGGACAGCAGAATCTGCAATAAATCGCTTAAGACAATTCAGTCAGAAATCAGAAGTAAAGTGCTTATTGCTGTTGTAAACAGAGCGGATGAGGTTTTCATCCCCAACGGTGATTTTGTACTTAGAGCAAACGATGAACTTACAATTGTGGGTGCTTCCAGAAGCATAGCAGAGTTTTTCAGAAAAATAGGTCTTCCTACAGCAAGAGTTCACTCCGCTATGATAATCGGTGGTGGTGCCACATCCTACTATCTTGCACAGCAGCTGATTTCCTTCGGAATAGATGTGAAAATATTTGATAAGGATCTTGAGCGTTGCAAGACTCTCTCTGATCTGTTGCCGCAGGCACTTATTATAAATGCTGACGGAACAGACAAGGATGCACTCATGGAAGAGGGGCTTGTAGGAACAGAGTCTTTCGTTGCCATGACCAACCTTGATGAAGAGAACATAATGCTCTCAATGTATGTAAAAAGTATTAACCCCAAGGCAAAGCTTATCACCAAGGTGCACAGGGTTAACTATGGTGAAATAATTGATTCACTTCAGATAGGAAGTATTGTTTATCCCAAGAACGTAACTGCGCAGCGTATTGTACAGTACGTCCGTGGTATCAGCAATTCCATGGGAAGCAATAATATAGAAGCTTTGTATAAGATGAATGACGGAAAGGTTGAGGCGCTGGAATTTTTCGTTGATGAGAAGGCCCCTGTTATCGGAAAACCGCTGCAGGAGATGCATCTGAAAAAGGGAATCCTTGTTGCACTTATCAACCGCAAGGGTGAGATCATATCCCCTACCGGACAGAGTGTTATCGAGGCGGGTGATACGGTTGTTATCATCACCAGCCAGCTAGGACTTTTGGATATTTCGGATATCATTGCTTGAATTAACTGATATTTTTTTGCGAGGGGAATTTTATTTTTTAGGGAGTTATTATGAACTATAAAATGATCCGTTTTCTGCTGTCACGAGTTTTACAGATTACGGGAATACTAATGCTGCTGCCGCTTATTGTTGCAGCCATATATAAAGAATGGTTTTGCGCAAAAATGTTTATCCTGGTGATTGTGGGATGCATGGTCATAGGATCGATCGGCGCACATTTTAAACCGAAAAACGTGGCAATCTATGCCAGAGAGGGATTTGTTGCCACAGCGCTTACATGGATTCTAATAAGTGCTGTCGGAGCTCTTCCATTTGTCCTCACAGGGGTTACGAAGAGTTACGTCGATGCTTTATTTGAAACGATATCAGGTCTTACGACCACAGGATCAACGATTCTGTCAGATGTCGAGATGTACTACAGTGTTCAGTTCTGGCGTACCTTTACTCACTGGATCGGTGGAATGGGAGTGCTGGTTTTCATTCTTGCTATCATGCCAATGGCGGGCGGATACAGCATGCATCTTATGAGAGCTGAGTCACCGGGACCTTCCGTTGGCAAAATCGTACCAAAGGTTCGCGAGACAGCGAAGATCCTGTATCTTATTTACATAGGAATTACGGTCAGCCAGGTAATACTGCTGCTTGTGACAGGACTTAATCTCTTTGAAGCTTTAACTACTACCTTTGCTACAGTTGGTACCGGAGGATTCGGTATAACAAACGCCGGAGCCAATCAGTTTTCAACAGCTTCACAGATCGTTATTACGATTTTCATGATCATGTGTGGTATTAACTTCAGTGTGTACTATTACCTCATAACCATGAGACCCAAGGAAGCCTTCAAGAATGATGAGGTTAAACTTTATCTTGGATTGATGTTTGCATCAGCTATTCTTATTGCGCTGATGATACATACCGACGGAATTACGAAATCTCCGTTTATGGCGTTCCATCATTCACTGTTTACAGTGGCATCGATTATGACCACAACAGGTTTTGCAACCCTGGATTTCAATAAGTGGCCGCAGCTGTGTAAGACACTTCTTGCATGCCTTATGCTACTTGGAGCCTGTGCAGGTTCTACGGGAGGCGGATTTAAGCTGTCACGTCTCCTTATTCTTCTTAAGGCTATGAAAAATGAACTTATTTACATCGTTCATCCCAAGTCAGTTAAGAAGGTTTACATGGATGACCACTCAATTGACTCAACAGTTGTTAAGTCAGTGTCCGCTTACCTTAGCATGTATGTTGTAATTTTTATCTTATCAATTCTTATCATCTCAATTGATGAGTTTGACTATGAGACGAACTTCACAGCTGTTGCAGCGACACTGAATAACATAGGTCCCGGTCTTAGTATGGTTGGCCCCACCGGTAACTTTGGTGCATATTCGGATCTGTCCAAACTGGTGCTGATGTTCGATATGCTTGCAGGACGACTGGAGCTCCTGCCTATGCTGATATTGTTCTCTCCCAGAACCTGGAGTAAGAGATAAAAAGTGCGGAGGAAATACGCATGGAAAAATACATTGTTTCAAAACGCATATGTGATAAACCGGTTGATATTCTGAGGGTTGATAGCAGGATTCTTGCGCACCTGAAGGAACAAAAGATTGAGACAATCAGGGATGTTATAAATAATCAGGACAAGATTCCACCCAAAGATCTGGATGTGATAAAAACTAAAATCAAGTATCTGGTATTGGCGATGGATAAACGCGGTTTGAAATAAACTGCCAGGAGGATATGACTTGAAAATCGAAGATATAATTGCCGTTGCAAAGGATGCCGGCGAGATTATGCTTGGTGCCAAAAGACCTAAAATTATGGAGAAGGCCGGGCATGCGAATTTCTGTACGGAGACGGATGAGAAGATACAGAAGTTTTTGATCGAGAGGCTGCAAAAGGTTCTGCCTGAGGCAGCTTTTCTTGGGGAAGAGGATGGTCATGACGTCTTTTCGGAGAAGATGAAAAGCGGCTACTGTTTCGTTATAGACCCCATTGACGGTACTTCAAATTTTATCTATGAATACAGACCTTCTGTGATTTCCATCGGATTACTGAAGGATGGAAAACCGTATATGGCGGTTGTCTACAATCCTTATGATGATATGATGTTTTCTGCTACAAAAGGGCAGGGAGCTTATATGAACGGTGAGAAGATTATGTCAGCCGATACGCCGCTGTCAGATTCCCTTGCAGTATTCGGAACAGCACCATATTATACTGAGCTCCAGGACAGGACCTTTGATATTGCCAAAAAGCTCCTTCCTCTGTGTGTTGATCTCAGAAGATCAGGAACTGCTGCCTGGGATTTGTGCTGCGTAGCACTTGGAAGAGTAAATCTCTATTTTGAACTCAGAGTACAGCTTTGGGATTATGCGGCAGCAGCACTTATCGCTGAGGAGGCCGGCTGTATTGTAACTGATATAGAGGGGAATCCTCTTGGCTACGATGGCAAGACCTCGGCTTTGTGCAGAGCGAGAGGGGTTAAGGAAATACCGGAGTGCTTTGTTGGAAATACACTTTTGTAATGACATAGTAAAAGCCTTATGCCAATCAGATGAATCGGCATAGGGCTTTTTGTATATGAATGTGAGATTTTATTATATGTGTCTGAGTTATGGATGTTGCTTTGTTATCTATATACAGCAAATGACTGGGCGCCAAGAATAAGCTCATCACTGCTTAATTCGGCGGTGCCGATACCATAAATCAATTTGCCTGCTACTATGTCCATAATATTTCCTTCAAAATCAGAGGTGTTCACGTGGACTTCTTCGCCGCCCGGATTAACAGCCAGGAGCAGGTCACCTCTTCTGTAAACAAGAATTCGCTCGCCTTTTGCTGAATATACTTTTTGAAAATCGGCATCTGCCTGAAGGTCCTCGTACTCGTGTCTTAAGCTTATAAGACCCTTTACTGTATGATAAATGGAATCAGGATCATTTTCCGCGTCGCTTACGCTTGGAGCATCTGCTGAGGAATCCATTGGAATATAAAGTTTTTCTGCCGGAGCATCGGAGAATCCAAAGTTCTTTTCATTCTTATCCCACTGCATGGGAGAGCGGGATCCTGTCCTCTGGAAACCACCTTCCTTAGTTCTGACATTTTCAAGATACTTCATGCCAATCTCATCACCATAATATAGGAAAGGCACACCGGGCATTGTGAAGAAAAATGCGTAGGCAAGCTTTATCTCAGAAATATTCAGAGCCTTTGTTACTCTGGGCGTATCGTGATTGCAGGTGATAAAGCTGATGTAACCGTATTTTTTGGAAGCTTCATATCTGGGAAGATAATCAGCAAGGAACCTCTCCGGATCATCTCCGCCATCCTTTTTGAAGTAGCTGTGGTCACCACCCTCGGTTTCGCAGTCTCTTACAAGTACGTTGTAGCCATTACCGTGGTGATCAAGATAAAAGTCAGCATGGAAACCATATTTTAACGCACACTGAGGATTACACCATTCTGAAATGAGTGCCGCATCAGGATAGTCTTTATCCATCATTTTTCTGATATCTGTCCAGACTGCACCGGTAGCGCTCTTTACATCATCATCCTCCTTAACAAGTGAATCAGCCATGTCAACGCGGAAACCATCGCAGCCCTTATCAAGCCAGAAGCGCATGATGTCTTTTAGAGCTTCTCTGGTTGCTATGCAGGAGGGGTGATCAGGGGCAAGCTGCCATTTTTCAGTCCTGTTTAAAACACCGTAATTCAGTGCAGGCTGACACTTGAAAAAGTTCAGCATATAGCAGCCCTCGCGTTCAGCTTCACCGCCGATGTAGGGATGGCCTGCAATTCCGCAGAAGGCACTATCGGTCCAGATGTATCGGTCTGAAAATTCATTCCTTTCAGGTTCGCAACTCTTCTTAAACCATTCGTGTTCCTCGGAGGTGTGCCCCGGAACGAGGTCGAGTAGTATTTTTATATCCTTTTTATGGGCTTCATCAAAAAGACGCACCAAATCGTCATTGGTGCCGTATCTCTCAGCTACCTTCCTGTAATCACGTACATCGTAGCCCGCATCCTTGAAGGGTGAATCAAATAGTGGATTCAGCCAAATGGCATTACAGCCAAGGCTCTTTACATAATCAAGTTTCTCGATGATGCCCTCAATATCACCGATTCCATCACTGTTGGTGTCATTAAATGACTGTGGGTAAATCTCATAAAAAACTGCATCAGATAACCATGCCGGCATAATCTAGTCCTCCCTTTTTTATTTAGTAAGTTATCCCCATTGTGTCAGGTTGTCTCGGAAATCGTTTTCCTATAGCATTATGGCACACTTTACTTAGGAAAAAAAGATATTTTTTTGACCTTTTGCGTCAGGCATCTTATAATTTTTTCATGAATACTAAAGAACAGAATATATTTTCTTCACTTCAAAAATTACAATTTGTAAATGCGGATTGCTTAAAGATTATCTCGATAGTCTGCATGCTGATAGACCATATAGGAGCGGGGATTCTGCTTTATCTTATCAGAAGCGGTATTTATCCCTTTGGCATGAATTTTGACCAGTCTGCAGAGCTCTATCACTGGCTTCGACATATTGGGAGACAGGCATTTCCTATTTATTGTTTTCTCATAGTTGAGGGACTTATTCATACCAGGAGTGTTCCTAAGTATCTGATGAATCTTGGGATTTTCGGTGTAATATCTGAGCCGTTTTTTGATATAGCGGTTAAGGTAAAAAATGAGGTCTTTTCGACGGATATTAAGACTTTGTATGCAGCAAACAAGGAGATTTTGTTAACACATAGAAATGTTTACTTTACGCTGCTTATAGGACTTTTTGTCATATGGGTAATGCAATATGTGGAGAGTAATCTTTTTACTGAAAATCCTGCGTCGCTACTTGGCATGAATGCTGATAATCCATTGTATGTGCTTATCTATACCATGCCGGTTGTTGCAGGTGCGGCTCTTGCCCAGGTGATAGACTCCGACTACAGATGGTGGGGTGTATGCCTTATAGCAATCTTTTTTGTTTTCAGGAGAACAAGGCTTTTGGCATGCATCGCCGGTTACTTATTTTTTATGAATATGGGAACTGAAGTCTGGTCACTCCCGGCCTTTATTCTGATTGCTGCCTATAATGGAACGCAGGGAAGTATCAGTAAGAAATTCAAATATGCATTCTACGCATTCTATCCGGTACATCTGCTGGTTATATATCTGCTCAGGTGTTATCTGTATGTGGTGATGCAGTAAAAGTGCAGTTATCCGAAATTTACAGTTCTCGGATAACTGCACTTTTTATGGCGCCTTTTTATTCAAACCTTGCTACCGAAAGGAAAATTGCAAACAGAACAAGCAACACGAAAATCAGGAAGATAAATTCTATTATCTTCGCAAAAATGCTGAAGTGTTTGAAGTCGCCGCTGAAGAATAAAAATCTTACAAGGACGAGGAAAAAGATCAGCTCTGCTATGACTATTATTGCGTCAAAAATAATTGACATAAGGGCTATAGAAGCCATTACCGGAGGTATGAACATTTCTTGGAATTCCTCTAATACATAATCGAATATTTTATTTTTTTGCCTAATTATGGATGATTATATTTTACCACCAAAGATATCTCAAATTAAATGTGTATACCGCATTTTTAAGCCATTTTTAATATCTACTTAATAGAATTGTCATTGTTATTATGATAGACTAAATCCGAATTATCATAAAGTTATGATGGTGTAGTATATGCTGTAAGTTTTTGGAGATGATCTTATGAAGAAAAAGGGCATGACTCTCACTATACAGCTGGTCATAATAGTGTCCGCTATCCTTCTCATTGGCGATATGCTGATGGGAATAATTCTCATGAAACAATCCCAAAATTCAATCAAAACAATTATAAACGGAAGAATGCTTGATATAGCCAATACCGCTGCTGCCATGCTTGATGGGGATATTATGGAAAAGCTGACGGCAGAGGATGAGGGGACGGAGGAATATGAGTCCCAGATGAGGAATCTAAAGGCTTTTCAGGACAGTATCGAGCTTAAATACATCTACTGTGTTAATGATGAGGGTAACAAGCATTTTACCTTTTCGATTGATCCGACTGTTCTTGATCCGGCGCCTTTTGGGGCAGATGTGGTCTATACGGATGCTCTTTATACAGCAAGCCTGGGTACGCCGGCTGTTGATGAGGTGCCCTATCAGGACGAGTGGGGAAGTTTTTACAGTGCCTACAGCCCCGTTTTTAATTCCAAGGGTGAGGTTGCGGCCATTGTAGCGGTGGACTTTTCAGCAAAATGGTATGAGGATCAGATTTCAAGACTTGCAAGAACCATAATGTTTTTTGTCATCGCTTCCGTAAGCATGGGTGCAATTATTGTGATTGTGGCGATGGGTGGAATCCGTAAAAATTTCCATGACATCAGTAGCGAAATAACTGATCTTGAGAAAGATGTTGATGATATCACACAGGAAATTGCAAATTCGGTGCAGGGGGATAATCTGCTGTTTGACCAGGCAGAGAGTGATCTCTCCGGGGATACGACGGGAAATCCGGATGAAAATCATGCAAATAATGTTGAGTATGATATCAAGGAGATGGGAGAGAAAATACATGCTGTTCACAGTAGTATAAGGAATTATCTCGATCATGCACAGAGACGTGCAAACAGTATGATAACAGCCCTGGCTTCCGATTATAAAAGTGTTTATTATGTCAATCTTGATAGGGACGAAGGTATTTGCTACAGGTCCCATTCCAGTCTGGAATATGGGCTTCAGGAGGGTGAGCAGTTTGTTTTCAGCGATACCTTTGAAAAGTATGCCTATGAGTATGTCTCTGAAAAATACAGGCAGGGGTTCCTCGATTTTATTGATCCTGAAGTTATTAGAAAAAGCCTTGAAACAGATGCGATCATTGCCTACAGATATCTGGTTGAGAGGGATGGAAAAGAGTATTATGAGATGCTCAGAATGGCTGGTGTCAGAAGAGCTGAGGACAGGGATGACCATATAGTTCACTCGATCGGTGTTGGTTTTACTGATGTTGATACGGAGATGAGACGGTCTCTTGATCAGAGTCAGGCGTTAAGTGATGCACTTGTTGTTGCAGAAGAGGCCAGCAAGGCGAAGACAGCTTTCCTTTCAAGTATGAGCCATGAGATCAGAACTCCCATGAATGCCATTATAGGTCTTGACAGGATTGCCTTAAGTGATCCCGATATTTCGGATAAGACAAGGGATTACCTTGAGCAGATCGGAAGCTCTGCCAATCATCTTTTGAAGATAATCAACGATATACTTGATATGTCCAGAATTGAATCAGGACGCATGATAATCAAGCATGAGGAGTTTTCATTTAAAAAGCTCCTTGGGCAGATTAACACCATTATTGGAAGTCAGTGTAGTGATAAGGGGCTTACCTATCATACTGAGATAAAGGGTGAAATCGATAATTACTACATCGGCGATGATATGAAGCTTAAGCAGGTTATCATCAATATTCTTGGGAACTCAGTTAAATTTACGGAACGCGGTGGAAACGTCAGTCTTGAGATAAAGCGTATCGCACGCTTTGATGGCAAGTCTACTTTGAGATTTAAAATGAAGGATGATGGAATCGGAATGGATGAAGAGTTTATTCCGAGGCTTTTTGCCCCCTTCAGCCAGGAGGATTCCTCCAGTACCAATAAGTATGGAAGTACCGGACTTGGCATGGCTATTACGAAGAGCATCGTTGAGATGATGAACGGCAAGATTGAGGTTAGGAGTAAAAAGGGCTCTGGCACAGAATTTACTGTGACTGTAACACTTATGGAATCCGAAAGGAAGGATACTCATGAGGATGAGAGTGAAGTAAATCCTTATGAGCTTTCGGTTTTGATAATTGATGATGACAATATTGCAAGTGAGCATGCATCTGTAGAACTGGAAAAACTCGGAATAGAGGCTGAGATAGCTCATTCCGGTCAGGAAGCTGTTGATATGGTAAGGCTACGGCACGCAAGAAGAGAGCCTTACAATCTGATTCTTGTCGACTGGAAAATGCCTGAAATGGATGGAATTGAGACTACAAAGAGAATCAGGGAAATTATCGGTGATGACTCAGTAATTATTATCCTTACAGGGCAGCAGTGGGATGATATCCTTGAAGATGCTGTGAATTCAGGCGTTGACAGCTTCATATCAAAGCCGCTTAATTCGGCTTTTGTTATGGAGCAGTTCAAGGAAGCTCTGATCCAGAAAAATATGAAGAGCTCTGCGAATACTGAGAAAGTGCCGCTTGAGGGACGCAAAATACTTCTCGCTGAGGATATTCTGGTGAACGCTAAGATCATGATGAAGGTTTTGTCCATGAAGAGCATTGAGGTCGACCATGCTGAGAATGGAAAGATTGCGGTTGAGATGTTTGAGTCTCATCCGGAGTGGTATTATGATGCAATTTTGATGGATATGAGAATGCCTGAGATGGATGGTCTTACTGCCGCTTCGGCGATTAGAGCACTGGATAGAAAAGATGCGAAGAAGATTCCTATCATTGCACTTACTGCCAATGCTTTTGATGAAGATGTGCAGAGAAGCCTCCAGGCTGGCCTTAACGCGCACCTTAGCAAGCCTGTCAAGCCTGAAGTGGTATTCGATACTCTCGAGAGTTTGATCAGTGATGAGAGATAGGGGCATAATCTTGTACGTGTTTCCGTTTTTGCATGTAATCAGTCAGTATTTGGTATTTCATTTGTATTGACGTAATCGATTTTTATGGGGTAGCCCAATAATTCCATTATTGCACTTTTAGACTGATTCGTTTTGGAATGCGGCAATTATGTACCCTGCATGAGTTAAGTCTGTTCGCGAACAATTATGAAATTAGACGTAAGCGAATTTTTGCCGTTATTCCAACATGGGAATTCTGCTGATTATTGACGTAAATGTTTAGAGTTGAAAAAACTTTATTCTATTCATTTTACGTCTATTTACAATGATAGTATCGCATTGGTATAAGGCTCTAATATTGTGGTAGCCCAGTATCTGCTTTTACAACTCTATTGACTGAATTCTCCGAACTTATGGAAACTTATTTATTCAACGAGTTACGTCTGTTCGCGAAATATTTAGCATTTAGGAATAACCACCATTTTAGGTTTAAATCAATACACTCTCAAAAACAATTTCTGACGTATGATTTTTTTTAAGTTCAATTTAGGTTTTCATGTAATAATCCCAAACATAGAAACAAGCAATGCAACAAAATACAGCCTGCTTCATTAGACAGATTAAAACGAATAATATGACTTATGCTGAAACAACAGTTGCAAGAAAGAGACAATTACAACAAAGGAAAGTTGTAATACAAAAAGGAGATTATTGAAATGAAAAAACAGATTCTTGTTTATCTTGGTATTGGACTTATATGCTTTGCACTCACAGGATGTGGTGGGACAACAGGTACGATATCCGGCGATACAGCTCAGGGTACTGAAAGCGTTAACGCTGAGGATGGCGCAAACAATGAAGATGCTGACGGAGCAGATGGCGACGAAAACATTGATGATGAGAATGCACCTACAGGTGGTGCACCAAACGGAGAAAATGCAAATGGCGAGAACCAGGGAAATCCACCAGATGGCGAGAAGCCTGATGGAGAGGCTCCAAACGGCGAAGCTTCGAACGGTGAAGCGCCTAATGGCGAGGCTCCCGGAAATCCGCCTGATGGGCAGGCTCCCGATGGAGAAGCACCCGGAAATCCGCCTGATGGTGAAAAGCCTGACGGAGAAGCTCCGGGAAACCCACCTGATGGTGCACCCGGAGGCTTTGGCGGCACCGGACAGAGCAGTGCTGACATAGATTACGAGGCTGCTACTACAATTACAGCAGCTAAGGAATCAGATGGACAAACTTACGAAACTGAAATTGCAGATGAGAGTGCACTTTTAATATCAACAAATGAAGAAGTTACTATTTCAAATGCGACAGTTACTAAAACAGGTGATTCCGATGGCGGTGACAACTGTAATTTTTATGGCTTGAATGCAGCTGTGCTGGTAAAGGACGGATCAACAACCACTATCACAGGTGCAACCATTACATCTGATGCGGATGGAGCAAACGGAGTCTTCTCCTATGGTGGAAACGGCGGTAAGAACGGAGCTGATGGTGACGGTACAACAGTAAATATTTCAGATTCGACCATTACAACAACAGGTGATGGCTCCGGTGGAATAATGACAACAGGCGGTGGTGTGACAAATGCCAAGAACCTGACAATAGAGACAAGCGGAAGATCTTCAGCAGCAATAAGAACAGACAGAGGTGGCGGAACAGTAACGGTTGATGGTGGAGAATATACCACTAACGGACTTGGTTCACCTGCGATTTATTCAACTGCTGACATCACAGTTTCAAATGCGACGCTTACATCTACACAGTCAGAGGGTGTCTGCATTGAGGGTATGAATTCTATTACTCTTAGTGACTGCGATATGACTGTTGAAAATACCAACATGAATGGTAACGCAACATTTCTTGACTCTATTATGATTTATCAGTCTATGTCAGGAGATGCAGACAGCGGTACCTCAACATTTTCAATGAGTGGTGGCTCACTTACAAGTAAGAACGGACATGTCTTCCATGTGACTAACACAAATGCAGTAATTAATTTATCAGATGTGACCATAAAGAACTTTGATTCTGAAGATATTCTTATGTCTGTCTGCGATGACGGCTGGAATGGTGCAGGAAATGTAGCAACAGTAAATGCTGATAATCAGGAGCTTAGCGGAACAATTCTTGTGGGAGATAATTCGGAGCTTACACTCAATCTCACAAACGGATCTACCTTCAAGGGCAGCATAAGCGGCGAGATTACAAATGCTAAGGGCGAGACAGTTTCTACTGAAGTTGGAACAGTAGCAGTCAGCATTGATACGGATTCCACCTGGACTCTTACGGAAGATACATATATAATATCCTTTGATGGCGATGCATCCAGTGTTGTCACTAACGGACATACTCTCTATGTGAATGGAACAGCGCTTGAAGGAACAAATTAAAATAATGGACTGAGGGAGCCGTGTTGCATCCAAAAAACTAAGAAATAACTTGCAAGTTGTGCTCGCAGAATGTTTGCATATTGCAGTTACAATCACGAATATTTGCCTTTTAATCAAGTTGTCGTGGGTTCGATTCCCACGTGTCTCATTATTCATAAGACTCTGAAATGTAGGTTATCTATGTTTCAGAGTTTTTTATTAAATAAATATTAAAATGTTCTTAAATATCTTTCATTCAATTGAACTGAGCTTGAAGAAAAAATAATAGAAACATACAATATATTTACCTGGAGAAATATCTCTATGCGGTTTTCTTGATCCTAGGGAGTTTTAAAATGGGTAAAGTATTGGACTTTTTCGCAAATAAGAAAAACAAAGTGTTTTTGGTCACGTGTCTTTATGTTCATGTGACATCTTTGCTTTTCTATGCTTATTACGAAGCTCCTTATCTGGCTATTACGAATGCAATCAGCAGCACGATATATGTGGTACTTCTTATTGCTGATAAATCAGGTAGTGACAGGAATATTATGATTGCATTTATTGAAATTATATTTTTCTCTGTCGTATGTGAGATGTTGACTGTAGGTACTTACGGTTTTATCTTTTATACTCTTGGTATGGTTGCAGTTATATTTCATCTTGTATCTGCTACCAAAGCAAAGAGAGCATTTTTGCAACTTCTTGCCATTATTGGTACATTCCTTATATATGGTGTAAATATTACAGGCTTTATTCCGATTAAAGGTATTGCAAAAGACCTTAGTGAGTTTAAGGCGTTTATTGTGGCTTCTAACCTCGTTGTGACAGTTAGTACCATGGTTTATGTGTCATTTTTGTATATAATTGAACAGGAAAAGAACAAGGCGCTTCTGGAATATAATATCAATCATGACCAGCTGACGGGATTGTACAACAGAAGATTTTTCTATACAGCAATTGAAACCATAAGAAAATCCACCAGATTGTTCTCGCTTGCCATGGTGGATCTTGATAACTTTAAGAGGATAAACGATACCTATGGTCATGAATGCGGAGATGAAGTATTAAAAGCGCTGTCGGGCGTTTTTACTGAATCACTGGGTGAAAACGATATTGCCGTAAGGTGGGGCGGAGAGGAATTTATTTTGTTCATGCCCGGAATTGATGTGAAGGAAGCGGAAGGACGGCTTGAACATATGCTTGAGAAAATACGAGCCTGTAAGGTGAGATTTGAAGATAAAACGGTCACTTTTACAGCAACCATAGGTTTGGCTTCATGTGATGATCCATTAAAATATGAGCAGGTGATAAATGAAGCAGATCAGAACCTCTATTACGGGAAAAACAATGGAAAAAACCGTATTGTTACACATGTGCCAAAGTAAAAATTGTGGAAGTTGATAGTCTGTAGAAACCATTTTTGTAATTAAAAGCCGGTTTTTGTTTAAAATTTAATTACTGTAAGAGATAAACGCATGATTCGTCAGAATCGTGCGTTTTTTCATTTCAATTAGTCTATTGATTTATTTAGCTTAATTTATTATACTTTGATTAGCTAAATTTAACTTATCAAATAATTAAAATAATTGATTGGAGATAAAAATGGCAAAGGCAGTAAAGTTGGCGGATATTGCAGATAGGCTTGGGGTGAGCGTTGTTACGGTTTCCAAGGCGCTTTCAGGACAAAAGGGCGTTGGCGAAGAGTTAAGAGAAAAAATTATAGCGCTTGCGGATGAACTTGGCTACAGGCTACCATCTGCTGTAGAGAAGATTAATGTCAATAAAGGGCAGAGTATTGGAATACTGATACACGAGAAGCATTTTAGCAAATACAACTCTTTTTACCTTCAGATGTATCAGATGTTGTCGGTGGAGCTTTCAACTGCAGGATATTTTAATTTGCTGGAGCTTGTTAGATATGATTTTGAGAAGGAATTTATACTTCCCAATCTTGTGAATGAAGGGAATGTCAGCGCAGTGGTTCTTCTTGGAGAGTTTTCTAAAGAGTATTGTGAATTCCTCAGGTCGAAGCTGTCGGTTCCGATTCAGTATCTTGACTTTAATGATGACAGTGAGGAGATTAACTCTATAGTTTCGGACAGCTTCTATGGTGGGTATTATCTTACAAATTATCTTTTTGATAAAGGCCACACTGATATCGGATTTGTGGGTTCTGTTCTTAAGACTTCTTCAATCACAGACAGGTATCTTGGTTATTTAAAGTCGATGATGGAGCATGGGAAGGCTGTAAATGATAAATGGATCATCGAGGACAGAGATGAGGAGACGGGGATTATTTTCTCTCCTGAAGTATTGAGTCTTCCTGATAAATTGCCTACCGCCTTTGTTTGTAACTGTGACCTGACTGCAGGGGTGCTGATAAAGAAGCTTGAGAAGGATGGCTACAGAGTTCCTGAGGATTTATCTGTGGTGGGATATGATAACTTTATTTTCCCCGGAACCTGTGATGTTGAGATCACAACCTATGAGGTTGATATGCCTGTTATGGTTAAAAAGACTGTGGAAATACTAAATAAGCTTATGAGGAATGAAGAGGTATCTTCAAAAACACATATAGTAACCGGACACCTGGTTGAGAAAAGTAGCGTAAGAGCATTAAAGAAGGAGGCAAAAAATGGAAGATAAGATTAGGGAGTTTATGGAAGAGCAGGGGCTTAAGGAAAAGGCTCTAAAGGTTGAAAGGTATAGGAGATTAAATAAATTTGCGAAAAAAGGACAGATTCTTTTTGTAGGTTCAAGCCTTATGGAACAGTTTCCGATAGATGAAATGCAAAGACAGATCGATATACCGCTTGAAATTTACAATAGAGGAATTGGAGGGTATGTCACAACTGAGCTTTTGGAAAATATCGATGCATGTATATTGGAGCTTGAGCCAAAGTATATTTTTATTAATATTGGAACCAACGATATAAGCGGACCTGTTTACAATAAAGAAGAACTGCTTGATAATTACGGGAAAATTCTTGATATCGTAAAAGAAAAGCTTCCTGAGACCAAGGTTACGCTTCTTAGCTATTATCCGACAAATCCTGATTTTGGAGAGAAGCTTCCCTATATGAAGGAGGTTTTGTCCTACAGATCTAATAAGAGAATAAAAGAAGCAAATGATGATGTAAAAGAATTTGCCGAAAAAAGAGGTTTACCCTGGGTTAATGTAAATGAAGGCCTTATGGATGAAAAGGGATATCTTAAGGAAGAGTTTGCGATTGATGGAATGCACTTTTTCGCAAACGGCTACAAGGTGATTTTGGAAAATATGCTGCCGATGCTTAAGGAACTTAATTAAATTAAGCGTTTTGATTTGCATATTATATGTACGGAAATTGGAGATTTATTGATGGTACAAACTATATTCTTGCAGATCTGCACGATGTTTTTGCTGGCATTATGCGGATACTGCTTATACAGAGCCGGTAAAATCTCTGACGAGGGCAGTAAAACTATAGGCAATATATTCACATCTTTATAATGCAGATAAGGGCTATGCTGCAGAAACGATTGTGATATCTACGTTTCTTTCGATTGTCACAATGCCTTTTGTGATATTTGTGTTCACACGGTTTGCCATGATTTGAGTTGTTGTTTCGGTTATAAGACAATAGTCTGCTGTTATTTTTGGAGTTTTATATGAATATGATATATATGGATGATAAAGGAGTTACCCGCCGCAGGCCGCTTAGCAGAATAGGCATGGCTAAGGAGTATATTAAAGACAATTATGCAAGACAGCTCCCTCTTAAAGAGGTTGCGGATGCAGTTGATTTAAATACGTCGTACTTTAGTAATTTCTTTAAGCTTAAAACCGGGAAAAAATTTACTGATTATCTTCTTGATGTCAGGATGGATCATGCGGTTGAACTATTGTGTGATCCCAGAACCAAGATCTATGAGATAGGAATGCTTGTGGGATACGAGGATGTAGTAAGCTTTGGAAGAGCGTTCAAGAAAAAGTTTAAAATGTCACCAAGACAATATCGGGAAAATGTAATTTTCTAATTGAGAAAGGGTCTGTTGCATAAAATGATGCAACAGACCTTATTTTATAGAAGAATTTAGGTAAATTAATCTAAAAATATGTATATAAAAACAAAAATATGTAATTTAAAAATAAAGTAAATTAAAGTAATATAATCATACAGGTTGCAACTTATATTAGCTAAAAACTCACATTAAAAGTATTGGAGGACAATTATGAAGAGAAAATTAGCACTTGGACTGACTATGGTTATGACCGCATCAACACTTGCAGCATGCGGATCACAGGATACAGAAAGCATTAAGGCTGAGACGGGTAGCAATAATGCGGAGAGTACTGAGACAAATGAGAGCGAGGAAAGCACTGAAACTGAGGAAAAGACAGAGCTTACAGGAAAGATCGTTGTTGCAAGTAACAGAACAGATCTTGAGGATGACCTCAATGCTTATGCAGCAAAGTTTATGGAAGAAAATCCCGGAACAACTGTAGAATTTGAAACAATTAAGGAATACGACGACGTAGTAGCTACCAGAATCGCAGGCGGCGAAGCACCTGATCTGTTCTAT
>JAEEGL010940108.1_pt1 | contig 22066 bp, 16 predicted proteins | sample 9134231 | NCBI WGS metagenome assembly JAEEGL01 (sample SAMN16246548, study PRJNA631951) | gut metagenome | biome: gut microbiome; feature: rumen; material: fiber-attached | host: Bos | place: Iran: Karaj | collected 2018-10 | reverse complement strand
TGCATACTTCCAGGCAGAATATGTGTGGAACAAGCTCGGAAAGCCTTCTTCAATGAACGTTGTCATTTTCCAGGGGCAGCCCGGACATCCTGCTGCGCTTGCCAGAACCGCAGGTGTTAAGAATTACTTTAAGTCAAACAACGTTAACGTCACTTATGTTTTCAACGATACCGCATATTGGGATACGGAGAAGGCATATGATGAGTTCCTGATCTTCCTTAAGACAAACCAGCCCTTCGATGCGGTTATCTGTAACAATGATTCCATGGCCATCGGTGTTGCACGTGCAATGCAGGAAAAGGGCTATGATCTTGCTAAGATTCCGGTAGTCGGTGTCGATGCAACCGACGGCGGATGCGATTCGATCCGTGAAGGTGGTATGCAGTTTACGGTTTACCAGTCTGCTGTAGGACAGGGCGCAGCTGCAATCGAGCTTTCGATCGCACTTGCCAAAAATCATTCCGCTGCGGGTGTTGAGGGATTGACCGATGACGGACTTTATGTCTGGGTACCTTATGTTCCTGTAGATAAGAGCAATGTAAACTCATTTAAATAATCTGAAATGATAGAGAGCCTTCGGGCTCTCTATTTTTTGCTGACGTGTGTGGAACGGCAGAACCGTCCCCCCCTGTTCCACATCCTAAATGGTCCCTCTGTCATATCTTTATAGGATATGTTATAATTGATTGGTATTCAGACATTTCTTATAATATTTTTCACGGGGAGAGATTAACGAAGAAATGAAGAAATCATCCGACAAAGGTTTTACACTCGTAGAATTGATTGTTGTTCTTATTATTCTTGCAGTTCTTGCCGCTTTAGTCGCACCGGCGCTCATCGGTTATATCGATGAAGCCAAATCAAAGAAATACCTGCCCAACGCAAGGGCGTGCCTTGAAGCAGCACAGTCAATGTTTTCCCAGCAGTACGGTCTCAATGATGTTCTTCCCACAGGTACTCCGGTTGTCAGCGGTGCCATGGATGAGTCCACATCAAATAAAGATCAGGACATCACCAATACCAAGTTTGCACAGGATGTATTAACACTGGCAGGCGTACCGGACGAAACTCCTTATCTGTTCATGGTAGGTGTAGGAAGTTCACTTGATCCCGTAGGAACCAAAAGAGGCAATTATACCGTTACCGAGCAGGATAAATACACTGTTTACTATGCGGTTTACATGGAGACCGCAAGTTCCAAAGCATGGTATTACTACAACGGCGAATGGACCACTACCAATCCCAGATATAACAATACCAATCGCGCTTTCGATTCAAATAATGTTATCCTCTCCGGAAATTATAAAGGAGTTAAGATACAGTATTACCTGATAAGCAACCACAACCCCGCGTATCAGGGAGTCGGAAATACCATCAAGAGTTCAGCTTTCTGGAATTGGCTTAAAGCGATGAAATAATATGACTGACAAGATATATGAAAGAAGAGGTTTTCTGAAAGAACTGAACACCGTTGTTACGGACAGCTTTTCGGAAAACGGTAAAAATTTCATACAGTTAAAAGAGACCATTTTCTTCCCTGAAGAAGGTGGACAGTATTCGGATACCGGGGTCGTCGAGTTTGACGGTAAAACTGTCCGCGTTATTAAGGGCGAGCTTATCGGAAATGCTTCCGAGGATGAAGTCGATATCAGATATGAAGTTGATTCCCCCATCGAAGAGGGGACCAAAGTTCACTGCAAGCTTGACTGGGACAACCGAATCGACAGGATGGAAAATCACAGCGGTGAGCATATCTTATCCGGTCTGATTCATAATCTTTTTGGTTATAACAATATCGGTTTTCATCTCAGTGATGATGAGCCGGTTACACTTGTCTGCGACGGAAAGCTTTCCAAAGAGCAGATATCACTTCTCGAGAGAAAAGCAAACGATGCGATCCGTGATAATCTTGCGATCACCGATTCATATCCGGACACAGAAGAACTTTCGCTTCTTTCATACAGAAGTAAGATAGACATAGCAGGTCAGGTCAGGCTGATAAGTATAGGAGATGAGGCGGATCCTCTGGATCTTTGCGCATGCTGTGCGCCTCATGTTGAATTTACCGGAATGATAGGTATCATCAAGATCCTGTCATCCGCTTCCGTAAAAGGCGGAACGCAGCTCAGCTTTTTATGCGGAAGAAGAGCGTTTGAATATATCGATCACAACCTTGAACTTCTCAAAGACCTTGCGGATTCTTTTTCAACCAATCAGGAAAATGTCCCCGGACTTGTTGAGAAGCTTCGTGATGATAACAGAGCACTCAAAGAAAAACTTTCCTCATCGCTTCAGAAAACAATTCTTGAGGGCATCAGAAGCGGGGAGCAGGAAGGCCCCGTGATAACCGATCTTGAATTATCCCCCCTTGATATGAAGAATATTTTCAACGAGCTCATTCAGGCAAAGGACGGATACACCGGAGTCTTTTGCGGAAGCGACGAAAAGGGATACGTATATTACGCGGGCGGAAAAGGCCTCGATGCACAAAAACTCGGAAATCTCATGAGAGAGAAAATGTCCGCAAAGGGCGGAGGAAGCTCTGAGATGATACAGGGCCGAACGACCGAGACGAGCGCCAGGATCTTGGAATTTTGGAAAAACGAATGTCAGAACCTGTAAAAGAAAACAAAAAAGTCATACCTTTATTTTCTAAAGACTATAAACGTTATATGAATACGGATATATTTGTCGGGGCGCGCGGCGTCCGGAATATCAGGGCATCGACGATGCTGAGTTTATCCGTTTTCATCGGCGGTATGATAATGACTGTCGCAAACGCGTTAACCCACAGAGGAGTCGTTACCGTTTCCACCGCCTTAATCTCCATTATCGGTCTGTTCATGATCTTTGAGATCAGAGTCAGGAACAGACGAAAAGGTGTTGTCTACGGCGTTCTTGCCATAGGCCTCGGTATATTTACATTCTATTCCGTAACAGGTGCAAACGACGGATTTGCCATACTGTGGACACTCCTTGTCCCCTGGGCTGTATGCTTCATGATAGGCGCCAAATACGGTATCTTTCTCGCATTTTATTTTGCTGCTCTGTTTCTGGCACTTTTCTATACCCCGCTCAGGGGAGCCATGGCTCAGTATTATGATGTGACATTTATGAACAGGTATCCGCTCCTGTATCTTATCGATGCGTTCATTGTTTTTATAACCATGAGCTCGCATCAGATTTCCAATGTCACGCAGATGGAATATGAGCAGAAACTTCAGGAAGCAATGAATGCCGCAATTGACGCGGATAAAGCAAAGAGCAGATTTCTTGCTCAGATGTCGCATGAGATCAGAACTCCCATCAACGCGGTACTCGGAATGAACGAGATGATCCTTCGTGAAGCAACCGATCCGAATGTAAGGGATTATGCGGATGATATCCAGATAGCGGGAAAGAATCTCCTTTCGATCATCAATACGATCCTGGATTTCTCCAAGATAGAAGACGGCAAGATGGAAATCTCGCCTGCAGAGTATGATTTCCCTTCCGTTCTCAATAACCTGATCAACTCCGCGGCCGCAATGGCTAAGGGTAAGAATCTCGAACTCAAAGTTGATATCGATCCCGGACTGCCCGTTGTGCTCTACGGTGACGATCTCAGAATTTCGCAGGTTGCGTTGAACCTGCTTACCAATGCACTGAAATATACCGACAAAGGCTCGGTTTCTTTTACGGTACGTGAAGCTTCCAGAAACGGCAAAGAGATCTTCATCGATGTCGATGTTTCAGACACGGGAATCGGTATCAGACCGGAAGACATGTCCAAGATGTTTGAATCTTTCGGACGCCTCGATGAGAAAAGAAACCGTGGCATAGAAGGAACCGGACTCGGAATCGCGATAGTAACAAAGCTTCTTGAAATGATGGGAAGCGAACTTAAGGTTAACAGTGAGTACGGCAAAGGGTCTTCTTTTTACTTCAGGATACGACAGGAGATCGTTGATGATTCTCCGATAGGCAAATATACGGAGCGCTTTGAAAAGACCGTTCGCCAGGAGGTCAGCAAGGATTACATCTATGCTCCTTCCGCAAGAGTTCTGGTTGTCGATGACAATGAGATGAACTGCAAGGTCGTCAAACATCTGTTAAAACAAAACGGTATTGTTCCGGACTTTGCATTCTCGGGTCAGGAATGCATCGACAAACTCAGCGTAAAGTTCTACCACATGGTATTTTTGGACCACATGATGCCCAAAATGGACGGCATAGAGACGTTGAATATCCTCAAGGAGAAGAAACTTATACCTGAGGGTACCGTCATCATAGCTCTAACCGCTAACGCCGTTGTAGGGGCCAAGGAGTTTTATCTCGAGGCGGGATTTGACGATTACCTCTCAAAGCCCATCGAGATTGAGCATCTTGAGGCGATGCTCTCAGAGTACCTTCCCGAGAATCTGACTCATCTGCAGTCATCGTCAGGCGAAGGTAAAGAAGCGGAGCCTGCAGCGGATACCGTGAAAACGGTCGGTAATACCGATACGATCCTTGCCAAGCTTGCTCTTGAAGGAATCGATGTAAAAGCCGGCCTGGGATACTGCGGAGGCAATAAAGAGTTCTACATCGAAATGCTCAGAGAATATGTATCGTCCTATAACGCCCATATTTCCGATTTAAGCACCTATTTGTCCGAACATAATATGAATGACTATGAAACGCTTGTCCATTCAATTAAGAGCACTTCAAGGACCATAGGAGCCGCAGAGATTTCCGAACTTGCATTTGAACTTGAAAAAGCATCCCGGGAGGGAAATGAGGCATTCGTTTCGGAGCATCACGGAAAGTTTTCGGATGACTATGCTGCGCTTAAGGACATGCTTGAGAAGCTCCTTGGTCAGTGACTACAAACCGTCAGGTATTTATCGAAATTTAAGATTTGAAAAGACTTATTTTGTTGGAAAGAATCGGCCTTTCGGATATAATCAAAAGTAAGCTGTCAGACATCGTGACAGAGTCACGAAACATCGTAATGATGGGTTGAAAATGTAGAGGAAAACTAACTAAAGGAGGGCACTATGGCTACAGTATGGAAATGTAAAGTATGCGGTTACGAATATGAAGGTGAGACTCTTCCCGATGATTTCACCTGCCCCAGATGCAATCACCCTGCTTCTGATTTTGTAAAGGTTGAGAAGGAGTCCACGAATCCTTACGCCGGAACAAAGACCGAGCAGAACCTTCGCGAGGCATTCGCAGGTGAGTCTCAGGCCAGAAATAAGTACACTTATTTCGCATCAGTTGCAAAAAAGAACGGATATGAGCAGATCGCAGCTCTGTTCCTTAAGACCGCAGAGAATGAGAAAGAGCACGCTAAGCTTTGGTTCAAGGCTCTCGGTGAGCTCGGAACCACAGAAGAGAACCTTCTTGCAGCAGCTACCGGTGAGAACCACGAGTGGACCGATATGTATGCAAGAATGGCTAAGGAAGCTGACGAAGAGGGATTCCACGAGCTTGCAGAGCAGTTCAGAGGAGTTGCTGCAATCGAGAAGATGCACGAAGAGCGTTATCGTAAGCTGCTCAATAACGTTAAGGCTATGGAAGTGTTCAAGAAGTCAGGCGTTACCGTTTGGGAGTGCCGTAACTGCGGACATATCGTAGTCGGAACCGAAGCACCCGAGGTATGCCCTGTATGTAAGCATCCCCAGAGCTTCTTCGAAGTTCACGAAGATAATTTCTGATCTGTGATAACCAATATAAAAGACCTTCACGTCAAAACTGAAGGTCTTTTATTATATTAATATTGTTGTTTTGTATTCATGGGAGAATCCGATGAGTAGAACAGGTATTGGCAGGTTATTCGTAAAAAGAAAGAATATTACCGCTTTATTGGTCTGCGTGGCAGGAATCGTCCTCAACATCGTATTGGGTCAGATTGTCTCCATGTTCGGACTGCCTTTATACCTGGATACCGTCGGTACGGTTACCGTAGCCGTTCTCGGCGGATATCTGCCCGGTGTTTTTGTCGGATTCGTAACCAATATCATTAAAAGTTTCTTTGATTCATCTTCACTTTATTACGGAGTTCTGAACGTTCTTATAGCCGGTTCGGCTGCCTTCCTCGCAAGACGCGGTTTTTTCAAAAACATTCGCGGAGTAATTTTTGCCGCACTTTTATTTACTCTTATCGGGGGAGGTCTCGGTTCACTCATTCCATGGTTCATGGACTGGCTCGAATTTGACAGCGAATCTCTGAGCGGCATCCTTTACACACAATGGCATTTCGATCTTTTCCCAGCACATCTTCTTTCGAGCCTTATAACCGATCTTCCCGACAAATTTGTCACGGTTATACTGGTTCGTTTTCTCCTGTATATCATTCCCGAAAAATTTTATCGCTATTGCGGATTCAGTATGTGGATGCAAAGTCCGGAATCCGGTCAGGGAAAAGAAATACAGATCGGATCCAACGTCCGTTTGGTATCACTGAGAATAAAAATGCTGATCGTACTGCTGTTCTCCCTTACAACCGTCGCGGTTGTAAGTACGGTCATCAGTGTAAGGGTATATTACAAGACCAGCATTGAAGATCATGAAAGGCTTGCACAGGGAACGGCAACGCTCGCGGCAGGCATCATAGACGGAAACAAGGTAGATGAATATATCACAAAAAGGGGCAGGGTTACGGGATACGAAGAAACAAAGAGCCTCATGAGGGATATCCTGTCCAGTACCTCTGAAATCTCGTATCTGTATTTTTGTAAGATGGAAGAGGACGGATACCATGTTGTGCTTGATATAGATACGGATAAAACACCGGCTTATGATATCGGCGAAATTGTTGAATATGAAGGCACGGTCTCGGATCTTGTGCCTTTCCTTCTTGCGGGAGAAGAAGTTGATCCCGTTATTACACGTGATGATTATGGTGAACTTATCACCGCAATGAAGCCTGTATTTGATTCAAACGGTAAATGTGTATGCTATGCGATCGCAGAAGTGGATATACAGATGATCATTGAGGATGTCAAAAGTTTCCTGATGGAAATGATTTCCGTTTTCCTCTCGTTCTTCATCCTTCTGTGCGCATTTGTCATGTGGCTTACGGACTATAATGTCATCTATCCCATCAGAACGATCACCGAAACCATCGATACATTTTCATCCGATTCCCAGGAAAATATGGATGATGATGTTAAGGCATTCAGAAAGATCGGAGTACATACCGGCGATGAAATAGAAAAACTCTATAATTCGCTCTGCCGTATGACACTCGATCAGACCGAGCAGATCAGGAGTATCAGGCGATTATCCGATTCAACCGCAAAGATGCAGGACGGTCTGATCATTACCATGGCGGACATGGTAGAAAACCGCGACTCCGATACGGGAGCACATATTCAGAAGACAGCTGCATATGTAAAGATCATCTTAGCCGGATTGGAGGCAAAGGGATATTATGCCGAAAAGCTGACTCCCAAATTCATATCCGATACGATACGTTCCGCACCTCTTCATGACGTCGGTAAGATAAACATTCCCGACGGTGTATTGAATAAGCCCGGTAAGCTGACGGATGAAGAGTTTGAGATCATGAAGACTCATACAACTGCCGGAAAACGCATTATGGAACAGGCAATACTTACGGTCAAGGGAGACAATTATCTCAAAGAAGCCAGAAACATGGCTGCATATCACCATGAAAGATGGGACGGAAAAGGATACCCCGAAGGTATTCACGGTGAAGTTATACCTCTTTCCGCACGTATCATGGCGGTTGCGGATGTATTCGACGCACTTACTTCTCCCAGAGTATATAAACCCGCATTTCCTCTTGAGAAGGCTTTGTCCATAATCGACGAAGGAAAAGGATGCCAGTTCGATCCCAAGGTTGTTGAAGCATTTATGGATTCGCTCGATGAAGTTAAGGTAATACTCAGAAAGTATAATCAGGATGTGTAAGGAGAGATTATTCATGCATAAAAAAATCGGAATAATCAGGTTCTTTGCCGGTCTGTTTGTTGCTGCAGTTTTGCTGACAGCAGTATTTAGTAATGCCTATGCTTATGATTTCGGCGGAGGATATGCGGCAAGCGGACAGATTCCCAATGTTTCCTATACATCCGAAATATATGATGCAACTAACGGGTTGCCCACATCCGATGCCAATTTCATCCTTGGTTCAAGGGAGGGGTATATTTACATCGGCGGATACAGCGGCATCATAAAATATGACGGAACTACTTTTGAAAGACTTGATACTTCCGGCGGTCTCACAAGCGGAAGAGGTTTGTTTGAAGACAGCAAGGGGAGGATATGGGTCGGTACCAATGACAACGGAGTTGTTGTGATCGACGGGGATGAAACCATTCATCTGACTTATGAAAACGGACTTCCGTCATCATCGATAAGAGTATTTACCGAGGACAAATTCGGTGATGTCTACATTTCGACAACAGCGGGAGTCTGCTATGCGGATGAGAACCTTGATATACATGTGATCAATGACAGCCGTATAAATGAAGAGCGCGTTCTTAAACTTGATACCGATCTTGCGGGAAGGGTATACGGTCAGACCTATACCGGTATTATTTTCTCCATATACGATCATAAAGTATCCGATGTATACAGAAGCGAAGATCTCGGAAGCGAGAAGATCACAACGATCCTTGTCGATCCTTTAAGATCCGGAAAACTGTATTTCGGTACCGAAGGAAGTGCAATATACTACGGCAGTTTCGGTGATCCTTTTTCCAAGATGGAAAAAATAGATATTTCTCCGGTTAAGAATACTCACTGGCTGAGTTATGACTGCGGAAGGATCTGGATTTCATCGACAACAGCTCTCGGCTACATTGATACAACGGATAAATTCCATCTCGTTTCGGGACTTCCTATGGACAGTGCGATCGAGATGACGACATCTGATTATCAGGGAAATCTCTGGGTTGCATCTTCAACACAGGGTGTTATGAAAGTGGTCACCAACAACTTCGTTAATATGACCTGGAATGCTGGCCTTCCGGATATGGTCACAAACACTGCATGTGTATACGGCGATGATCTTTACGTCGGAACAGATCAGGGATTATATGTCATAAACAGATTCGGTGAGGTTGTGGAAAACGATCTTACGGAATTTATCGGGGATTCAAGAATTCGCTGCATTAAGAACGATGAAGCAGGAAATCTCTGGGTAGCTACATTTACAAATGATGTGGGACTGGTATGCCTTACAAGAGGCGGAGAGATAAAGAGCTTTACCGAGAAAAACGGTATGCCCAGCAATCAGACCAGATGCATCGCGTTGGGCGACCGGGGACTTGTGCTTGTCGGAACAAACGGCGGACTTGCAATATTCAAAGACGGAACACTTGTAAGTACCTTTACCCAGAGTTCGGGTATTAAAAATACCGTTCTTCTGACCGTATGCGAAACGGACGACGAAGAGATACTTGCAGGAACTGACGGAGACGGTATCTATGTTTTCAAAAGAGACCGAGAGATCCGCAGGATAGGAAGAGAAGACGGCCTCACCAGTGACGTCATCATGCGAATAGCCAGGGATGATTACAGAGGCGTGTACTGGATCGTTACTTCAAACTCGATACAGTATCTGGAAGACGGCGTCGTACATCAGGTTACATCCTTCCCCTATAACAATAACTATGATCTTTACTTTGATGATTCCGAATATATGTGGATCGTCTCATCATATGGTCTGTATAAAGTAAAAGCGGAAGAAATGCTTTATGACCGTGTATCCGATTACAGACTCTATACTATCGCTAACGGACTTCCGGGAACTCCGACATCCAATTCATACGGAACGAGCGATAATTTCGGAAATCTGTATATCCCCGGAAGAACCGGAATATGCAGAGTTAACATCAATACTTTTTCCGAGGAGCTGATGCCCGTTATCGTATCGCTTTCTTCGGTGTATGTTGATGACGTAAGGATCTTCCCCGACGAAAACGGCGTATATAACCTGCCTTCTTCAGACGGAAGAATCAGGATCACACCTTCCGTAATGGATTATTCTCTTCAGAATCCTCTTGTAAAGGTATTCCTGGACGGAAGGGAAGAAGACGGTATCGTAGTGCCCTTCAGCAATCTGTCCGATCTGGAATATACCGGACTTAAATACGGCGATTATAAACTGCATATCCAGATCTATGATTCCAACGGACAGACTCTGATATCCGATTCAAGCTATCACCTAGTAAAAAAAGGACAGATAACCGAAAGACCTGTCTTTAAGATAATTTTGATCATTATTGTTGCACTTATATCAGGTTTTATTGCATGGCAGATAATCAAGGGTACTGTAATCAGAAAACAATACAGTGAGATAAAACATGCCAAGGATGAGGCGGAAAGAGCAAACTCCGCAAAAACAAGATTCCTTGCCAATATTTCCCATGAGATAAGAACACCCATTAATACCATCATGGGTATGAATGAAATGACGCTCAGGGAAGATGCGACGGGTGTACCCAAGCCTTATTTCCTGTCGCTGATGAATTATGCTTTTGATATCAAGAATGCTTCCGAATCGCTTCTGTCCCTTATCAACGACCTTCTTGATATGTCCAAGATCGAATCGGGTAAGATGCATCTGGTTGAGCTTGAGTATGACACCCAGGAACTGTTCAGATCCATCGTTTCAATGGTCAGATCAAGAAGCGTTGAGAAGGAGCTTTCTTTTGATGTTGTTATAGATGAGGTTCTTCCCGCCAAACTTTACGGTGATGCGGGTAAAATAAAACAGATCCTTATCAACCTTCTTACCAATGCCGTTAAATATACCGAGAGCGGCGGATTTGCACTTCTGGTATCAATGGAAGAGCGTAAAGATGATGACTGCCTTATTCGTTTTTCCGTCAAGGATACCGGTATAGGCGTGCGTGAAGAAGATATGGATAAACTCTTCACTGCATATGAACGTCTCGATGAAGAGAAGAACAGCGGCATTCAGGGAACGGGTCTCGGACTTGATATTTCCCGCAGATTTGCCGAGCTTATGGGCGGAAGTCTTGTCTGCGAAAGTGAGTACGGAAAGGGTTCCGAATTTATCTTAAAGCTCCATCAGAAGATAATCGACAAAACTCCCGTCGGTGTATTTATGGAGCACGATCAGAGCAAGGCAAAGGGACCTTATGTTCCTAAGTTTATTGCCCCTGCAGCCGATATACTTGTTGTTGATGATTCGCCCATGAATCTCAATGTTATAAAAGGACTTCTCAGACCTACCAAGGTTTATGTATCCACCGCATCGAGCGGAGAAGAGTGCCTGGAGCTTATCAAGGATACCAAGTATAATGTTGTGCTTCTGGACCATATGATGCCCGGAATGGACGGCGTGGAGACCGTGGAAAGGATCAGGGAGACCATGCCCGATCTTCCCGTATATGCTCTTACCGCAAACGCCGCAGTTGATGAAGCATATTATATTTCCAAGGGATTTACCGGATATCTGTCAAAGCCCGTAGACAGTGAATCACTTGAAAAGACTATAATGAAGCATATTCCGGAAGAGATGATGGAAAAGCCGGAAGAAAATACCGTATATGAAGAACTGACAGAGATCCCCGAAAATCTGTCATGGATCAACGATGTCGAGGGAATTAATGTTTCTTCCGGAATAGATAACTCCGGTGGAGTGATGAATTATATTTTCTCTCTTAACCTTTTCCTGGATACGATCGATGCCAATGCGGGCGTCATCAGGGATTCTTACAGGAGCGGAAATATCAGGCTCTTTACCATTAAGGTGCATGCACTTAAGAGCTCTGCGAGGATCATAGGTGCGGGCAAGCTTTCCGAGATGGCGGCAGAACTCGAAGATGCCGGAAACAGAGAGGATAAGGCGTTTATCGAGGATAAAGCAGAAAACCTGCTTTATGAATATGAGAAGTATAAGGAAATACTCTCAAGACTTCATGAGGAAGAACGGTCGGATAACAAAGAAGTGATTTCCGATGAGGAATTAAAAGAAGCCTTCACCGCTTTGTTCGACGTTATACCTCAAATGGATTATGATTCGGTTGAAACGATCATAGATAATCTTAATGAATACTCACTGCCTTCCGATAAGGATGAGCAGATTAAAGAACTTACTAAACTGCTCAGAAATTTCGACTGGGACGGAATGGAAAGCTGGATGGAAAAAGTTCGCAGTGAGATTGGAGGAAAGTAGAAATGCAGAAAAACAGAATGATATTCCTTAGTGAGAAGGAAGCATTCATAGCGAGGGTGCTGATCAAAAAGATAAAGGATACGGGGGCGGAGTGTGATTTTGTTCCCTGGACCGTGAAGGATATAAGTGCCAATTTAGCTGAAACATCACTCATCACTATTTTTATCGAAGACGGTACAATGCCCGACGAAGAGGTAATTCATTATCTGGCCGATAATGTTGAAGAGCATTCCATTCAGGTAATCCTGATCGGTGATAATAACGATACCCGGCATGTTGCCGATCAGCTAGCAAATGGAGCGGTTTATAAAACCTTCACCAGACCGGTTGATAACAAAGAATATGCCGATTGTGTCACCGAATATTTTACTAAAGCCAATTCCGGTGCGTTCAAAAAGAGCATCCTTGTCGTTGATGACGATCCCCAGTATCTGACAACGGTAAGAGAGTGGCTCAAAGATACCTATAAAGTTGCAATGGTAAATTCCGGACTTCAGGCTATCAAATGGCTCGCCAAGAATAAGGTGGATCTTATCCTGCTCGATTACGATATGCCTGTTACAACGGGACCTCAGGTGCTTGAAATGCTAAGGAGCGATCCCGAAACCGCATCCATTCCCGTAATGTTCCTGACAGGAAAGGGTGACAAGGAAAGTGTTATGGCGGTTGTAGCTTTAAAGCCCGAGGGGTATTTTTTGAAAAATATCAAGAAGCCCGAGCTTTTGGAGAAACTGCAGGAGTTCTTTATTTTACACAGATGATCTGAGATTTTAAGGAGACTGATTACATGTTTGAGCTGATCAGGGAAAACCAATTAAATCTGATGCTTCTGTTATGCGGAGCTTGTGCCATACTTGTTTTTCTGCTTTTGCTGACCAGATTTTTGTCCAGAAACAGAAAAATAATACTTACCTTGATGGAAGTTATGGCGGTATTTCTGCTGTGGTTTGACAGGCTGGCGTATGTCTATGCCGGCACTCCCGGACAAATGGGATATGTAATGGTCAGACTGAGTAATTTTATGGTCTTCTTTTTGACACCCGGCGTTGTTTTCGGATTCAATCTTTATCTGAACGATCTTCTTACAAATGAGGGAAAGATTGCCAAAGTGCCTGCAAGACTTAAGTTCACGGGATATATATCCGCGATCGGTATGGCAATGGCTGTGGTTTCTGCACTCACAAATCTGTATTACTATTTTGATGCAACCAATACTTATCACAGGGGAAAGGGCTTTTTACTGGCATATATCATTCCCGTACTCTGTCCTATAATTCAATATACCGTCATCAGACAGTACAAAAAGCATTTCAGCAAGCTCATCTATATTTCCCTTGTTTTATATATCTTTGTTCCGATCGTCTGCGGAGTTGTGCAGATCATGGCTTATGGCGTATCAATTGTAAATATGGCTATGGTTGCCGTATCGATATCCCTTTATATTTTCACATACCTGGATCTGAATAACAGAGTAGTTCGTGCCCATGAGATCGAGATAAGTAACATGCAGGGTGAACAGGCCAGAATGCAGAGACTGTACGATCAGACTGCAAAGGCATTTGTTTCAGCTGTTGAGAAAAAAGACGAACTCACAAAGGGTAATGCCGAAAGAGTTGCAAACTATGCAAAGAAGATCGCTGAAATGAGCGGGAAGAATGCGGATGAATGCGTGAAGGTTTATTATGCCGCTCTCTTACATGATGTAGGCCTTATCGGTATTCCCGATGCAGTTATCAAAAATGATGAAGATCCCGATAAAACCGATTACGATGTCATTCATACAAAACCTTTAATAGGTAATGAGATCTTATCCGAGATATCGGAGTATCCGTATCTGTCCGATGCCGCTCATTACAGTCATGAGAGATATGACGGAAGCGGTTATCCGGAAGGGCTTAAGGGAGAAGAGATTCCCGAGATTGCAAGGATCATCGGTGTAGCGGATGCATATGTTACGATGACCACTCCCAAGAGATATCGTGATGCAAAACCGAATTACGTTGCGATCGAAGCACTTACTCTGGGAAGCGGCACGAAATTCGATCCCGGATTCTGCGATATCTTGGTAAGGATACTCAACGAAGAAAATGCAAAATCCGGTGAGAATGAAGATGCCATTGAATCGGAGATAGTCTGCGACGAATACAGGACTACCGTATCAGGCAGCGTTCCGGTTGATTACAGTGTTGCGAAGATTTCATTTAACTGTTCGAGATGTGGCAATTCGGACAGTGACTTTTCCGCACCTTCCGTTATCCTGTTTGATTCAATGGACAGAAGACTGCATGACAATGCAAAATCCATAAAAGCAAATAAATATATCGAATACGGCGAGCTTTGGTTTGATGAGCACAGTATCACGACCATCGCCAGAAATATCAAAGAGACCATAAAGACCTCAAATGATAATGCCGATATCGATCCCGTTAACGGTAAATATGAGATCATTATGGGCAGGTATGAGGACCATCTCAGACTTAAGATGATCAGTCCCCGTTATGAAAAAGAAGCCATTGTAGCGCTCACAAACGGGTCAAATTCCGCGTATCTGGTATTAACCGGAGAACATTGTACCCTTACGGATATAACCTACGAGAAGACGAATGAAAAGGTCGGACCCGATGACATTCCGAGAATTGCGGATCAGATCAGTTTTACCGATCGTATGGAATCGGACCTTCCGAATATTCAGGTCGACAGACCCAGATCTGTTTCTACGGAAGGAGTCGAACTTAAGGACCGTCTCAGGTTCAGATTCCATTCCATGAGTCTGCCCGGGGCAAGCTTTGTATGGCATTGTGCTTACGCTGTTATATTTTCGTCCGATGACGGACGTGTAAACGGACCTAATTACCGAGAATACGCAAACGTCAAGATCTACGGGGAAAATGACGGGGATACCGAGTATTCGACCAACAGCATCTTTGTGAAAAAGACGGATGCATTCCCGGGATGGGATGTATGGAAAGAAAAGTGCAAAGAAGGTTTTGAATGTGAACTGTTATGCAAAAAGAAAGACAATCGCATTATCCTCAAAACAGGTAACCTTGGTATAGAAACTGAGAATACTACGATTGTCAAAAACAGTCCTGATAAGATCTATATATCCCTTACCGGCGATCAGGTTGCGATAACCGATATCAGAATAGGATGATCATAAGCTCAGGAAATATTCAATTGTGAGTTTTGCTTTTTCTACGTCTGTAACTACAATGGGGATTCCGATAACACCTTCCTGAGGGTGGCCCTGGTAATCATCAAAAGCGCTGAGGTATTCGAATATTCCTTCCTGACCGAGTTTTGATGTGTCTGTGATATAGAATCCGGTAGGAATGGGATCTTCCATGGAATCGGGATCTCTGTGGTCTACGATGTACTTTTCCTGATCTTCTTTGGCATCGAGATTGGAGATGTCCTCATAATCCGCAAATGTTGCACCGTCGGTGTAGTAAATGATATCGGACCATGCTGCGAGTTCTTCCTCGGAATAATAATTTCTCAGATCTCCGAGATTGTGGTTCTGCGAATACTCTTCAAAGAGAGGGGTGTTTGATATAAACACATCTGCGGTTCTTGATGTGAAGAAAGCTACGAGCTTCTGAAGTGCAGGATATTCGAGCTGCTGAGGAGTATTGTTTCCGCACTGGATCGAAGTGTCGATATATATCATTTCTTTCTTCGTATTGATCTGAAGAATTTCTGCAATATCACTTTCCCATTCGGGAGCGATCTCATCGGATACGATGTTGTCGGTATTTACCATTATTATGCTTATCGCATAGGTTCTGTAATTTACTATCGTACGAACGACCGCAACCAGGATCAAGATGGTTGCAATAACTCCGATCGCAAGATATTTATAATACTCCCAGAAATAAGCGAGCTTATCTTTGAAGGATCTGTCCTTCATTGTTTTAAGCTGTTCAAGTGTATCTTCTCTTAATGTCGCCATATAAATTCTCCCTTTTTTTAAACATAGAGCATTGTATCACTGTTTTTGCGTCCTGTTCACGAAATAATAATTATTTTCGTATTTTTATTATTGTTTTATACTTGAAATTGCGTTGAAAACGCCCGATTTTGCATTTTACCTGCCGATTTTCGCCACTTGGCGCATATCGCGATACAGACCCTGAAAAAGCATGTATTATGGCCTCAGAAACAAGAAAGGAGGCAACTTAAATGAAAGTAAGAGTTGATATCTCACCTGAATACAAAGAGCCTTTTGCCGTGATTCACACCGACGCGGTTACGGATGAAATACAGCGGATGATCGATGTATTCAGTACGAGTGAAACTCCGATAACCGCATTAAGGAACGAAGAAGATCTGATAGTTCTGCAACCTTCGGACATCTATATGGTCAGGGTAGAGAACGGCGACACCATTATCTATGGTGAAAAGAATACGTATCGCTCCCGTAAGAGATTGTATGAGCTAGCCGCTCAGCTCGGAAAGAGCTTTATGCAGATCTCTAAGACAACACTTATCAATCTGTCCTATATGGATCATATAGAGCCCGGATTCAGCGGAACACTTCTTCTGATCATGAAGAACGGAAGCAAAGATTACGTATCGAGAACATATTTACGCGAATTCAAGAAATATCTCGGTTTATAGGAGGAATGAATATGAAAGACTTACTTAAGAGCATTGTTATAAGTATAGGAATGGCACTTGCCATCTTCAGTTTTGTCGGCATTATCTTTGATATTACGGGCGGAGGAGTATATACCCTGGAAAACTACAGGTACACCAAGATGGTCATCGCATCGGTGATCGTAGGCCTCGGATTCGGAGTCCCCACCATGGTTTATAAAAGCGATAAGCTTCCAATGCCTGTTAAAGTTCTTGTCCATATGGGAATCGGATGCATCATATATACCATAGTTGCTTTCTCAGTGGGCTGGCTCGGAGGCGCTGCTTCCGTAACACAGGGCATCCTGATCGCATGCATCCAGCTTGCCGTGGCATTTATCATCTGGTTCTGCTTCATGAGATATTACAGAAAAGAAGCCGATGAGATGAATAAAAAGATCAAATCCATGTAATGATCTGCAAGACAATGTGGAATGCCAACGGGGACGGTTCTCTTGGGCAATGAATCACTGCCCAAGAGAACCGTCCCCATTGGCATATATAGTAACGTTATGCTTCTTTATCGTATTCGAGTATATCTCCGGGCTGGCAATCCAGCACCTCACATATGGATTCGAGAGTGGAGAAGCGAATCGCACTTATCTTTCCTGTCTTAATCTTGGACAGATTAACGTTCGATACCCCGACTTTATCGGAGAGTTCATTAAGGCTCATCTTTCTGTCAGCCATCACGCGGTCAAGTCTTAACACGATCTTACCCATATTGCCACCTCCTTAAAGTGTCTCATCGATTTCAGTCTGAAGAGCTGCACCGTACTCGAATATGGAATAGATGCAGAAGAGAATGAAACCGGTAATAACGGTGACACCGAGAGATCCGCCAAGGACGGTAATTACGGTAATTACGATGAAACCAATCTTGATGGTCTTAAGGCTTCTTTCCGAGAAGGGAGAATTCTCCTCAATGATGATGGTGAAAATCTTCTTAATGAATGCAAGGATGATAACTACGGATAAAACTGCGAGAGTAGCGAAAAGGCAGGTGAGTCCGATACCCAATGCATAATTTCCGTTATTGGAAAGCATTGCCTTGAATCCCATAACTCCCCCGGCGTTAACGAACTCTTCGTAATCAAGATAACCCTGATTTACTCCTTCTTCGATCATCGGGTTAAGTTTGTTCATTCCGATAATGAAAGTGAGTGCGATCGAACCTGTGATTATTGCAAGTATCGTACAGATGACTTCGATAACTCCGACGACCTTTGCGGTGGTGGTGCAACGATTCTTTACTGCTTCAAGTTTCTTCATTTGTTCTGTCATGATTTTTTACCTCTTTGTATGTAAGTTTTCCGATTTTGTCATTAATACACCTGCAGAGTGTGTATCGTTAAATATTTAATGTTTAACGATAAATTGACTATAACAGCACTTTTTATGTTTGTCAACACATATTTATCGAAAAACATTAAAAAGTTTTATTTTATCGTAAAATATCCGAATAAAAGAAAACGGCTCGAAAAAGTTGCCACAACGGAAATTGCCCGTAAAACCGCTATATTTAGTTTTTTACATATTATGACGATATTGATTTTGTATTATAATTCCATTAACAAAGGACTTCGTCTTATTTTTTTTATCAAAGAAGTAACGCTCGTTAACTCCGGCGCTAAGCCAAGGATGGCGCGTTCTACCGAAGTCTCACCTACAGTTTATATAATTGTAGAATTCTATCGCAGGAGGATATGTCAATGAAGAAAACCGGTTTTACCATGCGCAAGATGCTTATGATGTTCTGTCTGATCCCGCTCTTTGTATCATTGGGAATCATGACGGTCACATGTGTTGTTTACATGAGACAATCACTTGAAGAGCAAACCAAGCAGTTATTGCAGGTTTCATGTGCAGGCGTGTATGAGTATTATGCATATGACCTTGTAAATTCTGATGAAGATGTAGAGATAGATGATGTTTTCACCTATGACACCGAATACATCGATCACCTTCAGAACATGGACGTAGACCTGACTCTCTTCAAGGGCGATACCAGATTCCTGACTTCCATTAAAGATGACAGCGGTAAGAGAATCGAAGGAACCAAGGCATCCGATGCGGTAATCCAGACTGTTATAAATGAAGGAAAAGAATTCTATTCCGATGATGTTGTTATCAACGGAAAAGATTATTACGTATATTACATTCCTCTTAAGACTCCCGAGGGCAAAGTAATAGGTATGGTATTTGCAGGAAAGACCCAGGAAGCGGTTCAGGGAATGCTTCAGAGGATGATCAACATCGCAATGATGATCGCAGGACTTCTCCTTGTAATATTCATTCCTCTTTGCATTTACTTCTCCAACAGAATTTCTAAAGTTCTTAAGAACTGCTCCACTAATATCGGAAAACTTTCCGAAGGTGACCTCGGTGAACAGGAAGAAACCGAATCCATCATTGCCGAAACCAAGGATCTTATTTACTCATCAAAGATTCTCAGGGATAAGCTGGATGAGATCATCGGCAATATTAAAACTGTCAGCGGCGATCTGAACAATGATGCACAGACAGTTCATTCACTTTCAGATAATTCTTCAATGAGTGTAAATCAGATCTCCAATGCAATGGAGGATCTTGCTAACGGCGCTACCGAAATGGCAAGCAATGTTCAGGACATCTCCAAGTCCGTAGGTGATCTCAATGATACTATCGGAGTTCTTGCAGAAAGCTCGGAAGCTCTCGCAACTTCATCCGAAAATATCAAGAATGCAAACAACGAAGCAAGAAATTACATCGGAAGAGTATCCGATTCCTCAGTACAGACCGTTGAAGCAGTCGATAACATTACCAAGCAGATTTCCTCAACCAACGATGCAGTTCAGAAGATCAAGGAAGCTGTCGACATGATCACTTCCATCGCAAGCCAGACCAACCTGCTTGCACTTAACGCTTCGATCGAAGCAGCACGTGCCGGTGAAGCGGGAAGAGGATTCGCAGTCGTTGCATCCGAGATTGGAAATCTTTCCGATCAGTCCAGCAAATCCGCTGAAGAGATCAGAAACATCGTCGGAGAGATCGTTAAGAATTCCGAAGCATCCGTTGAACTTTCAGGAAGCGTTGCAACTCTTATCAGACAGGAGCAGGAATACATCAAGGAGACTCAGTCCAAGTTCGAAGTTCTCAACACAGAGATTGCAGAGTCTCTTGAGCATATCAATCAGGTATCAAAGGATACCGAAGCGCTCGAAAAGATTCAGAGTGTCATCACGGACGCTGTTCAGTCCCTCAGTGCAATCTCCGAAGAGAACGCGGCATCCAACGAAGAGGTTAGCGCATCCATTACCGGTATCGCAGCCTCCGTTGATGAGATCGCAGAGAGCGCAGAAGGCACCAAAGCTAATGCAGACAATCTTGTTAACACCGTTTCGTTCTTCCACTGATCTGCTTAGCACCCAACCAAGTTTTTAAGGAAAAGATTATACATACACGAAAAGCACCGGGTGTTAATCATCCGGTGTTTTTCATTTCTATGCAACCTTCCATATCATCCTTATATGCCGCGCGGGTCCTGTCATGTGATCCGAGACAACATACACAAGAAGGATTCTGACTTGGAAATTTTTTTGCTTGCCTGTGCCTTCGCTTATCGGTGCTACATTGTCTTCGCAAAGATCAAAATCGCCCTCGGGCAACTCGCAACGCTCGTGCTAATTTGCACGAGCTGCTCGAACAGTGCCCTCGGGAACCGATTTATGCTCAGACATTTCGCACCTGCTCAGGCGGGCAGCGCAAAAATTCTTTCCAAGTCAGAATTCCTACATTTTTATACAGTAGCGGATCACATGGCAGGACCCGCGTGGCGAATATGCATAAGTTTTTTTCGTTACATGTGTATAGGAGAAGTGAGGCGTGATGTTTTCTTCGTGATCTTAATGTTAAAGAATTGCTCATAGTTTTGTTAGAAAGGGTTAAGGGAGATTTAATATTATAGTATGTGCGTTTGAATAATAATTTTGTTAAAATGAATATGTTGTATAAAAATGCATCTGATCAGGAGGTGGATATGAGCTTTAAGATGGAACCCACTCCCGAAATATCGGCACTTGCAGATGTTTGTAGGGAAAACTCCGGAATCGCTCCGGAACTGTTTACTAAGTACGATGTCAAAAAAGGTCTCCGCGACGTTAACGGTAACGGCGTAAGAGCAGGCCTTACCAGGATATCAACGATCGTTGCCAAAGAAGAGATAAACGGTGAAAGTGTCCCCTGTGCCGGACGACTTTACTTCCGTGGAATTGATGTCAGAGATCTGACTTCAGGATTCTATAACGAAGGCAGATTCGGATTCGAAGAAACCGCATACCTTATTCTTTTCGGTAAACTCCCCACTAAGGATGAACTCGATCATTTCAAATCTGTTCTTGCGGATTCAAGATCACTTCCCAAGAACTTTGTTCGTGATGTAATCATGAAAGCTCCCAGCAAGGATATGATGAACACTCTTGCGAGAAGCGTTCTTACTCTCTATGCATATGATAAAAATGCTGACGATACATCTATCGATAATGTAATGCGTCAGTGTCTTATGCTGATATCCGTATTCCCCATGCTTTCGGTTTACGGATACCATGCTTATAATCACTACTACAAGGACAAGAGTTTTTACATTCACAGACCCGATCCTTCACTTTCGACAGCGGAAAACATTCTCAGAATGTTAAGACCCGATACAGCATATACTCAGCTTGAAGCACAGGTTCTCGATATTGCACTTGTTCTTCACATGGATCACGGCGGAGGAAATAACTCGACATTTACCACTCACGTTATTTCTTCATCGGGTACCGATACATATTCGGTTGTTGCCGCAGCACTCGGTTCACTCAAAGGACCCAAGCACGGCGGTGCAAATATCAAAGTCGTAAAGATGTTCCAGGATATCAGGAAGAATGTTAAGGATCACAAAGATGAGAAAGAAGTAAAAGAATACCTCAAGAAGATCCTTCACAAAGAGGCATTCGATAAAGCAGGACTCATCTACGGTTTCGGACATGCGATCTATTCCGTATCCGATCCCAGAGCACTTATCTTCAAACAGTTTGTAGAAAAACTTGCTGATTCAAAACACAGAAGAGCAGAGTATGATCTCTATTCGATGATCGAAAGACTTGCTCCTGAAGTAATCGCAGAGGAAAGAAAAATTTACAAAGGTGTTAGTGCGAATGTAGATTTTTATTCCGGATTTGTTTACAGCATGTTGGAACTTCCACTCGAATTATATACTCCGATGTTTGCAATCGCGAGGATCGTCGGATGGAGTGCACACCGAAT
>JAEEGL016208646.1_pt1 | contig 22067 bp, 18 predicted proteins | sample 9134231 | NCBI WGS metagenome assembly JAEEGL01 (sample SAMN16246548, study PRJNA631951) | gut metagenome | biome: gut microbiome; feature: rumen; material: fiber-attached | host: Bos | place: Iran: Karaj | collected 2018-10 | reverse complement strand
TTTATGTGCTTCTTCAGCTGACAGAGTATTAGTAAAATTAAATATGCTTTTTCCAAAGAAGATCAGAAGAGGTATTCTGCTTGTTCTGTCTCCACATCTATGTTGATCGAAGCCAATAGCATAGTCGAACATGTTAAGATCTGGCATAAGGCATTCAAAATCAGCCATAATGAAAACGGCAGGATCTGATTTACCCTTGTTTTTTCTGGCAAGGCGAAGAAAATCCAAATAGTTATCCTTGTAACCATAAATACACTCTGACACAAAGATATAATCCGGGTCTTCCGGATCCCATATCATTTTTGAGACGAGAGCAGGATTGTCTATGAAAAGTCTGGAAGCCAGTGAGGCTATACCATTTACATAGGGATCGATCATATATACGTTGTAAGAATTACTGTTCATTTTTGATATTCCTTTTATTGGTGTGTTTGCGATTCTGATTTATTCTATCAGATTGAGAATATGATGGCAAAATGGTGACGGAAACACGTTATTGAAAGCGCTGTTTATTGAATCTATAATTGATTATACAGGAACTGATTGGATTTGAATTTAAAAAAGAGGGCTAACAATGAGCACAACGAGAGAATTGTTTATCAAGATAAAAGAGCTGATCATTTCCGGAAATATGTCTCCGGAGGAATTCCCTACAGCCGATATTAAGAATTGTGTGCGCATAGAGCTTGAGTCGAATAAGAGTACATTTACCAATGAACAATATGCCCAGTTATATGGAGACTTCCTCAATTATTGCAATGCAATGCAAGATAATGTGCGGGATAAAGATAAGATAATCATGTTTTTGGATGGTCTTCTTATTTGCCTGTCAACCATATCTCAGGTAGTTAAAGGCCTTGCAAATAGAGACTATTGGGAATATAAGCATAGAGATGAGCTGCAAGACTCAGAAGTTATGGAGATAATAGACTATGTGGATCGTGTAGGGAATTTGCGTCTGCTTAATTATGATTTTGTCGATGAATACAATCAGATTTCCTGTGAGGTACATTTTGATGAGAATAGTCAGATGTGCTTTGTCCCTTACAAAGGAAGAAAAATGTATTTTCCAAGAAGATGGAACCAGGAGGAGATAATAAACTATTTTCATTCGGTGATTGCTGAGCAGGATTTGCGTTCACCACATTGCTATATAAAAGATGGCTTTGAAGTTGAAGGTGGAGTAATCCTTGACGTTGGTGCCGCCGAAGGGATCTTTTCTCTAGACTATATAGACAAAGCTGACAAGGTGTATATCTTTGAGGCTGATGACGGGTGGATTGAAGCTCTTGTAAAAACTTTTGAAAAGGATATGGATAAGGCAGTTATTATCAAAGGCTATGTGAGTGACAGGACAGATGGGACGGGACAGATTGCACTTGATGATATAGTTGACCAGAGCGTTAATTATATAAAGATGGATATTGAAGGCTACGAGAAGCTGGCTCTTTCAGGTGCAGAAAGGATATTTTCCGAAAACAAAAACCTTCGATGTGCCATATGTGCATATCACTGCCATGAGGATGAAGAATGGATAAAGAAATTCCTGGGTAGTCATGGATACAGAACTGACTGTTCCAGGGGATATATATGCCCGGACTGGTGCCCGGAGGGCAGAGTTGAAGCGGAACTAAGACGCGGAATAGTATTTGGAGCAGCAAGATAATATCATAGGAGCATGTACTCGTCGAAGCTGCTTTTCCATTCAAGTATAGGTTTTCCTGTGGATACAAACAGTTCTTTCACGCCGCATTCATCCCCTAAGAAGCTGTCACTAAGAATAATGGAGGATGTTGGAGTGGCAGTTTCATCGAATATGCCTAAATCATTTCTTATATAGAATTCAAGAAGCGTCCTGAAATCGTCAAATAGTTCAGGGCGCATTTTCATTATGACCTCCGGAAGAGTTCTGTTTGGACGCCAAATAAGTGTGGTCTTATCTTTTTGAGAGGAGTATTTTTCAAACTGCTCCCGGATTCTTCTGAATTCGCATCTGTTATATTTCAGAACACCCCAAATTGATGTAACAAAAAGCACAACATCCTTGCGCTTTCCATCTTTTGTAAACAGATATCTGTTCCAAACCTCTGGATACGGAACGGTTTCTTTGGTGTATTTCTTAAGTATAGCCGTTCTTGGATAATCGTTAAAACTTATCTTCTTATCCCAGTCGTTTCTCAGGTATTCATTTTTGCCTGACAGAAGTGCCAGATAGACATTCTTCATGTTCTCGGAATGAACTATCATATGGTCAATATTGTGTATCCCGGGGGGAGTCAGCGTGCGTGTTAAATAATACTTGTCTAAATCTGGATCTCCGGCGTTTATTCCGGTTGGGCAATGATATGGGATATAAACTAGTTTGTCCGTAAACTGCCTGATATTTGATGTGTGAAAATGAGGGTGCACAGCAAATCCCGGGTTGGAACTATCCTCAATATTCTGCACATAAATGATATCCGGATGGTTGCTTTCAAGATTATAGGAATTCATATCTGTGATCGCAACATTTTCTGGATAGCCGGTTGTTATATAATCTGCGTCATGGAGACTGTCATCAAAGCCTCTGCTGTAAGTGGGCACAGGTATGACCCTGACTTCGTTGTCTGGGTCGGAGGACTCTTTTTCCCAAATGGTCTCAAAGCCGTCCCACATATTTGGATGGCATGTTAAAAAGACAACTCTTCTCATGTTAATAGATATCTCCTAGCTGGCCGAGTTTGCTGTAGTGTAGAATGGCTCGCTCCTGATGCTGATAATATGGGTAAGAATGACCGGTCTGGCCTCTTATCGGGGTCATATAATTTTCTCCAAATATAGAATGGATGATAGAAAGATACCCCTCTGGGATAGGAGCCTTTGTAAATTCGTAGTCTACCCAGATAGTGTTTGAATATGCAGAGATATTGCGCCGTCTTTTGATATCATTTCCACCTGTCTGTTCGGGATACCATACACAATATTTCGCTTCTTTTTTTGTGGTCATTGTGGCAATTTTTTCTGCAAGCATCCAGACAGAGTTACGTATATTTTCATCTCTATTGACCTTCGTACCAACAATATTTTCCAATTGGATAAGATAGGCTTCAAATTCTCCTGATGCAATATAAGTATCCATATCATACGCAAGATTATATGCAGCTGAATATAGCGAACGTATGGTTTTCCACCTATTGATATCTGCAGGGATATAGTCCATAGGAAAAATGTCGACCCAGGCTGAACAGGGGAATCCATAATAAGTCTTAGTGATCTCGGCAGCAGTCGGATTGTTACCGATATCAAAATGGTCTCTATTAGAAACTACGGCCTTGGGTTGATTGTATTCCTGGGTGGTGTAGAGGCTTTCTATGAAAAAGTTTGAAGGGAGCTCTTCCTGTAGATATCTGATAAGTGGAATATAGTCTTTTCGCATGACAGAAATGTCAAGGTCATCGTCCCATGGAATATAGCCATGATGGCGTATGGCGCCAAGCAGAGAACCGTACTCAAGCCAAACATGAATGTCGTGTTTTTCAGTAACTTCCAATATCGCATCCAGTATAGCAAGCTGCACGGCCCAGGCTCTCTTCATAACCTCTGACACGTAGAAACCATCTCTGAGTTCTTCTTTCCAAAAAGCTTCTGGAATGACAAGCATAGGCTTTCCCTCAAATAGTGATCGTTATTTGGATTAATTTTATCAGATATTACGACTGCATGCTATAATTATATTGTGGAGAGAAATCAAATGATATTTCCTGATAAATTCTTTAAAGAAGAGGTCAGAGACGATTATCTGATCAGCGAGATTATGAAAAAGACATGGGCATCTCAGCTCACTATTTTTGATGCACTAAAACGGCTTATGGACAAATATGACCTCAAGTACTTTGCGGAGTGTGGAACTCTTCTTGGAGCAGTGCGCCATCATGGATATATTCCATGGGATGATGATTTTGATATTGGTATGCTAAGAAAAGACTATATGACATTGCTTGAGCATGCTGATGAGATTGGAGAAGGGCTTACCATAAGGAGTATCTACAACTGTGATACATATATGAATGTTCATGCCGTAGTTACACAAAAAGCTGATAGCCTAAAGTGGGATGATGACAGGCTTAACGACTATCATGGATGTCCGTTTATATGCTATGTTGATATCTTCCCCTGGGATAATGTTCCGGATGATCCGAAAAGGAAAAGGCTCCACAAAGAATTGTATTATTCTGTGTATAGACTCATGTTTGATATTAGGGACATAGAGGACCGTTATTTTGACAAGCGTGAAATAACCTATAATGAACTGTGTGATTTCTATAAGTCTTCAAGAGAAGATATAGCACCAATAAAAAAATTCCTGGATAACATGGCGTTTTGTAAAAGAATGATGAAGAAGCATCTTGGGATTCAGGATATTATTGCTACAAGCGAAGTTCTGTTACATCAGCTGGCATTGTTGTCTGAAAGAGTTGCTACGATGCATAATGATGAAATAACTCAAAAGGTTGAGTATGCTCCGAAGCTTGCAATTGCCGAAGAAAACAGACCAAGAGAGAAATCATGGCTTGAAGAGACAATAGAGCTCCCTTTTGAATTTACATGTATATCCGTGCCGAAAGAATATGTTAAAGTATGTAGAAATCAGTACGGAGAAGATTTCATGAGTCCCGTGAGGTTTACATCAGCTCACGATTTCCCGTTCTTCAGAGATGAAGTCAGAGTGCTTTTGGGCGCTGATACTGGAGATAGCTGCTCCATAGGTTCTGGAGTCGAACCAGACCCGGACGCTATTCCGACTGAGTGGAAAGCATTTCTCTTAAGGGAAGACAGGACCCTTAAAAAGATAGTTATTTGCGGTCTTTCAGCTACAGACATCCTGAATAATGGGACCTGCAGTATAGAGAGCATAACTTCATTCCTAAGAAGGAAGAAATATGAAAAAGACACACTGATAATTGCTTTTGTTCCCTATGCACTCAGAGAGTTCATGAAGAAGTGCTGCCTTGAGCTTTATCTTAAATACATGAAGCTTATTGAAGAAGTGGAGCAGTTACACAATGTTATCTGGGATGAGGAGGAAAACCCGGCGATTATTAGGGCTGTAGCATCAATATCAGATGAGTACGTTGGGGATCGTTGTAATCTTTCGCTGCTTTGCGAAAGCTATGGGATTCCTGTGACTATTTTGCAGTATCAGCACCAGAGTAATGGGATACAAAAACGTGTTAGTCTTGCAAATCTTTCATTCACAAATGAATATTTCTTTGATGAAGTCAGAAACGGGTTCTTTGTTCCTGAGATGATGAAGAGGTTCTGGGCCGCTCAGATGGTGGTGCTGTCTGAAATTGATAAGGTGTGCAGAAACCATAATATAAACTGGTTTGCTGATATGGGAAGTCTCATTGGTGCAGTACGTCACAGAGGGTTTGTGCCCTGGGATGATGATCTTGATATCTCAATGCTAAGAGATGATTGGGAAGAATTCTTTAAGTACGCTAGGAAGGAACTCCCGGAAGGCTATATCGTTCTGACAAACGACGACTATGAGGAGTATGATCTTGCTCTTGGAAGAATTGTAAATGGAAAGGCTATAGACACTGGAACAGAGCATATGGACAGATTTTGCGGATGCCCATATGTTACCGGCGTTGATATATTCCCAATCGATAAAATATATCCGGATGAAAAAAAAGAGGCAGACAGAAAAAAGAGAGTCAAAGACATCTACGCTGTTTATAACTTACTTGTGGAAAGGGGTGAATTTGACGGCGAAGTAAGATCCAGGATTTCAGAAGTGGAAAGAGGAAGCCATATTTCGCTTCACAGAGATAAAAGAATTCTAAAACAGATGCAGAGACTTCTTGATAATGCCATGAAAGAGTACAGGGGAGATGCAAAAGAGGCTGCATTTATAGTCCCCTGGGCTCTTCAGGACAGAATGAATAACCCATGCAATTATTATACTGATTGTATGGAGATGCCCTTTGAAAATACAATGGTTAGGGTACCGGAGCATTTTCATGAGATTCTGGCCGGAAATTATGGTGATTATTTGGAGATTAGAAAAGGGGAGGATGCCCATGAGTATCCTGCATACTTTGAGCAGGAAAACCTGCTAAGAGACCATCTTGGACATAATCCATACAGGTATACTTTGGATAGAAGTGTACTGGAAAAAAGAATAACAGAAGCGGAGGGTATAAACAAAAAGGCCACCAAAGCGATCAATAAAGATATTGTTTTACTGCCCTGTAGAGTGTCATGGTGGGAAAGTATGAGACCTCTTTATGAGAATGCGGTGGAAGTGGGCAATGGTGATGTTTATGTGATCCCGATTCCTTATTATGAGTGTGACTATAAAGGAAATGTGGGGACGGCCAGATACGAATTAGCGGAGTTCATGATTGATGAGAGATTTACGACCTTTGACGAATACAATATTATTGAGAGACATCCTGCAAAGATTGTTATTCAGGTGCCATATGATGGGGAAAGCAGCAGTTTCACAGTGCCGGAACAGCTTTATTCTGATAAATTGTTGAATTATACCGATGAGCTTATCTATATCCCCTGCTTTGACGTTGACGATCCGGAGTCGTTAGAGAGCAAGGCGCTGAAAAACCTACAAATACTTGTTGAGCAGCCAGTAGTGATAAATGCAGATAAAATTGTTTTAAAGACAGATGCCCTCAAGACATTCTATATTGAGACCCTGGTGATGTTGGCCGGTGAAGATACAAGAGATTACTGGAACAAGAAGATAATTCTTATTAATGACATGACTTGGTGAAAGGAATAACTATCAGGATGAAAAAAGTAATAACTTATGGAACCTTTGATCTCTTTCACGATGGTCATTATAAAATCCTTGAGAGAGCTAAAGCACTTGGAGACTATCTGATAGTGGGTGTGACCACTGAGCATTTCGATCGTCAGAGGGGCAAACTCAATCAGGTGGATCCTATAATGACCAGGATTGAAAATGTTAGAAAGACCGGGTTTGCTGATGAGATCATTGTTGAGGATCATGACGGGCAGAAGATCGAGGATATACAGAAGTACGGAATAGATACCTTTGTGCTGGGGTCAGACTGGGAGGGGAAGTTTGACTATCTGAAACAATACTGCAATGTTGTGTATCTTGAGAGAACTCCCAATATTTCATCTACATTTCTTAGGAATGACAGACTGAGGATGCTCAGGCTTGGAATAGTAGGAACGGGCAGAATAGCCAGGAGATTCCTGGCAGAGGTACGGTATGTATCAGGCGTTGAGGCTATATCTGCTTATAATCCTGAAAAGGATAGCCTTGATGAGTTTTGTCAGACGTTCTCTTTGATGGGATTTGGCGAAGGCTATGAGGAGTTCCTTGACAGTATAGATCTGGTATATGTGGCATCCCCCAATGAGACTCACGCTGATTATGTCAGAAAGGCTCTTGATGCCGGCAAGCATGTGCTTTGCGAAAAACCCATGACTTTTACTTATGATGAGGCAGTAGAGTTATATGACCTGGCGAATAAGAAGGATGTGGTGTTGATGGAAGGCATCAGAGCAGCTTACCTCCCGGGATTCCAGCAACTTCTAACTGTAGCTTGCGACGGAACCATTGGCGATATCTGCGATATAGAGGCCTGCTTCACCAGAATTGGTGATCCGGGATCCAGAGAAATGTCGGATGCCAAGTACGGCGGGGCTTTCATGGAATATGGAAGCTATACTCTATTGCCTATATTTAAGATCATGGGGGTGGAATATGAAGATTTCACAATAGATTCCATTTTGGGCAAAGATGGCATAGATGTCTTCACTAAGGTGAATTTTAGATATAAAAATGGTCTTGCAACTTCCAAGACGGGTGCCGGGGTCAAGTCCGAAGGGCAGCTGGTCATAGCCGGTACCAAGGGCTACATCATTGCCCAGTCTCCATGGTGGCTGATCCGAGGTTTTGATGTGCGCTATGAGGATGCTTCCAAGATTGACCACTACGAGGCAGGATTTGTCGGACGGGACGGCTTCAGATATGAGATAGCTGAATTCCTTACCAAGATTAATAAGACCGGGGTTCATGATTACAAATTGACAGCTGCGGAATCCATAGCAATGGCAAAAGTTGTTGAGAAGTTTATGGAGATCAGGAGAGAACAACAGCGAGGCTATTAAGAAATCGCCTGTAAATGCCGAAATACTTATGTGACAACATAAAAATATCAATATGTAGTGGTATACACAATATAACGACAACTATTATGCTTGTTATGGAGTGTGTTGTGCTATACAATTAAAGTGTATTTGTTTTCAGGAAACATTCGGGACATCAGGGCGGTTATACCGACGATGATAAGGGTGTGGACATATTGACACGGAAGTCACATATGAACGTTCCTAATATGTGGCATGGCAGAGCATGCAAAAAAAATTGTAACAGATTTGGAAACTGTAATTAAAAATTGCATGATAGCAGGATAGGGTAGAGGCGCAGGGCAGGCTGCGCCTTTTTGAATACGAATATGGAGTATATATGACAGAAGTACAACGAATTGGCTACCAGATAACTGATGATGAATTGAAACGAATACAGGATATTCAGGTTGAGCTTATCGAGGAACTTGATCGTGTTTGTAAGAAAAATGGCATTCATTACAACATGGTAGGCGGAACAATGCTTGGAGTTATACGTCACGGTGGTCACATTCCTTGGGATGATGATGCTGATATCGGTTTTTTAAGAGAAGAGTATGAGAAGTTCAGAAAGGCATGTAAAAAAGATCTGGACCATAATAAGTATTATATCCAAGATTTCAGAGATACCGAAGGCTACAGATGGGGCTATGGGAAACTTCGGAGAAAAGGTACAGAATTCATTCGTAACGAGCAGGAGTTTATGCCTTATGAACAGGGAATATTCATTGATCTTATGCCTTTTGACAATGTACCAAATGACCCGATACTTAGAAGGATCCATTTTGCTCAATGCTTTGTGTTCAGAAAAATATTCTGGTCGAAGGTAGGAGCAAAAACTGAACCAAAGCCAGCAATAAGGATGGTTTATCTTATCCTTAGTCTTATCCCGGAAGGATTTGTAAAAAGACAATTTGAACATTTCATAAACCGGGGAAGATTACGAAAGACTGATCTGGTAAGAATACTGACTTTTCCAACACCCAAAGGTATTTATGGATATAACAGGGAATGGTATACAAATACCAGGCGATATCGCTTCAACAGGCTTGAGCTTCCCGGGGCAAAAGATTTTGATGGATACCTTAAGGTTAAATACGGCGATTATATGCAACTTCCGCCTGTGGAGAAAAGAAAAGTTCACCCAATTTCCAAACTGAAGCTGATATAAGGAGAGCAATGAAATGGAAGAGAAAAGATATAAGATAGGCTATACAGATGGTGTATACGACCTGTTTCATGTTGGACATCTTAATATGATAGAGACAGCAAAAGCCCATTGTGATCATTTGATTGTTGGAGTCCATGGCGATGATGTGGTTGAAGAATACAAGCATCATAGGCCTATTATTAGCGAAAATGACAGGAAAAGGATAATAGAATCTATTAAGGGTGTAGATCAGGTAGTAATCAACAGATTTAGAGACAAGATAAAATTGTGGGAACTATATCATTTCAATGTGATTTTTATTGGGGATGACTGGAAAGGAACAGAACGTTGGAACAATTTTGAAAAAGAATTAGCCAAGATAAATGTAGATGTTATTTATGTTCCGTACACTAAAGGGATTTCTACTACAGAGATTAAACAGAGGATTCTTGATCGAGGTTGGTGATATGAAAGAGAAAATGCGCATTGCCATAACGATGGGTGATCCTGCGGGCATAGGTCCGGAGGTTACTGTAAAAGCGCTTTCCAAGGCTGAGGTTTACGAGGGGTGTGTTCCAATAATCGTTGGTGACAAAGCGGCTATTATAGATGCTATAAGAATAAGCAGTCTTCCCCTGCGCATCCATGAAATATCCAAACCAGAAGAGGCAGAAGGTAAGTTTGGTAAAGTAGATCTTATTAACCTTAATCTTCTTGAAAAGGGTGGATGGGAATACAAAAGAAATACAGCGTTGGGAGGAAGAGTATCCTACGAATACATTACCAGGGCAATCACCTTGGCAAAGGAGAAGAGAATAGGAGCGGTTGTCACAGCACCAATAAGCAAAGAGTCTCTTCATTTGGCAGGCTTTCCTTATAGCGGGCATACAGAGATTTTTGCTGATCAGACGAACACTAAGGATTATGCCATGCTTCTGGCAAGTAAGACCATTCATGTAATTCATGTTTCGACACACGTTTCCTTGAGAGAAGCATGTGACAGGGTAAAAAAGGACAGAGTCTTAAAGGTTATTAAACTTGCTTATGATGGTATGCGACAGCTTGGCTATGATAACCCCAAGATAGCAGTTGCCGGACTTAACCCGCATTGCTCGGAGAATGGCCTTTTTGGGGACGAAGAGGCAAAAGAAATAATACCTGCTATTGAAGAAGCTAAAGCCGAAGGAATATATGTTGAAGGACCTGAATCACCGGACGTTGTTTTTGTTAAGTGTCAGGCAGGTCAATTTGATATAGTGGTTGCCATGTATCATGATCAGGGACATATACCGCTAAAACTCAGCGGATTCCAATATGATATCCACACAAATAAATACAATTCGGTAAGTGGAATCAATTGTACAATAGGGTTACCTATCGTAAGAACTTCTGTTGATCATGGAACTGCATTTGGCAAGGCTGGTGAAGGTAGAGCTAACGAAGAGAGTATGCTAGATGCTATTTTTGCTGGCATAAAGATGGCAGAGTATAGACAAAAAAATGAACAATTATTTTAAACTTTCTGAAGATTGGAAAAGAATAAAACTTGGAGATGTAATTATCCCTTATGGTGTAGGACGTGTTGGGCGAAGGATAATTCCAACATTATTGAATGAATTTAGCTTTCCGTTTCTGTTAGACAAAAGAAGGGAAGATGATTTGTTCTATGGCCTAAAGATAAAATGCATAGAAGAAGCATTAGAGATGATTAAGCAAAATGGCTACAAGATTGTGGTTACAACGATGAAAGGAGCATATGACGAGATTGCAAGAGCCCTTTCTAAATATGGCCTTAATGAGAATGTTGACTTTTGCTTATTTGAACGTTTTACTATGGAGTGGAATTTGCGATGGCATGAAAAATGTGTGTTAGCTAAGATAGACACAGTCATTACATCTAAGTGTACACTTCGTTGTAGGAATTGCAATATGTTTATCAGTCGGGCTGTCTGTCAAGAGGATATTCCGTTAGAAGTGCTAAAAAGTAACTTTGATGTTTTTTTTGATAGTGTTGATTTTGTATATGAATATACACTTATAGGAGGTGAACCTTTTCTGCATAGGGATATATTAGATATACTTCTCTACTTAGAAAAACAGTATGGTGATTGTATTGGGATAATAAATATAATTACTAATGGTACAATAGTCCCCGATAATGACATTATTGAAGTATTAAGAAAAAACAAAATAACTGTTCACATCAGTGATTATACAGCTTCTGTTCCGTATGAAAAAAGAATTGACGAGTTAACAGAGTGTTTTGATAAACATGGAGTAGAATATTATATTATTCCAAATAATACATGGAAAGATGTAGTTTATCCCAATCTTTCATATACTTCAGAAAATCCCAAAGAGCATATGTTGATATGTGGGCACAGTACTCACTCGGTTGACTTCGGAAAAATATACTGGTGTGATCCTGCGTTTGCAGCAGAGTATTTTATGGGATTTGAGAGCAAAAGTGATGATTATCTTGATCTTAAAAAGAATAAAAGAGAAAACACTAGATTTGATGCATCTCTTAAAATCATGAAGTATCTGTTGGGAAATGTTAATCCAAGGGGATATATGAGCATATGCGAAAAATGTGCCGGAATCGGGCGCGATAATAATAGTGTTGTTGTGGCCGGAGAACAAGACTAAATAAGGAGTTTATTGTGTTGAAACAATTAGACGCGTTTAGAAAGCTATTAGATGATATTATGGTGCCTTGTATTAACAAAAGAATAGCCATATACGGATATGACAGTTATTCGGGAAGATTTATAAAATGGTATGCAGAATACTATCATGGAGTGCATGTTGATTGGCTTGTTTCAGAGGATATGGCTACAGGTAAAGGTTATGATTTAGAAGTCTTTCGTCCAAGTGTTTTTGATTTTGGATATAAAGGAATATTAAATGCTGTTATTTGGGTGACACAACCTATGACTCTTGAACTAAAAGTATTTTTGGAAAGCTATGGATTCGTCGAAAACGAGTCCTTTTTTGATTTTTATAAGGTTATTTTTGAAGGCGATTATTACTGGGCTGAATCAGCAACTGATCCGTTTTCTAAAAGAAAAACTGGCAAACGAGACATCCAGTTTCTAGAGTATCTTGAATGGAAATATGATTGCAATTTTCTTACTCCTATTGCTAAAGAAGATTTCGAGGTTGCGGATTCCCATGGGGCAAGATATAGTTGCTCAACTCAAAAAGAAATATTCCCCATGTTGGATCATTGCCACGTTCACCCCAGTAATGACGATGCTGTTTTTGATTTTGGTTGTGGAAAAGGTGGGGCAATAGCTACATTTTTGGATTATGGGTTTAAGAAGGTGGGAGGAGTTGAATATGAACCTAAAACATATGATATGGCAGTTGATAATTTTAGAAAATTAGGAATTAAAGGGGTTGATTTAATATGCGGAGATGCAAGAGAAATAACACATCAATTAGATAGATATAATTGGTTTTATTTTTTCTTCCCGTTTGATAAGGCTGTTTTTAAAGTTGTAATCAAGAATTTGCTAGATAGTTACAACAGAAATGATCGTAAGATTCATATTGTGTATTTTACTGCCATGGATTACGGATTTATTGAAGAAACAAGGGTGTTTAAACTGGTTAATCAATTTACAGTTGATTCTAGACAAAGGGTAGTGGGAATATTTGAAAGCTACTAATTGCATTAGGAATGTGACATAAAGGGAAACAGAAAATGACATATAACTTTTCAGCAGGGCCTTCTATGCTGCCTCGAGAGGTGATGCAGGAAGTATATAATGAGTTTTTTGATTATAAGAATAGTGGTTTATCTGTATTGGAATTAAACCATAGATCAATATTGTTTAACGAGATTGTATATGAAGCAAAAGAGGATTTAAGAGAGTTGCTGAATATACCTTCTAACTATAGTATCATTTTTTTGCAAGGCGGGGCATCGCTTCAGTTTTCTGCTGTTCCAATGAATTTGATGAAAATAAAGAAAGCCGGTTTTATAGTTACAGGGCATTGGGCAAAAAGAGCGATGGAAGAAGCTGCTTTGTATGGAGAAACTATTGAGCTTACTTCGAGTGGAGACAGAAACTACTCATATATTCCGGATTGCAGTAATTTGGGTATTTCAGAGGAGTTGGATTACGTGCATTATTGTGAAAACAATACCATCTATGGAACTCAGTTCAAGGATATCCCCAATGTTGGTAATGTAAATTTGGTGTGTGACATGTCTTCATGCCTATTATCAGAACCGATAGATATTGAGAAATATGCACTAATATATGCTGGTGCTCAGAAAAATATGGGCCCTGCAGGGACTACTGTAGTGATTGTGCGTAACGATTTAGTTTCGGATGATGTGCTAACGGGTACGCCATTTGTTATGAGATATAAAAAACAAATAGATAATGATAGTAGATATAATACACCGCCTTGCTATGGCATATATATGTGTGGAAAAGTGTTTAAGTGGTTGAAACGTAATGGTGGGGTTGAAACCATACATGAAATCAATAAAACAAAGGCGGAAATGTTATATGACTATATAGATAATAGCAAACTGTTTGAAGGAACTGCTGAAATACAATCTAGATCATTGATGAATGTCACATTTACAACAGGCGATCCAAATCTTGATATGGTATTTGTTGAGGATTCAAAAAGACAAGGCTTTGTTAGCTTAAAAGGACATAGGTTTGTTGGTGGATTACGAGCAACATTATATAATGCAATCCCCAAAGAGCAGGTGGCTGAGTTGATCGATTATATGAAGAAGTTTGAGAGGAATAATTGAAATATGGATAAAGTGATTATTTATGGTTTGGGTAACATGGCTAATTATGTACTTGATAACTATTCTTTTGATAGAGAAAAGATCATTGGCGGTATAGAAACAAATAAAACAAAAGATTATTTCAGAGGGATAAAAGTATATTCATTAGACGAAATATGTAATCTAGATTATGACTATATTTGGCTGACGAATGGATTTGTAGAGACTTTTCAGAACTGCATTGATATAGGAATAGAGAAAAAACAAATAGTGATTTGTAATAAAGATGTTTATGAATGGTATACGGGAAAGGGGAAGGAAAATGATTCGAGCTTGAATTATCATATAGATATTGCAGAGGCATATGATCGAACGATACATAGCAATTATAACCCGAGGGAAATAAAAGTGATTACAAATGCTTTAAGGCTTGACTCAGAAGTCTACTATTCGAAATATTCTAAGGAGATAGAAGCAATAGTTTCTGAGGATTATTTTAGATTTGCAATACTTAAACTTTTGTGCGATGAAATTAAGAGTAATAATGTAGAAGGCGTTACTGCAGAATTGGGAGTATATAAAGGGAGGTTTGCAAGATGTATAAATAAAGAGTTACCAGATAAAGATTTATACTTATTTGATACTTATGAAGGGTTTCCTAGTAGCGACATTGATATTGAGGTAGAAAAGGATTTTATTAGTAAGGGAGAAGTTCCAGATTATTCAGATACAAGCGTGGAAGAAGTACTAAATGCAATGCCAAATCCTGAAAAATGTATTATAAGAAAAGGCTATTTTCCGGACACTGTTCCAGCGGAATCGTTGAAATATTCATTTGTATCAATAAGGTGCGGATTATATAAACCAGTTCTTGAGGGATTACGTTATTTTTATCCAAATTTAAGCATTGGTGGGTATATTTTATTGAGTGTATATAATAGTCCTGCTATTTGGAAAGGAGTAAAAAAAGCTGTTCATGAGTTTCAGGCTGAAGTAGGACATATAAATATTGTACCATTACCTGATGCGCAAGGGTGCGTGGTCATTTGTAAGTGAATATATTGAGATGAATTGTATGGTTCTTGAAATGATAGATAACAATAGAAGGAAATATCATGTTGGTAGATAAGCTTTTTATTTGGGGAGCAGGAGTAATTGGAGAAAGGTTTTTAAAGCATATAGATAGTAATATGGTTGTCGCCTTCATAGATTCGGATGAAGCTAAGCAGGGGAAACTAATAAATGGGAAAAAGGTTATATCTTTTGAAGAGTACTTATGTGATTACTTGGGCTGCTTTATTATTATAGCAGCGTATTATCATTTGGGAGTAGAAAAAAAGCTAAGAGAGAGTGGTATTTATACGTATTTCTGGTGTATGGATTGCCCTGGAGAATGGATGGATGATTGCAAAAGAACAGAGTTTAATAGATATGTAAATCGAATAATTGGCGGGATTGATTCAAATGTTGTTGTTTATGGATGTAATTACTATAGTTTTTATATAGCAAACTGTATATATGACGTAACTGGTTTTATCCCTACTATGGCATATAATGAGTCCTACGACATACGAGTGATTGAGGCTTATAAATCATCAATACCAAAAGCTAATATAGTTAGATTGAGTGAAGTTTCGAACTATGAAAAAGTTATTATTACTGAAGATAGGAGAATCGGTTTTGACAAGGAGCATATTACAGGAAATGCTGAGGTGATTGAACTATGGGATTGCGCGCATGATATTACGGAATATCATAATCGAGTAATCAAAAGATATAGAGATAAGTATAAAAATAAACGGTGCTTTGTAGTTGGTCTTGGTCCTAGTTTGACTATTAAAGATTTGGACGTGTTGCATAGGAACAATGAAATATGCTTCAGTATGAACGAAGTGTTCTACGCATTTGAAAGAACAGAATGGCGCCCGGATTTTTATGTTTGTTCTGACACTGAAGGCATAAAACAGAATGAAGAGTATTATGTGGATCTTGAATTGAAAAAGCTGTTTTTGTCTGACCAATTGGGGGAAGAATTCGATTCTAGGTGGAAAAAGAATCTTGGTGACAGGTATATAAGATATCATATTCATAGAAGTTTGAGTGATATATTGCTTCCGAGGTTTTCGGAAGACTTATCAGAATTCGCTTATTATGGCTCAACTGTTACATATATTATTCTACAACTTGCCGTCTATATGGGGTTTAAAGAAATTTATTTACTTGGAATTGATGCGACAGGGTCATCGACAGCTGCAAGAGATTCAAAAATGCCGTATTCGCATTTTTATAACGAAGAAGTACAAAACTCATATACATTTGAACCATATAATACTTTTGCATATATGTCAGCGAAAGAATATGCAGATGAACATGGTATAAAAATATTAAATGCAACCAGAGGGGGAGAGTTAGAAGTGTACGATAGAGTATGCTTCGATTCTCTTTTTTAGTTTGTGAGTGTTAGTCAAGTTATGAGGCGGAGAATAATATTTAGAGTAGATGGATATAAAGAACTCGGGTTGGGACATATTTATAACTGTCTTACCCTTGCTGAGATAATGCCTGAGCACGAGCTCCTTTTTGTGACAGATTCTCATCATGAAGAAGGTCTTAACAAATTAAAAGAAAGCGGATATCCATTAAAATGCATTAAATCGTTCGATGATATTGATGCGATTATTGAATCATTTGATCCAGATATATGGATAAATGATTGTTTGAATACAGAAAAAGAATATGTTTTGAGACTCAAAAAGAAGATAAACAGAGTGATATCCATTGAAGATATAGGTGAAGGATCAAGATACACGGATGCTACTATCAATGCGATGTATGAAGATGATCGACGATGTAATATTTTTAGCGGATGGAAGTATGTATGTTTAAGGGATGAATTTCAAAAGGAATGTCCCCGTAAATTTAGTTCAAAAGTTGAAACTGTTGTGTTGATGTTTGGAGGAACGGATCCGTCAAACTATAATAAAATGCTTTACGACATTATTGATAAGATAGCAGAGAAGTATCCGTATATCTCCTTCAAGTTTATAACTGGATATGGATATGATGCTGAAATAAACGGGATTGTTTCCGAACCAGCTAAAAACATTTGGATATATCCTAATGTCCAAAAAGTTACTGAATATATGAAGGAAGCAGATATTGCTATCACCAGTCAAGGCAGAACTATATTTGAATTAGCTGCTATGGGGGTACCATCAATTGTACTTGCTCAGAACGAGCGCGAGCAGACACACACCTTTGCGCAAATGGATCATGGCTTTTTAAACCTTGGCTTAAAAGATCTTAGTCCTGATCTGATTAGTAACACATTGGATTGGCTGATTAACACGCCACCTATAAGAAAGAATATGTATGATTTAATGACAAAACTCCCTCTTCGAGAGGGTATCGGGAGAGTGAAAAAGATTATTGTAGGAGATGAATGACCAGATGAAGACAATCAAACGAATATCCGAACTGGAGCGAAAGTACATGGAAGAAGTGTTGGATGCAGAATTCAGCGCTTCAAAAACATACACCATGGTTACTAGAATGGAAAGGGCGTTTGCTGAAAAGTTTGAAAAGAAATACGCGGTTGCCATGGTAAATGGAACCGTTACACTTCATATGGCACTTGAAGCGGCGGGAGTAACAATAGGTGATGAAGTAATATGTCCTCCATTGACTATGAGCAGTACATCCATATGTGTTTTGATGGCAAATGCGATACCCGTTTTTGCAGATGTGGATCCTGATACTTTTTTGATAACAGCTGATGAAATTAGAAAAAAAATCACTAGTAGAACAAAGGCAATAATAACAGTATCTACGTATGGATTGTCCCCACAGATGAAAGAAATAATGGATTTTGCCAGAGAAAAGGGAATTGTTGTAATAGAAGATAATGCTGAGTGTTTTGGCGCATATCAGGATGGGAAAATAGTGGGATCTTATGGAGATATGGCTTCATATAGTTTCCAGAGTTCAAAACACATTACCTCCGGGGAAGGCGGAATCATTATTACTGATAATGATGACTTTGCAGATAAGTTGAGAAGATATTCCGGGTTGGGATATGCAGGTGTAAGCAGCAAAAAGGGAAGAATTACCAAGGATGATATCCAGAGTCCGGATTATGAAAGACATGTTATTCTTGGGTGGAATTATAGAATGTCAGATCTTTGTGCAGCAATTGTGCTGGGGCAGATAGAAAGATTAGATGAGTTTGTAAAAATGAGACAGTTATCTGCTCAATACTATGATGAAGCAATAGCTGGGAGCGGACTGGTGCAGAAGCAAAAGACTCTTCCTGGTAATACAAATTCATATTGGACATATGCCATGAGACTCGACACTGATAGAGTGGATTGGTTTGATTTCAGGAAGAAATATATGGCATTCGGTGGCGACGGATATTATGCTGCATGGAAACTGGCATATCAGGAGCCTATGTTTAGAAATAAGGCCTTCCTGAACAGAGAAAAAATAACTGAGTATGATGGTTATGATTATAACATGGTATGCTGTCCGGTTGCGGAAAAACTGCAAAGACAAATGATTCAGCTGAAGACTAATTATTTCGATGAGAGAGAAATGGTTGTTCAGGCAAAAGCTTTGCGGAAAACAATAGATTATTATGAGGCATTGTGATTTGTTATGAAGAAAATTAAGTATCTTGCTATTATACAAGCCCGAAGTGGGTCTTCGCGCTTGCCTGGAAAGGTATTAAAGAATATTGAAGGCAGAAGCGCAATATGGCATATGTTGAATCGGGTTTCTAAATCGAGCATTTTAGATGAAATTATCGTAGCAACTACTATTGGATTAGAGGATGTACCGATAGTTAAGGAAGTGTCGAGCCTGGGATATCGGGTTTTTGTTGGAAGTAGCGAAGATGTTTTGGATAGATATTATCAAGCGGCCAGACTGCTTTCGCCGGAATATGTAGTAAGGCTTACCGCGGATTGCCCGCTTCTTGACCCAAAGGTTATAGATGAAGGGATTAGATCCATGGATGATGCTGCAGATGATCTTGCGATGCTTTCAGAGACATTTCCTGACGGTGAAGATATCGAAGTGGTCAGGTTCTCGGTTCTTGAACGTGCTTGGAAGGAAGCGAGGTTAGCTTCGGAAAGGGAACACGTTACTCTATATATTAAGAATCATCCGGAACTTTTTGAACTCCAGGATTACACATGTAAATTGGGAAATCTAAATGGAGAGAGGTGGACGCTTGATGAAAGCGAAGATTTGGAATTGATTCGAAGGGTTTTTGGACATTTTGCACCTCGAACAGATTTTTCCATGAAAGAAATTTACGATTATCTTAAGCAAGATTTTGATACATGGAGTATAAACAGAAAGTATGCAAGAAATGAAGGACTGCAGAAGTCATTAGCTAACGATCGCGTTGTGCTTTAATCGGGGGATATAGAAATGAATTATAAGGAGATGTTTTCACTAAAGAATAAAAGAGTAGTTATAACAGGAGGGTGTGGATATCTTGGGAGGGAAATTGTTAAAGGATTAAAAGACTTTGGAGCGGATGTTGTAATTATTGACTGGAGTAAAGATGCACAGATCAGATGTAATCTTGATAATACTGATGAAATAAAGAATGCTTTAAAAACAGCGGTTAGCAATAATGAGACGATCGATGTTTTGATTACCATGGCTGCCAATCTGGGAGCAGGCGTTTTGACAGGAATTGAGGATATGGGGGATGATTATTGGAAAAAGGGAATAGATGGAACCGTAGGATATACGTTTAGAACAATAAGAGAAGTGTTGCCATATATGAAAAAACGAGGGGGAAGCATTATTAATATAGGTTCATTGTATGCGGTTGGTGCCCCTGATCCAAGGACCTATTATGATACCCCTTTTTCCAGTACACCTAATTATGGAGCAGGAAAAGCTGCTACTGTAGAACTTACTAAATACTGCGCAGCATATTTGGCTAAATATGGGATTAGATGTAATAGTATTAGCCCCGGGTCCTTCCCACATGAAAATGTGCAGGAAAACGAATTATTCAAAAAACGTTTGGCAGAGAAAACGATGTTGGGGAGAATAGGAGTTCCGGAGGATCTTGTTGGAGCTATGGTATTTTTTGCTTCGGACGCATCGAATTATATTACTGGTGTTAATTTGATGATAGATGGCGGGCAAACAGCCTGGTGAGGAAGAAGATGAGACACATTATTGAAGAAAGAATTCGAAAACAAGAATTTACACTAATTGCGGAAATAGGAGTGAACTATTATGATATTGCAACAGTAAAGGCAATCGCTCCAATTGAAGCAGCAAAACTCATGATTAGAGAGGCTGCGGATGCTGGGGTTCATGCGGTAAAGTTCCAGTCCTATAAAGCTGAAACATTGGCTTCTAGAAATTCTCCATACTATTGGGATATTTTGGAAGAACCCACTAAATCGCAGTTTGCTCTATTTCAAAAATACGATTCTTTTGGATATGAGGAATACAAGGTACTCTCTGAGTACTCTGAAGAATGTGGCGTAGAGTTTTTGTCTACCCCATTTGATATTGCCTCGGCGGATTATTTGGAATCACTCATGAATGTATACAAAATATCTTCATCAGATTTAAACAATCTTCCATTTGTAGAGTACCAAGCCAAGAAGAACAAACCTATAATTCTTTCTGTAGGCGCATCAAGTAAAGAGGAGATAATTAGAACAGTATCACTTATCAGGAGATATAACGAAAAAGCACTTACTTTATTACATTGTGTTCTTGAATATCCGACTCCTTATGAACATGCAAATCTTAGTAAGATAGCTAGCCTTATTAAGGAATTTCCTGATCTTTATATAGGCTATTCTGATCACACAAAACCGGATGGAGAATATGATGTGATTAAAACGGCATATTTACTTGGGGCCAGAGTGATTGAAAAGCATTTTACATTGGATAATACATTAAAAGGGAACGATCATTATCATGCGATGGATCCGAATGATGCTAGGGAAATTATTAATAGAATAAAGTATATAGATACTATTTGTGGAACCGGCGAATTGAGGGCGCTAGAAAGTGAACAGAAGGCAAGGCAGAATGCTAGAAGGTCTATTGTGGCTGCAAGAAATATCGTATTGGGAGAAGTTATTACTTCAGATATGTTGACATGGAAAAGACCTGGCACAGGAATACCAGTGGACAGAATAGAAGAGATTGTCGGAAAGAGAGCAAACATGGATATTTTAGAAGACACTGTTTTAAGATTCAATATGTTTGGAGATATCTAGTGAAGAATTGTATAAGTGTCATTGTCCCAGTATATAATGTGGCAAAGTATTTACCTAAGTGTATTGAGAGTATTTGCAATCAGACATATAAAGAGCTGGAAATATTACTTGTGAATGACGGATCCACAGATGGTGGTGGAAACATATGTGATAAATATAAAGAGCTAGACTCAAGGATAAAGGTAATTCACAAAGATAATGGCGGATTGACTTCTGTGAGAAAAACCGGTTTATCTAATGCGTCAGGGGATTATGTTACGTTTGTAGATGGTGATGACTGGATAGAACCGGAAATGTATGAAAAGATGGTTGCTATTGCAGAAGAAAACGATTCCGATTTGGTTATGACCGGAATGTATAGAGATATACATTCTGAGACTTATGCAAAATGGGATGCGTCAATATGGGAGGAAGGTGAGTATCGAGGCGAAAAACTTCGAGAACTGAAAGATAGACTTTTCATTAACGGGAAATGCACAATGAACGGAAGTTGTTGTAATAAACTGTTTGTACGTAGTTTAGTTGAATCTGCTTTAGAAACAATAGACGATGAGCTGACGGGGATGGAGGATGACCTTTTCACTTATTTTTGTATGGTAAGAGCGGGCTGTGTGTATATCACCAATGATGCCTATTATCACGGTGTTGAAAGAAAGGATTCTGCAACACATTCAATACATGATAACTATTACTATATGATGCATAAGGCAATACTAAGCTA
>JAEEGL014796725.1_pt1 | contig 22067 bp, 14 predicted proteins | sample 9134231 | NCBI WGS metagenome assembly JAEEGL01 (sample SAMN16246548, study PRJNA631951) | gut metagenome | biome: gut microbiome; feature: rumen; material: fiber-attached | host: Bos | place: Iran: Karaj | collected 2018-10 | reverse complement strand
TGCCGATTGTACTTCGCTTAAGAACTTCAGTTTTTCTCCGGTATCCGTCTATTCGGAGGTGCCGGAAGGCTTTTTGTACGGCTGTACGGCTTTGACGGGACTTAGTTTTACGTATAATATCAAGTCTATCGGCGATTACGCTTTGTACGGTTGCACCTCGCTTAAATCGGTCAACTTCAATGTCCGCATGGAGGACTCTCTCCAAAAGATCGAGTCCATCGGCGATTACGCTTTTTCCGGTTGCAAGGCGCTCCTTGGGGGCGTCGGTATCTCTAAACTGCTTCCTTCTTCTCTGCAGACGCTCGGGGAAGGCGCTTTTTCCGGTTGCGTCTCCATTACCGAGATATCCGTTCCGGAAAACCTTGAAGTGATTAGTTCGGGTGCGTTCAGCGGTTGTACCTCGCTCAGAGCTATCTCGTACGATAACCCGATGAGCACGTCGCTTCATACGTTCGGAGAAAACTGTTTTTACGGTTGCACTTCTTTAGGGAGAGATCACGCGTTGGCGCTTCCCGTTTCTCTTGGCTTAAAAACGGAAGGAAAAGGCTTTGTAAAGAATCCTTTCTTCGGCTGTTCCTCTCTTTCGGCGTTCAGTTTCCCCGTCGGTAACGAAAATGATTTGTTTACGGAAGGCGGCGTCGTTTATTATCAAGATCTATCCAACCTGTATGCTTTCCCGACGGCTAAAATGGGCGGCCCGGTAGAGATACCGAGTAGCGTTTCTGTCATCCAGGATTATGCTTTTTACGGCGCGACGCTGACCAAACTTACGTTTATCGACAATGCGTCTGTCGATACCAAGGTGACGATGGTGCTCGTTACGATCGGCGATCATGCATTTGCCGACAGCGGTTTGACCGAGGTGACTCTTTCTTCCCGCGTACAGACCGTAGGCGCGTACGCTTTCGAGAACTGTGCTCTTACGTCTTTGGAGATCAGCCGCGATTATTATCGTAACGGCGATAAAATAAACGGTATCGAATACGTTACGGGTGCGTCGAGCGATAATTCCATCACGATCGGTGATCATGCGTTTTTCCATACCACGCTCGGTTCGATCGTCGTAGCCAACCGCGTTACGTCTATCGGCGACGGCGCGTTCGCGTCCTGCTTCTCTTTGTCCAATATAGACTTTTCCGACTCGGTGGCGGGTTTGGACAATACCCTTTCTTTGGGAAGATCCGTTTTTGAAGACGATACCTTCCTGCAAAAGATCACCTTGCCGGCGCGTTTGGTTTATTTGGGTGAAAACGCATTCAGAAATTGCTATAATATCGAGCACGTTTTCTTTACCGAAGGCAGTCGCGGACTGACGCTGGCCGGACACGCTTTGGCCGGGATCCATTTCTTATATGAACTTTCGTTGCCCGCCAACGTCGTCAGTCTTGGCGAAGGCGTCTTCTCCGACGATACTCGGTTGACGTATTTCCATTTCCCGGAGTATCTTACGGCGGCCGATACTTTGGTCATCCCGGAAGAAGCGTTTTTGGGCGACGCCAGATTGGATTCTTTGACTGTTCCCGGATATGTGACGGAGATAGGTACGAGAGCTTATTACGGGACGAACCTGTACGAAGTATCCTTTGAAGAGGGTCTTTATCCGCTTTCTATCGGCGATTACGCTTTTGCCGAGGCGATCAATCTGACCGCCGTCGAGCTCCCGGATAACTGCGTTTTAATCGGTGATCACGCCTTTTATCGTTCGAAAAATCTGTCGGACGTTTCTTATACCGGCGCTCATTACAAAAAGACGAAACTGAACGACTATCTGGTCGGCGCGACTGTTTTAAGAGAGGTTTACCTCAAAAACTTTTTTGCGGCGACCGGCGTTTATCGTCGGGCGGAGACCTACTATACCCTTTCTTTATATACCGGATGGACGCTGAACGGAACCATCGATCGAGAGCTTTTTGTATTCAACGCGGATGCGGGAGCGTACGTTCCCGCGACCGGAACGTACGAAATGAACGTCGAATACTATGCCGCGACGCCGGTAGCGGACCCGACGGAGGGAACCCCCTGCGTAGGCGTCTACGTATGCGGATTCGTTCGTAATTTGGCTCAAAAGTACGAGCAGGGCGTAGAATACTTCTCCTTCGCCGAAGCGACGGTATCCGGTAGCGAGAGCGATACGTATTACGTGTATATCGATGATCGTTACGTCACGTATTACGAACTGGACGTGGGTAACTTTGCTTTTTCCGGGACTCGGCTTTCTCAGGTAAATATCAACGGCAGAGTTCGTTCTATGGGAGAAAACGTTTTTTCCGATATTACTTCTTTGACGTCGGCTACCGTTGACGGTCGGTTCGGCGCGCTCCCGGCAGGGACGTTCCGTGACGATAAAAATTTGACCGACGTCTTTATCGGCAGCGGCATTACGACCATCGGCGGATATGCTTTTTACAATAGCGGCGTGGTCCGCATCACGAACAGGACCGGCGTTTCGATATCGGCGGACGCTATTTTGGTCGTGGACAGGATCGACGAGTATGCTTTCGGTAAGTCCGGGTTGACCTCGTTGGTCGTATATAACGGCGGAGACCTCACCGTAGATGATAACGCCTTCCTTTCTTGCGCTTCTCTCGGCGTGGCGTACGTCGTTTGCGGAGGCGCGTTTACGTGCGGCGACTTTGCGTTCGGCGATTGTTCTTCTTTACAACATTTTACTCTCAGAGCGAACGTGATGACTCTCGGGACGGGCTTTGCGTATAATGCGGTCAAATTGGAAGACTTTAACGCTACCGAAACGGGGAGCGGGAATTATACGCTTCGCGATAACGTGCTTTATAACAAGGACGAAACGGAGATCGTATTCTATCCTGCCGGTAAAACGGGATCGGTGGCGGAGCTTTCCTCGTCCGTCCGCGCCATCGGCGATTACGCTTTTTACGGTAACGGCTATCTGACGGGTATCCTGATCCGTTACAGCGGCAGTAACGTCGTAATGCTCGGAGACAGAAGTATGGACGAAATGGGTAACGTCGTTATTTACGTTGCGTCCAACCTCGTTTCTTTGTACAAAAACGAATGGGGCGTCTCCGACGTACAGGCTTACAGCGTCAACCTTGACGGCTTTGTTCTGACCGTTCAAAACTCCGGTAAGTACTACGTATCCGCTTATCTCGGTTCCGAGATCGATCTCGTCATTCCCGGCAGTATGACGGGCGGCGGGTCTTATTACGAAATTACGGGCGTTGATAAAGACGCTTTCAGAAATAACAAGTTACTCCGTTCCGTCGTTTTGTCTCCCGGTATCAAGACGGTATCCAACGGCGCTTTCCGCGGGTGTACCGCGCTGGAAACGGTTGTGATCGGCGAAAACGTAACAGGTATTAAAAACTATGCGTTCGACGGTTGCGTCAGTCTTAAGAATATTGTTTTCGACGGAAACAGCAGCGTCGCAAGGATCGGTAACTATGCTTTTTCCGGATGCGTCAGTCTGGAGAGCGTACAACTGCCGAATCGTTTGGAGTCGATCGGTTCTTATGCGTTCGCGGACGACGCGAACCTTACGTCCGTGACTTTTGAAGAGGGATTGTTGGAAGTTAAGAACAACGCTTTTGAGAATTGCGACTCTCTTCTTTCCGCCGTATTCCCGTCGACCGTTACCACGCTCGGCAACTATTTGTTCCGCAATTGCGACAATATGATCTATATTCGTTGTCTGTCCGAAAACGTGCCCGCGATCGAAAACGATACGTTTGTGGCTTTGCCGGACGGCATTTTCTTCTTTGTTCCGGGCAAAGCGCTCAACGCTTACAGCGTGGACAGCAAGTGGAGAAATCATATAGAAAAGATCCTTTCCGCCGACTACATCTACGACGAAGAAGGAACGACGGAATTCAAGAATTACGTTTTGGAACCCATCGAAAGGAATGAGTATCGTTTGGTTGCCTATATCGGCAACGATAGTCGCGTCAAACTGAAAACGGACGTTGCGGCCGACGTTGTCGTGACTGCTGTCGGCGAGAACGCTTTCGCTTCTTTTGCTGAGGAGATCGAGATCGGCATCGGCGTTACGACTATCGACGCGAACGCCTTTACTTACGCGATCAATCTGCGTTCCGTCGTGTTGCCGTCTTCGCTCGAGACGATCGGTTCGTATGCTTTTGCCGATCTTGACAAATTGACTTCGGTGACCATTCTGAACGAAGTTTACGCGCCTGCCGACGGAGAGGCGAAGACCTACTTCAATCGAGGCGAGTGGGCCGATCAATTCGCCGATTTCTACGTTTATACGAACGGAGAATACGTCCGCGCAACGAACGTTTATTCTTCCGTCAATAAGTATTTCTTACTGAAAGAGGATTATTCGCTCGAACTGATCGACGATCACGCCTTCTATAATTGTACCGGTCTGACCTCGTTCGTTTTCCCGAGGAGCGTTCGATCGATCGGGAGATACGCTTTCTCCTGCGCCGCGGGTAAGACGATGAATCTGAATTCGGTGACCTTTATGCACGATGACGTTTTGGGGACCGAAAACGAAAGGGTGTCCGTCGAAGAGTATGCTTTTGCAAAGAATACCGAGCTTTTGACGATCGAACTGAATTGTTATCTCGAGTATCTCGGCGAAGGCGCGTTTTCGGAGTGCGCGACCATGGTCGGCTTATATCTCAACTTCGAGCCGACGAAGGCTACCGACTATCTTGTGACGGAAGTGCCGGACGGCGCGCAGAAGATATTTGAAAAGTGCGACAAGTTATTCGTCGTATTGCCGTCTACGAACGATCTGAGGAGATATCAGGAGAAATGGGGCGCAGGCTCCAACGGTTATAACGTCGTCAATTCGGCGATCAATAAGCTTGTTGCACAAGAATACGTCGTAAATAATTATTCTTACGCTATCGTAGACTCGAATAGAAAAACGGTTACGGCGATGGGATACCTCGGTACGGCAACTGAGGTCGAATTCCCGTCTACGGTGACGATTCGAGGCACTTTTTATAATGTCGTTCGTGTCGGAAGAGAAAACCTGGCGGATGTGGGCGGCGTAAACGGAAACGTCGTTTCCGATAAAGTAACGTCCGTTGTTATTCCCGGTTCCGTATCCGTTATCGGCGCGGACGCGTTCAGAGGATGTTTGGGACTGATCGAAGTAAAGGTAAACGGCGTCGGTCTTTCGACGATCGAGTCGTATGCTTTTTACGGGTGCGCCTCGCTTAAGACCGTGAGCCTGCCGGCGTCTCTTTCTTTGATAGAAGAATACGCTTTTGCCGCTTGTCCTGTTTTGGACGGTTATGACACGAGCGATAAAAGCGGGTTTTACATTGAAGACGGCGAAACAAACGTCCTGACTTTCGACGAAAGAGCATTTTCCGACTGTACGGGCATGACGCATTTCCGTATGCCGGCGCAGTTGAGCGTGATCGGCGCATATTGCTTCAGCGATTGCGTAAAATTGACCGAAGTCCGCTATGGCGACAGTTTCTACCTCGACACAGGTGAAGTCCTCGGAGAGCAAGACGTCGAATTGACGAAGATCGGCGCCTATGCGTTCAGAAGAACGGCTATCGCCGAGATCATGTTACCGGAGACGGTAACGTTGGTCGAGGAATTTGCTTTTTCCGAATGTCAAGAGCTGCTTGCCGTCTATCTTTTCCGCGAACCCGGACAAAACGGGTATTCCGACGGAACTCTTACGCGCAAAACGGTTTTTGACGGTATCCGCACCAGCAATACCAAAGTTTACGTTCCTTCGACGTCGGTCGACAGATACAAGACGAAGGAAGGATGGAGCCAAAAGCAGGTCGTTTCTCGTCGGTTCTACGGTGATTTCGCGTATGAGATCAACGGCGAGGCGAGTGGCAACGTTATTTCCGGTACGGTCACTCTGACTGCTTATCGCGGTGCGGAGAGAGACCTCGTGATCCCCGATTCAATCGTTTTGGGCGGGACGACCTATTGGGTGACGGCGATCGCCGCATACTTCGGTACGCCTGCGCTCGAAAAAGTCACTTTCCTTCCCACTTCTCACGTGTACAGTATCGGCAAATATGCTTTTGCGGGGTGTACCGCATTAAGAGAGATCCGTTTGCCCGGCGCCGATATCGGTAGTTATCAAGCGTCTTCCGAAGTGGAGATCGGAGAACACGCCTTTGAAAATTGTACTTCTCTTACCGATATCCATTTGCCGCAGTACATGACCTATCTGTCGGCCTATCTGTTCCATAACTGTACCTCGCTTGAGGAGATCACGTTGCCGTCTACGATCGGAGAATCGACGGGCAAAGAAGAGACGATCACCGAAAACGGCGGTATCATCGGAAACGGTTCTTTCTACGGTTGTACTTCGCTTGCGCGTATCAGAGCGCTCTTTAATTATCCTATCGGCGCGACGACTACGGTTTACGGCAGCAGCGTCTTCTATCAAGCGGGTATGAACGTAAAAGGCGGCTTGCGCATCGTCGTTCCGACGGTTTACGTTGTTAATTTCGCCAACAACTGGGTGGCCGGAACGGGAGACTATTTCTCGTTTGCCGCGGATACCTTGCTGTACGGCGACTATCTTGTGCAAGAGGATGGCGCGTCTTACAAACTGCTTCAGTATCGCGGAGACGCCGATGTGACGCCGCTTGATCGCGATTTCGCGGGCAAGCCCGTTGTTTCGGTGGACGACTCCGTACTGGAATCGGAAACGGTGGTCTCTTATCGCGATTTCGTTTTGCGCGGCAGAGCGGAAAAAGGCGGTAGTTGGACGCTTATTGCTTATAACGGTTCGGATGATCTCGACTTGAGAGAGGCGACTGTTTTGGGCAGACGCATTACGGCGATCGACGACGATGCGACCGTCGCGTCGAGCGTAAAAGTGATCGTTAATTCGGAAATCGAATATTATGAAGATATAGTAAACAGGATCAATATTACGGAGGAAAACTAAATGAGAACGTATACGGTAGATATCGTGGGCAAAAAAGTAGATTTGCCTGTGTATCAGATCGGAGAAAACCTCTCCATTGCCTTTTTTAACTTACACGGCGCGCAAGAACTGACCGAGTATTGCGGTAAAAAGATCGCCGAGCGCATAAAAGACAAAAATCCGGACGTCGTCCTGACGGCGGAGAGCAAAGGGTTGCAACTCGCTCACGTTGTTGCGAGAGAATTGGGACATGAATTTTATGCCGTCGCGCGTAAAAGCAAAAAATTGTATATGCAGGACGGCATCTCTACGGTGACGCAATCCATCACCACGGCCGGACAGCAAACGCTGTATCTTTCCGCTCACGACGAAAAGCTGATCGAAGGAAAAAAAGTGGCCATTATCGACGACGTTATTTCTACCGGCGGAAGCCTTGCTTCTTTGGAAAAATTGGTGGAAATATCCGGAGGCGAGATCGTCTGTAAGGCTTTCGTTTTGGCAGAAGGCGCCGCGAAAGACAGAAAGGACGTTATGTATTTAGGTACGATCCCGCTTCTGTAAGAAAAAAATGATGAAAATATATTCCCTGGGCAGTGGCTCTAAGGGGAATTGTATGATGGTAACCAACGGAAAGAACAGTGTTTTGATCGACGCCGGACTTAGCCCAAGGACGACGATGACAAAGCTGTCGCAGGTAGGCGTCTTACCGCACGAACTGGACGCCGTTTTGGTAACGCACGAGCATTCCGACCATATCCGCTCTATCGCGGAAATAGCCGCCGTTGTACCGGTATACAGCCATGCCGAAACGTTGGACGCGATCGGAAAAATCGTGCCCCTTCCGTATAAGCGGACGATGGAAGTGGACGAAAAGGGTTTTCGACTCGGTTCTATGGACGTTATGCCTTTCCGCGTCAGCCACGATGCGGCGTACCCCCTCGGATTCGTAATAAAGGACGAAGACGACTCGGTGTGTTACATGACCGACACGGGCTATATCAGTAAGGGTATGATGCGCATGGCGCTCGGCTGTAATAAGGTCGTGCTGGAAAGCAATCACGATAAAGAGATGCTCATTCGCGGCGCTTATCCGGAGTACCTCAAGAGACGCATTTTGTCCGATACGGGACATCTTTGTAACGAAGAAAGCGCTTTGACGTGCGGAGATCTGGTAAAGAACGGAACGAAAAAGATCTTGTTGGCACATCTGAGCGAGAATAATAATCTAAGCGAGCTCGCCTATTGGACGACGCGTTCTTACCTCGAAAAATGCGGGGCGGGAAAAGAAGTTACGATCAGGGTGGCTACGCAAAAGGATACGGTATTACTTTCATGAAAGAGAAAGGAAAGATCACGCAGTCGTATACTCTTATTTGCTATCTGGTCGCATTGACGGCCTATTTGATCCTGACTTTTTTGTTGGAGGCGGTACGTCGCGACGAACAGATCGACGAGGCCGGCTACGTATTCGGCTGTTATATCGTTCCGCAACTATCTTATTTGATCGTATTGGGCATCTTTTCTTTTGTGAAAAGGATCCCTAAAGAAGAGTTCTTCCGGCCGCAGAACATAAAGCCTCTTCCGTACGCCTTTGCCGTTCTGATCGCGCTCGGTATTTTTTTGTTCGCGCTTTTGCCCAATTTTTATTTGCAGAAAGCATTAACTATGTCCGGAAGCAAAAGCACCGTCATCCTACCGCCGACGGGGACCGCCGGAGAAGTGATCCTGTCTATCCTCTTCGTTTGCATCTTGCCGGCCGTCGGAGAAGAAATGATGTTTCGTAAAACGTTTTGCGAAGGAATGGAGGGGAATAATGAATGGGTGATCATTGTGCTCGGAGGGTTGTTTTTCAGCCTGAGCCATCTGAATCTGGCGCAAACCGTTCATCAATTCTTCCTCGGTTGCGTATTATGCTTTTTGTACGTAAGAACGAAAAACATTACGCTCACGATGATCGCGCATTTTATCAATAACTTTCTGGCGCTCTTTTTGGAGAGATGGACCGAAGGCGTGGCTAACTGGACTAACCCCGTTGTCCTGGGTGTAGCGCTCGCTATCGGCGCGATATTACTTGCAACGGGCTTGTTCCTCGTTTGGAGGAATACGACAGCCGTCAAAAAAAACGGGGGAAAGGTGGAACCGTATACGATCATCTTATTGATCGTTTTGGGCGTCATGTGGACGACCACGGTAACTGCCAGTTTCTTTTCGTAAAGGGGATCGAACGATTATGTCGAAGACGTTTAAAACGAGCATGATCTTTTTTATAACGACGGTATGGCTACTGCTTATGCGTATCGTCATTCCATTCGTCAATATCGGCGATTATTTGAACGATTGGCTGTTTTCTTTTTTGACGCAAGTGGTGGGAATGGGACTTATTCCGTTTTTATTATATCGCTTTTGGGTCAAAGAAGACCCGTTCGAGGGTTTTTATCTGAAAAGAAAGATACGCCCCATCATCTACGTTTTCGCCGTGGCGGTCGGCATTCTGCTCAGTTTTCTCGTGCCTGCTCTGTCCGGCATTTGGACCACTGTTTTACGATTGATCGGTTATTCGCAAGGTAATGTCGCCGGAACGGTTTATCCGCTTGGAGATATCGCGTGGGTTATCCTTGCGATGGAGCTTTTTACCTCTTCCGTTTTGCCCGGAATATTCGAGGAGATCAATTTCCGCGGACTCGGTATGCAGATGTTTTCGGAGGTGGAAGACGATCGAAAAAAAATCCTGTTACTCGCGATTTTGTTCGCTTTCGGACATCAGTTCATTCTGCAGACGGGATATACTTTCGTCGCCGGTTTTGTCATTGCGTTCCTGATCGTAAAAACGCGTAGCGTCGTGCCCGGAATGATCATACATTTCGTAAATAACGCAGTCGCCGTTTTTTCTCAATTTTCATCGCAAAGAACGGGGGTTTTTTCCGGTTTCCGCGAAGGCGTATATTCGGTGTTTTTCAAAAACATCTTCGTACTGCTCGTTTATATTGCGGTCCTCGGTATCATACTGGCCGTTTTGTTATGGCTGATCGGTAAGTTTTCGCAGTCGGAAGAACTGCGCAAAGAAAAAGAAGACGAATACTATTATCCGAACAAAACGCAATACGTCGACGACATCTTCGGCGATCTTACTATCGTGCGAGAGACGGCAAAAGCGGGCGTCAGATGGTATGAATACGCTCCTTTGTACGGCGCGGCTGTTATTATGATCGTCTCCACGATCTTTACTTTCGTGTGGGGAGTGGGCAGATAGATGATCAAGATCAATATCGTGGCTGTCGGAAGACTGAAAGAAAAGTTTTGGGAAGAAGGCGTAAAAGAGTATACGAAGTGGTTGGAAAAATACTGCGAATGTCGGGTGATCGAGATCCCCGACGGCAGATCGCCCGAGGCGGAAGGAATCGAGATCAAAAAAAAGTTATCCGGGTGCGTCGTCGCTTGCGACGTGCAGGGCAAACTGATCTCGTCCGAAGACTTGGCCGAGTTGATCGATAAAAAGGCGAGCGCGGGTAAAAGCGAGCTCACTTTTTTGATAGGGGGAAGCGAGGGCCTCAGCGCGGACATAAAAAGTCTTGCCGAAGAAAAGATATCTTTCGGCAGAGTGACCTTCCCGCACCGCATGATGCGCGTTATTTTGTGTGAACAGATTTATCGCGCCTTTACCATCCTGCACCATACCCCCTATCACAAATAATTCGTTTTTTACATAAGGTAAAGTATGAAAAAAACGATCATAGGTTATTCCCGCTTGGGACGGGAGATACCCCTTTTCCACTCGGGAAGAGGGGACGCGGCCGTGCTTATTATCGGCGGCATCCACGCGCGGGAGCATATTACGTGCGACCTGACGTACGAACTTTGGCGGATGGAGGGAAAAAACACCGATTGCATCCCCTGTCTTAATCCGGACGGAAGAGCCGTCGCACGTGGAGAAGAAAGACCGAGGATCCCTTTCGGCGGCGACGTAAGGATGTGGAAGGCGAACGCCTTCGGCGTCGATCTGAACGTTAATTTCGACGCGGGGTGGGGAACGGGAGCGCGTAACGTGATCGTACCCGGACCGGAAAACTATATCGGGCCGTATCCCGAGAGCGAGCCGGAAACAAAAGCTGTTTGCGACCTTATTCGGGAAAAGAAATACTCGGTAGTTGTTAGCTACCATGCTCTCGGAGAAGAGGTCTATTGGGGATTCGGACCAAACTGCCGTCACAAAGAGGAAGCCGCTACTTACGCGGCGGCGATCGGATATCCGCTAAAAAAGAGCGTAGGTTCCGCGGGCGGATTGAAGGACTGGTATTGCAATAACTTTCCCGGGCTCGGCTTGACCGTGGAAGTCGGCAAGTCGGAATGGGGACACCCCTGTCCGGAAAATAAACTGAAAGAACTGTTGTTAAAGCACGAAGGCAGTATCGGCCTGCTGGAAAGGATCGGAGGAAAAATTGCACGAGAAAATGATGGAAGCGGCGCTTACGCAGGCTAAGATCGCGTATAAGAGAGGAGAAGTGCCCATCGGGTGCGTCATTGCGCGCGGAGAGGAGATCGTAACGAGGACGCGCAATTCCAAGATCGGCGACAACGATTCTCTCGCGCACGCGGAGATAAAAGCCATCAAAAAAGCGCAGAAGATACTGGGAACGAAATATCTTTACGACTGTACATTGTACGTCACCGTAGAACCGTGCGCTATGTGCGCGGGCGCGATGATAAACGCGAGAGTCGGGAAACTTGTTTACGGTGTAAAGGAACCTAAAACAGGATGTTGCGGAAGTCTATACGACCTCGTATCGGATGGCAGGATGAACCACAGAGTACCGTACGAGGCGGGAATAAAGAAAGAAGAATGCGAAAAGCTGATGAAAGACTTTTTTGCGGAAAGGAGAAACAAATGTTAATAGTCGGACTGGGTAATCCGGGCAAAGAATACGAAGATACTTTTCATAATTGCGGTTTTCGCGTGTTGGACGCGCTGGCTGAAAAGGTGGGTAAAAAGCCCTCGAAGATCGAATGCTCCGCGCTTACGTGCGTGACGCAGATCGGCGGACAAAAGGTGGTGCTCGCCAAACCGCTCACGTATATGAACAACAGCGGAGAAGCGGTCAAGGGCCTTTTGACCAAGTATGGCATGAAGCCGCAGGACATGATCGTGATCTACGACGATATCGATATCCCGCGTTATACCGTACGCGTTCGTCTGTCCGGCAGCGCCGGAACGCATAACGGCATGAGGAGCGTGGTGGACAAAGCGGGAACGGAACAGTTCGTGCGCATCCGTATAGGCATCGGTCGTAACGAGTACGATCTCAAGGATTACGTTTTGGGGCGCATTTCCGCCGCCGACAAACCTCGCTTCGAAGAGGTCTTCAAGAAGGCGGCCGATATTATCGACAACTATCTTCGCGACGGCGACGAAGAAAAACTGATGAGGGACGGCAACAATATCAAATAATGTTGGACAGTGTTTTTTCTCCCATAAAGGGAGAATTATCGAGTATAAAGAAAGGCGTCGAAAGCGGTAAAAACGTTTGCGTTTTTTGCGGGTGCGAAAACGCCCGTTATCATGTCGCGTCCTTTTGCGGCAAGCCGTTTATTTATATCGTTTCCGATCTTGTCGCGGCGCGCAGGGCATACGAAAGGATACGCGAGTACGGCGACGGAACGGTGGCTCTTTTGCCGGAGAGAGAGGACGTACTGATCGCTCGTAAGGCGACCGATTACAGCTTGTTGTACGAGCGGTTATCCTGTTTGAAAGGGCTTTCCGACGGAAAGTTGTCTTTGATCGTTACCGTCGACTCGTTGCTGCAAAAGTATCCTAAAAAATGTCTTTTGGATTCCCATATAATAAAAATTAAGATCGGCGACAAGATCGATACGTATGATCTTGCCGAAAAATTGATCTCGGCCGGATACGAAAACGTCGGCGCGACGGAAAAAGCCACGTTCGGTATCCGCGGCGATACGATCGACGTATGGGACGTCGGTAGCGACAGACCGGTCAGGATCATGCTTTTCGATAGTGAGGTGGAGCAGATACGGGTGCTTGCGCCCGATACCATGCTGAGCGAAGGAACGGGCGAAGAAGTCGTTTTTTACCCGGCGACGGATTTTTTTCTTTCCGCCGAAAACGCGAAAAAAGTAGCAGTCGCGGCGACTCGCGCCAAAAAAAGCGCCGAGCCGGAAGCGGCTAAAGTCTTAGGCGAGGGGATCGAAAAACTTTTGCAGGACCCGTCCTCGCCTCTCAACACCTACTTCCTTCCTTTTTGCGACGAATACTTCGACAGGATCTACGACCATTTGCCTAAAGACGGTATGATCGTCTTAGACGATTCCAGACAGATCGAAGATAAACTGAAGTTGGTCCGTAATTCTTTTTGCGCTCGCGTCGAAGCGATGCAAAAAAACCGACTTTTGTCCGCGCATACCGAGGCTATTTGGTCGGCAAACGCGTTATACGACTTTCCGCGGCAGGTGCTCGGCTTCGATAAGTTGACGGGCAGAACGGCTATGTATCGTCCGCAGGAGATCTATAATTTGCACGCGCTGGCATTGCCCGCTTTCTATAACGACATGGAAGGTTTTTTCGAGCGCGTACGTCAACAGACGATCAGCGGCGTCAAAACGCGCGTTTACGTCGCTTCGGAAGAGGCGGAAGCCGCCCTGAGAGAGGCGTTCGTCGCGCACGATATCGGCGTGCAGGAGAATACGGAAGACGCTCTTCTGAGTTTGATCGTCGGTAACGTCTCTTACGGGTTTTCTTATCCTGCCGATAAGTTGATGTGCGTCGGTATCAACGACGTGTCGAGAAAGACGGTTGCTTCGCATAAGCGCGCCGCCCGTAAGAGGGTGGTTTTCGAACTGCCCGAGAAAGGCGACTACGTCGTGCACGAGCGGTACGGTATCGGTATCAGCGAAGGGATGCAACGGGTCAAGACTTCTTCAGGAGAAAAGGATTTTTACGTCGTTCTGTACCGCGACGGCGACAGGCTCTATTTGCCGGCCGAGCAGTTGAACACGTTGGAAAAGTATTCCGGCAGCGATAAGCCGACTCTCCACCGCCTGGGAGGAACGGAATTCGAGAAGGTCAAAAAGCGGATCCGCGAAAGCGTCCACGAAATGGCGTTTGATCTTTTGAAGTTATATCGCGCAAGACACAATAAAGAAGGACACGTTTATCAACCGGATACCGTATGGCAGAAGGAAATGGAGGACGACTTCGAGTTTACCGAGACCGAAGATCAGCTCGCCGCCATCCGCGATATTAAGGCGGACATGGAAAGCGGCAAGATCATGGATCGACTTTTGTGCGGCGACGTCGGCTACGGAAAGACGGAAGTTGCCATCCGTGCCATTTTCAAAACGGTGATCGAAAACAAGCAGGCGGCCTTTCTTGCGCCGACTACCATTCTCGCCCAACAGCATTACAATCTGCTGTGCGCTCGTTTCAATAAGTATAAAATAAAGATCGCGCTTTTGTCGCGGTTCGTTCCGCCTGCGGAACAGAAAAAATCGCTCGAAAAGATCGCTTCGGGCGAGATATCCGTCGTGGTCGCCACGCATCGCCTTCTCGGGGACGACGTTGTTTTTCATGATCTCGGACTGCTCGTTCTGGATGAAGAGCAGCGTTTCGGAGTGGAACAGAAAGAAAAGATGAAGCTGTTCCGCAATACCGTCAATATCCTCAGTTTGTCGGCTACGCCCATCCCGCGTACTCTTCATATGGCGTTGTCCGGCATTCGCGACATTTCCGTTCTGGAGACGCCTCCGAAAGAGCGTCTTCCGGTCGAGACCTACGTGACGGAATATAACGACGAACTCTTAAAAGACGCCGTCAATAAAGAACTGGCTCGCGACGGTCAGGTCTTTATCCTCTATAATCACGTCGAGGGAATAGAAAGGTTTTACGCGCACGTTTGCAACCTGCTCGGAGACGTACCCGTCGCTTATGCGCACGGGCGCATGGACGAAAACCTTCTGGAAGACAGGATACGGGATTTTTACGAGGGTAAAGCGCGCGTGCTCGTCTCTACGACCATTATCGAAAACGGCGTCGACTTGCCTAACGCGAACACCATTTTCGTGCTTGACGCCGACAGGCTCGGTCTGTCGCAGATGTATCAACTGCGCGGAAGAGTAGGCAGAAGAAACGTCCTCGCGTACGCTTATTTTACCGTTCCCGAAGGAAAGGTACTGACGTCTAACGCCATAAAAAGGCTCGAGGCCGTCATGGATAACACCCAGCTCGGCAGCGGCTTCGGCATCGCTATGCGCGATCTGGAAATAAGGGGCGCCGGCAACGTGCTGGGTAAGCAACAGCACGGGCAGATGGAAAAAGTCGGCTACGAAATGTATTTAAAACTGGTCAAAGAGGGGATCGACGAAATGCAGGGAAAGACGGTCGATCCGGAAAAAGAGGCGACCTTACGCGTGGACGGTAATTTTTCTTTGGACGACGACTTTATTCCCGATCAAAAGTCGCGAGTGGCTTTTTATAAGACGGTGGCTACTCTTTCGAGCGTGGAGGAAGGCAGAGCGTATTTCCGCCATCTGAAAGAGTGCTACGGTCAGCCCCCGGCCAACACGGAAGGGATCATTAAGATCGCCATCATGAAGAACCTTGCGCAAAGAGCGGGCGTCAAAGAGGTGCGTATCGGTCAAAAGATATGCGATATCAGATTTTATAACGGCTCCTGCCTTACGTCGGAGCGCCTTTTTGAAGCGATGGAAAAATATAAAACGCGGGCGCTCCTGAATCCGTCCAATCCGCCGTCGGTCACTTTTTCGTGCGGGCAACTTACGATGAATCAAAAAATCAATATGATCCTTTTGTTCTTATCGGCGCTGTAAAAACGTAAATAATAATATATATCATCTTAATTTTTTATAAACACTTGATTTTAGGGGCGGAAAGATGTATACTCTTATGAGATATTGTCCGCAAAAAGACGTGTCGCGAAAATAATTACCGTTCCGTAAGGAGATAATCATTTATGAAAAAGAAAGGCTTAATCGTACTTTTATTGCTTGTCGCTATGATCGGTTCGATCGCTTTGTCCGGATGCACTCTCGTTAAACTGAACGAAGATCGCCGGGCCGGGCGCGTTATGGCGACCGTATCTTACGAGGTGAACGTAACCAATCAAGAGGCTAAAGATATGCTGGCGCAGATCGGCATCACCGACTTTACCGTCGGCGGCGAGATCAACCGTAGAGAACTGCTTTCTTCCACGAACTACTCCATCAACAGGATGGCTTCTCTTTACGCGCAATATTCGATGACCTATAATTATGATTTCGAGACCGTCCTCGGCGACACGCTCGATTCTTTGGTCTCCAATAACTACTACGTTCTTCGCGCGATCGAGTATCTTTTGAATAACAGTTCTACCGATCGTCTCCGCTCCATGTATATGTTCTGCCGTCCCGAAGAATACAAAGCCGTCTACGGTAATAAACTCAGCGCCGAAGGCGTCTTGACGATGGCCGAGTGGTACAGCGCTATCGGTTCGGTAAATACCACCCTTCAGACGATGCTCGACGGCTATGTCGAAAATAAAGAAGACGGCGTCCGTAACGACCGTATCAGCGCCGCCGACAATAAGATCTCCGAGTACTACGAACAAGGCTATTTCGTCAGCGACGTTTACCTTGTTAAGAACGTCGACCTCGAAGAGGGCGAAAAAGCCGACGCCGCTTTTAAGAACAAGACCGAAGAAATCGGCAAAGTCGTCGTCTATGACGAATCCGGAGAAAAGTTCGTGTCCGGCCTCTATAACAGCGATAAAGGCTTCGTCCTGACCGGCACCGCGAGCGCGGACGATCAGTCGAGCGACGCGCCCAAGACTTCCGAACTCGATTATAAGCAGGTTTATGCCGCGATCGAAATGACTAAGAAGGACGGCAGCGACGTCGTTTATATCCCCCGTCCGGCTTCGGACGCCTCTTTGACCATAGCCCGTGTTAAGGACGCGGACTTCGCCGGCAACTACATCCGTACGAGAAGCGTGACCGTTTCTTACACCGGAAGAGTTTTCGCGGAAAAGACCGAAGATAACGACAGCGGTTATACCAGCAAGACGGTTACGTCCGACGCCGTCGAATATAAAGTAGCCTTCCCGCGTAACGCGCTTGCCGAAAAGGAAGAAGAAGTCAACTATCTCGAAAAAGAGAACGTTCGTTATGCGACCAAAGAGACCTGGAACGAATTCTACACTTTTATCGCTGCCGAAGGTAACTATGACAGCGAAAAGAAAGAATTGATCACCGAAAACAACGCCGCCTACGACGCTTTGACGGAAGAGAAGAAAGAACTGTATAAGGGACTTGCTTCTTTGTATACCGCGCCTTTTGCCACGACCTATTCCGGTAATGACAAAAACGTCAAAGACGGCTATCGTCAGCTCCGCAATACTCTTTCTTCCGCCGGTATCGGCTTTATCGAAAGCGAACCCGCGGATAAGAGCAGCGCCGAATACGCCTATTACAAGTATTACGACGGCATTTACGAATACTATAACGAACAATTTATGAGCGTTGCGCTCGACGCCGTGAAGTACGAGATCGGTCTTGCCGTCAGCGTTTCCGACGAAGAAGTTTTGCAATCCTACGTCGCCAAAGTCAGCCAGGACAAAGCAAAGTATTCTTCGCTCAGCTATGCCGATCAGATCGACAAGTTCTTCTCTAATACCTCTTCCATCGACGGCGTTTATTACGTCCCGATGGCGGCTCTTGATTCTCAGACCTACGAAGTAGATCCGTTCGGCAAGTCCTATAGCGCGTTGTTCACCGTCGAAAACGGCGCCGTCGTCGACTACAATCGCGATTACGTGACCTATAACGACGAAACCGGAAAGTACACTATGAAGTACGTCTACGATAACGGCGACGGTACCTACACCATCAACGCCTTCTTTGTCGGCGCCATGCTTTTCAGCTTCGGTAACGACGAAGAGATCAACAGCGCCGTCAAGATCGACAGCAGCAAGCTCGTTTCCATCGACGGTTACAGCGACCTCAGCGACGAAAAGAAAGTCGAATTTTTACGCGAACTCGTTTCTCAATTGAAAGTCGAAGCGCAGATCACAGATGAGGACGCTTTGCAAGAAGACGTGACGGAGATCGCTCAGCTGTTCGCTTCGGAAAAAGAAAGCGTCGACGATATCATAACCGCGCTTGACGCGGCTATCAACGGCAAGACCCGCGAAGAGATCGTCGAGATATTCGAAGAATATATGGCCAAGTATAACGACGACAGCGGTAAGCTGAAAGACCCCGGCTATCTGATTACCTCGGGCGACGTCTCCGACAAGTGGGCCATGGCCGACTTCCCGAACGGCGCGAGAGCAATCTATTACAATCTTCTTGCGAAGGGCATCGATCCCAATGCGGCCACCGAGGACGTATTCGGCGAAGGCATGACCTACTACGGTCTGCACTATATGATGGTCACGTTCGCTCCTTATTATAACGTCCGTTTGATGAAAGTGACTATCGACGGAGAAGAGTGCTATGCTCTTCCGATGGATATGGCCTATAACCTCGCCGGCGACAAGCAGGGCGATAAGATCAGGGAAGGTCTGGAAGACGCGAAGGCTACTTCCGAATACACGGCTTGGCAGGCTTCTTTCGGCGAAGATACGATCAACAACGCGACCGTAAAGAACGATAAGAACTATAAGAGCCTCGTTAAGGATATCGAAAAGGAAAGTAAGCAATAATGACGACGTTTGATATCGAACTGGTCGGTAAAGTGGGCAGTATGGCCCTGATCAACAGGGATCACGACGATATCGACTATAACATCATCGCGCGCATCAGTCGTTCTCTTTGCCCCGGTATGATCTGGGTCACGAGCGGCGCAGCCGAGATCGGACGCTTGGACTATATCAAGCGTACGGGAAAAGAACTGACCGGCAATGCGGAAGAAGTCAAGGCCGATTATGCCGCCCAGGGTCAAAGCATTCTTATGACGCAGTATCGTCAATTTTCGGATAGTCGGTACAGCCTGCGTCAGATCCTTGTAGAACATCAGCATTTTAACGACGTGGCGAAGAAGAACCACCTGAAAGAGGTTCTTCTCCGTTGCCCGGCGCAAGGCGCCATCCCCATCGTCAACTATAACGACCCCGTCAGCGACGAAGAAGTCCGCAAACTGGAGATCCGCTCCCTGCTCGCTTCTCGCGGATCGGCCGTGGAATGCGTAGATAACGACGAGACGGCAAGTCAGATCGCCTGCCTCGTTAAACCGCAAAATCTGCTCATTATGACGGGCGTGGACGGTATTTATAAAGATAAAGACGATAAGAACACGCTTATCAAAGAGATCTGCGGAAAAGATATCCCCGAGACGCTCGAAGCGGTGGAATATTATCGCACGTTCTGCGACGGAGCAAGTCGCTCGGGTGCGCACGGCGCGAGAGCCAAGCTGAAATATATCAAAGAGCCGTTAAAAAACGGCACAACAGTCTATATCGCCAACAGTAAGTACAAGATCGGCGATATTCTGCAAGGGTTGGTGCCCTGCACGAAGATATTTGTTAAGTAAAAAAGAATATTGCCTTTCGAGGCAATATTTTTTATGGAAGGAAAAACAAGGAAGAGTATGGAAAAGTTGAAGCAAGACGACGTTCTGGTACTGACGATCGACGGATACGGAATGGACGGGGAAGGGGTTGCGCACGCCGATAATTACGTCATTTTCGTACCGTTTGCCATGAAGGGCGAGCAAGTGCGCGCTAAGGTAACGTACGTCAAAAAGAACCTCGTTTTTTGCGAGCTGAAAGAGGTTTTGCGACCGTCGAAAGAACGGGTGCAGTACGAGTGCAATCGCTTTCCGCGGTGCGGCGGATGCGACCTGCTGCACGCTTCTTATAAGGAGCAACTTCGTATCAAAAAAGAGAACGTGGAAACCCTTTTCCGTAAAAACGCCGGTCTCGATATCCAAATAAACGACGTTGTTCCTTCTCCCAAACAGCTTGCGTACAGAAATAAGATACAACTGCCTTTCGGCGTCGTTAACGGTAAGACGGCGGTCGGCTTTTTCCGTGAAAACAGCCATAAGATCGTATCCATCTCCAAGTGCTTTTTGCACGGCGAATGGGTAGAAAAACTGATAGATGTTTTTTTGACGTATGCCGAAAAGTACAACGTCAAAGCATACGACGAGGGTTCCCATACGGGCGTATTAAGGCACCTTGTCGCGCGTTTTATCGACAACAAGTATTGTATCGTCGTCGTAACGAACAACGCGAAATTGCCGCGCGAAAAAGACCTTGTTTCTTTGTTGCGGGAAAAGATAGGAGACGACTTCTCTCTTTATTATTCGCCCAAAGCAGAGCATAATAACGTCATCATGGGTAAGACCGTCGTCGCTATCAAGGAGTCGCCTTTTATTATCGACGTCCTCGGCGTAAAAGTGTCCTTAAACCCGTTTTCCTTTTTGCAACTCAACGACGACGTCCGCGATCTAATTTATACGGCCGTGGCGGAGCGGATCCCGGACGACAGTACGGTGATCGACGCTTATGCCGGAGTCGGTATCATCGGCGCAACTTTAGCTAAGCGCGGCGCGCGCGTATATAATATAGAGATCGTGCCCGAAGCGACCGCCGACGGAGATGTCCTCGCCAAAGAAAACGGCCTTGCCGATCGTATCACGAACATAAACGGCGACGCCGCCGTGCTCTTACCGAAACTTTTAAAAGAACTAAACGCCAAAGATCAAATCCATCTTATTCTCGACCCGCCGCGTAAAGGTATTTCTGCCGAAGTCGCCGCCGCGCTGAACGGTCTTGACTGCCAAGTCAAACTCTTTTATATCAGTTGCAATCCGGCTACGCTCACCCGCGACCTTAAACTCCTTTCCGAAAAATACGACGTCGAAGAAGTCACGCCGTATGATATGTTTCCGCAGACAAAGCACGTCGAAACGCTCGTCTCGCTGAGACGGCGTTTCGACAACTAAGTTCGCCTGCCGGCGAAGGAAGTTTGTAATGCAAGTGAAGTTGCCTATGGCAGTGAAATTTGCGCCGAAATCGGCGCAAGTTGCGGATAGAAAGAGGCAAACTTAACTTCACTGGAAGCGAAGAGAACAACTTCACTATGAAATAACTTCACTTTCGCAATAGTGAAAACTTCACAATAAGGAGAAATGAATGAAAGAATCGGAATTGAGAACGAAATCAAAAGCATTCGCGCTTAGAATAATAACAATTTGCGATGAAATAGATACGCGTAAAGGAAGAGGAGTTCTTGTTAATCAAATAATCCGTAGCGCAACTTCAATAGGCGCAAATATTCACGAAGCTAATTATGCTTCCAGCAAGGCTGATTTTATCAATAAACTCCATATAGCACTTAAAGAATGCGAAGAAACGGATTATTGGATCGAGTTGCTCGCGGGAATCAAAGCTATTGAGGACAGCGATGCAAAGCAACTGTTGCAAGAGAGCGGAGTGATTCGGCGTATGTTGGTTAAGTCTATCACGACAGCAAAAGCAAATAGTGAAGATTTCTAATTCTTTTATCGTTGACAGAGGTAAGTATTTGTTGCGGTCCTTTTGGCGAGGGAAGTTTGCGTTTTGAGTGCAAGAAAAGGCTGAAATATGGCTAATTTGATTACCGGGTTGAGAATCATTTTTAGTATCGGATTGTTATTTTGTACGGTGCCGTCGACGGCGTTTTTTGCGCTGTATCTCGGCGCGGGGTTTACGGATATGATCGACGGGACGGTGGCGAGAATAACGCATACTGAAAGCGAATTCGGTTCAAAATTGGACACCGCGGCCGACTTTGTGTTCGTGGCTGTTTGTCTTGTAAAATTGCTTCCTATACTTCATTTTCCGGCATGGCAATACGCTTGGATCGCAGTTATCGCGGCAATAAAGGCGAACAACGTGGGTTTCGGGTACGTTACGCAAAAGAAGTTCGTGGACGTACATTCTGTTATGAATAAGGTGACCGGCGGGGTCCTCTTTGTTTTTCCGTTGACTCTTTTCTTCGTTGACCCCGTTTTTATCGGGCCGTTCGTGTGCTTGGTAGCGACTTTTGCGGCGTTGCAGGAAGGACGCCTTGTCAGAAAAGGAGAGGGGAATAACTGTCTGTTCGAGCGCTGAGAAGGCCTTTCTTATAACGAAGATCAAACATAATTCTATGGACTTGGTAAAACTTATTCTATGTTATTTTGAATCTATTGGGAAGCAATATATAGTAAGAC
>JAEEGL012561903.1_pt1 | contig 22068 bp, 16 predicted proteins | sample 9134231 | NCBI WGS metagenome assembly JAEEGL01 (sample SAMN16246548, study PRJNA631951) | gut metagenome | biome: gut microbiome; feature: rumen; material: fiber-attached | host: Bos | place: Iran: Karaj | collected 2018-10 | reverse complement strand
GCCTGGCCGTCATCGAGAAATGGGTGCGCGGCGCTTACGCCCAGCCGAAGGACCTCATCACGAAGACCATTTCCGAGCTCGACGCGAATTTCGAGGCCTACCTCGCCGCGCACTTCCGCTGAGCCGGGTCTTTCCCCGCGCGACCGGCGCGTACTGAGTCGACCGCGCGGCGCTGATTTCTCTGCTGCCTGTTCGTACTGAGTCGACCGCGGCATCACCTCAGCGCCAGTTCCACCCCCGCGTGCGGTCACAACATACCAAATCACGAAAAAACGAGTTTTAGTTGGTCGCTCCCTGCTTCCAAACGCGTTTCTGACATACTAAACGTGCAGAATATGAGATTTGGTCTGCTTTTTTCTCATTCAAAAGCACTGTTCCTGGTGGTTTTGACATACCAAATCCTGATTATTCGTGATTTAGTTTGTTTCGGCCCTGGGAAAACAGGCATTTTGACCTACTAAACTTGAGAAACGAAAGATTTAGTCTGCTACAGTCTCAGGATCTCGAAAAAACCGACAGACTAAACTTCCGATTTTCGTGATTTAGTTGGTCGCGCGTGCCAGTGCGCCTGCGACAGTGCTATTCGAGACATGGTCTCGACAGTGCGCCTGCGACAGAGCTATTCGAGGCATGGTCTCGACAGTGCGCCTGCGCGACTCATTAAATCAAAACTTTTCAGAATTTAATGTGTCGTGTTCATCGCCGCGAAGCGGTTTTGACACATTGAACGGCCCAGAACAAGCCGTTTAATGTGTATTTTCCTCCTTGAAAAGCACTGTTCCTCGGTGTTTTTACACATTATTCTCGAGTTTTTGGAATTCTAATGTGTTTCCCCCCTGCAAAATCGGGCTTTTTTACACATTAAACTCGCCGATCTTGAGTTTTAATGTGTTGCCCTCTTGCGCGCGCGGAAGAATGACACATTAATCTGAAGAATCTTTCGATTCAATGTGTTCAGAGGGGCGCGGGGATCGATGCAAGCGGCGGGCTGCGGAGGGAGGGATCGATGCCGGCGCGCGGCGTGGGTGCGGCACGGCGCGATCAGAGCAACGGGCTGCGGCGGGAGGAATCGCAGCGTGTGCCGGCGGGCCGCGAACCGTGGGAAAAGCACTGCCGTACAGAATGTCTGCCCGCCGCTCAGGAAAACCTCTCCCCCCGCCGCGCCGGAAAGCCTCTCCCCCCCGCCGACGCAATTGTGCGATTTTACAAAACAATACGTTAGTGTTCGCTAACTTTCGGCAAAATAACGAAAAGCAACAGGCACAAGTGCTTTTCGAGAACAAAGACTTGATATTTTAAGTAAAAAGACCGATAATTCCATTCGAGAAGTTAGTTATATCTAACCTATATTTATGAGTTAGATAATTCTAACCGACAGTCATCCGGGAAGATGCCGGGCCGACGAAGGTTAGGCTAACTGCAAAAGGAGGGAGAAAATGATGCCGCTTTGTTATTCGCAAGTTGGGGAAGAAAACATCATCAGAAAAGTCGGCGGAAGCCCGGAAGTCAAGAAACACCTTGAAGATATGGGTTTCGTCGTTGGTGGGACAGTTACCGTTGTGAATACTCTCGCAGGAAACGTCATCGTGAACATCAAGGATTCGCGCGTGGCGATCAGCGAAGAAATGGCGAGAAAGATCATGGTCTGAACCGCTTTTGTTTTTTATAACTACGTTAGCTTTCGCTAACATATTCTGGCACAAGGAGGGATAGTATGACACTGAAAGATTTGAAGGTCGGCATGACCTGCAAGGTGAAGAAGATTCATGGCGAGGGGCCGGTCAAGCGCCGCATCATGGACATGGGGATCACGAAAGGCGTGGAGATCTACGTTCGTAAGGTCGCGCCGCTCGGGGATCCGATGGAGCTGAACCTGCGCGGATACGAGCTTTCGCTTCGTAAGGCCGACGCCGAGATGATCGAGGTCGAGTAAGCGGCCTCGGCCGGCACGGGCGCGACGAATAAGGAAGCCCGCGCGGGCGGAGAAGCGGCGAAACGACGCGCGAAACGACGCGCGAAGTAGCCGGCGTAGCGGCCGCGGCGTATAGGAAAAACGCGCCGCAGCTATGAACAGGCGGCCGCGCAAACACAACAGCAAAAACACAAGTGCTTTTGGAGGAGTATGATTATGGACATCAGAATTGCCCTGGCGGGAAATCCGAACAGCGGTAAAACAACATTATTCAACGCTTTGACCGGCGCGAACCAGTTCGTCGGAAACTGGCCGGGCGTTACGGTCGAGAAGAAAGAAGGCAAGCTGAAGAAGCATGACGGCGTGGTCATCACGGACCTGCCGGGCATCTATTCCCTGTCGCCGTACACACTCGAGGAGGTCGTGGCGAGAAATTACCTCATCAAGGAGCGCCCGGACGCGATCCTCAACATCGTCGACGGCTCGAACCTGGAGCGTAACCTGTACCTCACCACCCAGCTCACCGAGCTCGGTATTCCGGTGGTCGTGGCGATCAACATGATCGACGTCGTGGAGAAGAACGGCGATAAGATCAATCTCGAGGAACTCGGCCGCCAGCTCGGCTGCAAGGTCGTCGCGATCTCTGCGCTGAAGGAAAAGGGCGTTATGGAGGCGGCGGAAGCGGCGATCGAGGCGGCGCAGAACACGAAGACAGTGCCGCAGCATTCGTTCTCCGGCCCGGTGGAGCACGCCATCGCCCACATTGAGGAGGCGGCCGTGCACGAGCTTCCCGAAGAGCAGCAGAGATGGTACGCCATCAAGATCTTCGAGCGGGACGACAAGGTCCTCGAATCGCTCGCGATCCCGTCCGAGAAAATGACGCATATCGAGGCCGATATTGCCGCCGCGGAGAAAGAACTGGACGACGATGCGGAGTCGATCATCACGAACGAAAGATATGTCTACATCGCGGGCGTCATTAAGGCGTGCCTGAAGAAGCAGAACCGCGGCAAACTCAGCACTTCGGATAAGATCGACCGGATCGTGACCAACCGCTGGCTCGGCCTTCCGATCTTCGCAATCATCATGTTCCTCGTGTACTACATCGCCATGATGACCTTCGGCGCAAGGGCGACAGACTGGGCGAACGACGGGCTTTTCGGCGACGGCTATCACCTCTTCGGCATCGGATCTTCGAAGTACGAATCCGCAGTGGAGGACTTCGGCGATACGAACGAGATCATGGCGGCCCTCGTTGACCAGTACGGTGACGAGGACATGGCAGCGGCCCTCGAAGACGAAGAGGGCGACGGGCTCACCGAGGAGCAGCTCGCGGCTTTAAGCGCGGCGGTTCCGGCGGACGCCACCATCGAATATGAACTCGAAGACGAGGAAACACTCGAGGTTTCGACCGAAGAGGCTTCCTACGAAGATATTACCGGCGCCATCGCGAAATACGGCACCGAGCCGGATCCGGCGGACTTCGGCACATGGGTCCCGGGTATTCCGGTCCTTGCAGAAAGAGGTCTGGACAGCGTGGGCGCCGCAGAATGGCTCAAGAGCCTGATCCTCGACGGCATCATCGCAGGTGTCGGCGCTGTTCTCGGCTTCGTCCCGCAGATGCTGGTCCTCTTCTTTCTCCTCGCGATCCTCGAAGCCTGCGGCTACATGGCCCGTATCGCCTTCGTTCTGGACCGTATCTTCAGAAAGTTCGGCCTCTCCGGTAAGTCCTTCATCCCGATGCTGGTCGGCACCGGCTGCGGCATCCCGGGCATCATGGCCTCCCGTACGATCGAGAATGAGCGCGACCGCAGAATGACGGTCATGACCACGACTTTTATTCCTTGCGGCGCAAAAGTTCCTTTCATCGCCATGATCGCCGGCGCGATCTTCGGTGGCTCCGGGTATTCCCGTGCAATCGTATCCGTTTCCGCTTACTTCATCGGTATGGCCGCGATCATCATCTCCGGCATCATCCTGAAAAAGACCAAAATGTTCGCAGGTGACCCGGCTCCGTTCGTTATGGAGCTCCCGGCCTACCACCTGCCGACCCTGAAGAACGTCCTCCGTTCCACCTGGGAGCGCGGTTGGTCCTTCATCAAAAAGGCCGGCACCATCATCCTTATTTCGCAGATTATTGTATGGTTCACATCCGGCTTTGGTATCGTCGACGGATCCTTCCAGATGCTCGATGAAAGCCAGATCGATTCTTCCTTCCTGGCCGGCATCGGTTCCGTGCTCGCCTTTATCTTCAAGCCTCTCGGCTGGGGCAACTGGCAGGCCGCTGTTGCGTCCATCACCGGTCTCGTGGCAAAAGAGAACATCGTCGGTACGATGGGTACTTTGTACGGTGGCGGGGACACCTCGCTTTACGCCACACTCGCCGCGACTTTCACCGGCGTGACCGCTTACTCCTTCCTCGTGTTCAACCTCCTCTGCGCACCGTGTTTTGCAGCGATCGGTGCCATCAAGCGTGAGATGAACAGTGCCAAGTGGACCTGGTTCGCCATCGGCTATCAGTGTGGTTTTGCCTATGTCATCGCCCTCATGATCAACCAGTTCGGCGGACTCTTCGACGGAACCGCCAACATCTTCGGCGTCATCGTAGCGGCAGCCATCCTGGTCTTCGGGATCTACATGCTGTTCCGTCCGTACAAGGAGGCCACGAAGCTGACCACGAAAGTAATGGTGTAAAACATAACCCTCCTACGTTATACATAAGCGGAAGGGCTGTCTCCAGGCAAAAGAGGCAGTCCTTCCTTTTCTTAGGGGGTATGCGTGATGACAGACCCGTCACCCGCACCGCCCGATCTTGTGTTAAGATAAACGAAAATGACAAGGAGAAAGACGCGGAACAAGTGCTTTTCGCGAAGAAAACACATGCGGCACATGAACATACAGCTGATCGTACGACTTATACTGGGAATCGGCGCAAGCGCCCTGATCCTGGACTTTGTAACACTGTTGCTCATCGGCGCGAGCCGGAGTATCGGCGCGATTTTCGGTCTGTTCCCCTTCGGGCTTCTTCTTCTCTACGCGATCTTCATGCCGAAGGTCAATTCCCGCATCGCCGAGATCTGGGAGAAGGGCGGCAAAGGCCGGACCACGCTCGTCGTGGTGGGGATCTTCCTTGCGACCGGCATCGTCCTCACGATCGTTGAGTCGGTCTTCATGGTCATGTATTCCGCTCGAAAAGCACCGGAGTCGGAGCAGCCGCCCGTGGTCATCGTTCTCGGCTGCCAGGTCCGCGACGGCCATCCGAGCACGCTTCTGCAGGCGCGCATCGATACCGCGTACGACTATCTCGTCGCACATCCCGAATGCAAGTGTATCGTGTCCGGAGGACAGGGCGCGGACGAGGTGATCTCCGAGGCGCAGTGCATGTACGATTCGCTCGTATCTTCCGGCATCGCGCCCGAGCGGCTCTACCTCGAGAACCGCTCGACCACCACACGCGAAAATCTCCGTTTCTGTAAGGAAATCATGGATCGCGAAGGACTCGGCGACACCGCCGTACTCGTCACCAACTCCTGGCACGAATTCCGCGCGCAGATGATCGCGTCGGATCTGGGCCTGCGATGTGGCGGCGTCGGCGCGCCGACGGCATGGTGGCTCTTCCCCGCGAATTACCTCCGCGAGATCCTCGCCATCGCATATCAGTTTATCTTCTGAGAATCAGACTTTCACCAGAACTTCCGCATCCGGGCCCCTGAGTTTACTTCTTCAGGCCCCGGGCATTTCCGCATCCGTTCACCAGAGTTTCTCCATCCAGGCTTCGGCAAGATCCGGCCAGAGCGCCACTTCTTTGAACTTCGGGTCCTCGCCATCCGGCTTAGGCATCTCGGAACCGAACTGCTCGATGAGCTCGGCTCTACGCTGCTCGGAGACGCGGACGCCTTTCCCCTCGCGCACGGCATCGACGGCATTCATGACCTGCTCCATCGTGTAGGGTTCGCCAAACTCCCCTTTCCAGAAGGCATCGTTGTATACGGACGAACCGTGCCAACCGTGCGGGAATGCATAGTAGGCGAAGGGCACGCCGGCTTTCCGACAGGCCTCGGCGAACAACATGCTGTTCTCGACCGGGACCACATCGTCCTCGACCGGCTGCCACAGGAACGTCGGCGGCGTGGCGGCCGTGACGTGCTTCTCGAGCGAGAAATACTCGTATTCTTCCTTCGGCCCGTCCTGCCCGAGGAGCGCCCACATGGAGTAAATGTGCGTGAACTCACCCGACGTGATGAGCGGGTAGCTGAGGATCATGGCATCGGGGCGATTGCTGATGGCCTGAAGTTCCTCGTCCGGATCCTTTGTCTCCTCGAAATGCACTCCTAAACTGGCGCATAGGTGTGCGCCGGCGGAGAATCCGCAGATCACGACCTTTGCGGGATCAGCGCCGAAGCGTGCGGCGTTTTTCCGGATGAAGCGTACTGCGCGGGAAATGTCGTTCAGGGGCTGGTGCATAAGCGGTACTGACATCGTGATGTCGGTCGTGTATGTGAGCACGGCACAGTTCATGCCGCGTGCGTAGAATTCTTTCGCGACGACCTCGCCTTCGGGCGGGACCACCATGCAGTATCCGCCGCCCGGAACCACGAGCATGAACGGCCGTGCGTCGGCTGACTCGGAAGCCTCGTCCTCATCGTGCAGATACGTCACGATATTCGGCACAAATCCATATGCCGCCTCATAGCTGTACTCGCCCTCATTCCAGATGTTTTCGCGAAATGTTTTCATGCCTCGTTTCCTCCCTGTTCTATTCTCTCACGACCTTGCACTCGCTGTAGCCGTAATACCTCATGATTTCGATCTCTTTCTTCCCGATCCGCTCGCCCGGCATCACGATCGGGATCGCCGGCGGGCAGGCCACATCCATCAGATGCGCCACACGTCCGGCCGCCTCTTCGACCGGGACATACTCGCCCGGCCGCATCGAAGCTTCGCGCATGTTCATGACGCGCTCGGGAAAATCGGCGACGCCCCGTACAGAAGCAAAACCGTACTCCGGATCCGGCAGCTTTTTGTGTCGCGGAATACTCAGGATCCGATCAGCCATGGCATGGATCTCACCGATGGTATTCGAGGGCGAGATCATCAGCACCACCATATCCGGATCGGAAAACTCCACTTCGATCGGGCGCTTCGCAGATCCACCCTCCGTTTCGGAGAGCTCCACTTCGAGCGGGCGTTTCGAGAGTTTACGCTTCGGATCGTGATCCGGCGCGTCTCCCTCTCTCAAGCGTGCAGCAAACTCATGGCCCGTAAAGCCCCACGGCCGCGTCCATATCGTGATCTTCATCGGCTCGTAACCGAGAAGCTCGATTCCGTTACGCATAAGATCACCCTTCAAGCGTTCCACTTCGCTGCACGTTTCTTTGAGCATGTATGCCCAGCCTTTTGAGAGGACTTTATTCGCAAGATCGAGGGACTGCAGGATCAGCCACGACGGGCTTGTCGACGCGAAAAGCGCCATCGCTTCCTTGACTCGTTTTGCCTCTGTCTCTTCACTTCCGATCCGGAAGCCTTTTCTGATATGCAGATAGGCGCCGCCGGTCAGGACAGGCAGGGTCTTGTGCGCGGAGTCACAGCAGATATCTGCGCCCGCTTCGATGGGGTCGCATATGCCCTCTATGAAAAACTGATATGCGCCGTGTGCGTTGTCGACCGCCACCGGAACCCCGCGCCAATGCGCGGCTTTCACGATGTCCTTCAGCGGCTGGTCTTCTCCGGTGTAGTCCGGGGATGTCACATACACACAGCATGGCAGCGTACCGTACTTGGAGATACCCTCCATAATGGCTTCCGTTACATCTTCCGTCCGGATCGTCCCGGCTTTTCCGGTCGGCTTGATCCATTCGTTTTCCAGATTTAAAAGGATGCACGATGACAGGAACGCTTTATGTGCATTACGTGTGGCCAGGATCCACGGAGTCCAGGCCGGCTTTTCGCCGGAAGACGCAGAAGCTCCGGCGGAAAGTGCTTTTCGCGCATCAAATGCATCTTCCGCCTGCTTCATCATACAAAGATAGATCATCGCGCGGATACAGAGCGAGGAGCCCTCGGTGGAGTAGTAAGTGGGGCACCCGAAAAGCGAAGATGCATTCGCCTCGCTCTCCGCAATGATGCTCTGCGCGTGGTAGAGATCGTCGGCATCCTCGATCTCCGTGATATCAAACGGGAAAACATCGGAAAGCGCGGCTTCGTACTTCGCGGCGGGATTACGCTCTCCGGAAACTTTCCAGATGGCTTCCGCAGGGCCGCGGCCCTTGTGTCCCGGCATGTGCGCGCGGATCGCGCCGCTCGCCGCGTACTTCCTGACAAAATCACAAATCGGGGTTTCCATCTGCTCCTCCTTCTACGCGCCGCCCGCGCCCGCAAGCGCCGCGAATCCGAAAACACATCACAAAAGAAATTGTACCCCCTTTTCACAGAGCCGGTCAATCAAGTCTGGACAGATCTTGGACAGATGGAGGGGGGTAAATTAGACCAAGATCAGACCTGGTCAGATGATGGACAGATAGAGGGGGGCAAATTAGTCCAAGATCAGACCTGGTCAAATAATGGACAGATAGAGGGGGGTAAATTAGACCAAGATCAGACCTGGTCAGATGATGGACAGATAGAGGGGGGGCAAATTAGTCCACCATCTGTCCCGGTCTGCGCTGCGTCTGTTTGAACCCCTCGAACAGACAGGAAACAGACTCAGTCTGCGATGCGTCTGTTGGCCCCCCTCGAACAGACAGGAAACAGACTCAGTCTGCGATGCGTCTGTTTGGACCCCTCGAACAGACAGGAAACAGGCTCAGTCTGCGATGCGTCTGTTTGGACCCCTCGAACAGACAGGAAACAGACTCAGTCTGCACTGCGTCTGTTGTGGCCCCTCGAACAGACAGGAAACAGACTCAGTCTGCGCAGCGGAAGTGCTTTTCACGAAGAAGACATAGAGAACAGTGCTTCTCACGAAGAGGCCCAAAAGAAAAAGTGCTTCTCACGAAGTTTCTTCGTGAAAAGCACTATACCTCGCGAACTATGCCTGCCCCGCGGCGGAGCAGCAGCGCTACTCCCCGAACTCCCGAGCAATCGCCACCATAAGAGCGCATTCGATACGCTTCTTGAAGAGCTCGCAGCCGTACTTATACACGCCGCGCACAGAGCCCGTCGCATGGTACGCATTCGCCGCGCAGCCACCGCTGCAGTAAAGCCGCGCCCAGCAGTTCCGGCACTCTTCCCGCACATACACATTACAATCCAGGAACTCCTTCTGGATCTTCCGGTTCTTCACACCATCGTAGATATTGCCGAGGAGGAACTTCTCCTCGCCGACGAACTGATGGCACGGATAGAGATCGCCCCACGGCGTCACCGCCATGTACTCGGTACCCGAACCACAGCCCGAGATGCGCTTATAGATGCACGGCCCGCCCTTGAGATCGATCATATAGTGGTAGAACGTGAACGGATCGCCGGCCTTGTCGCGCTCGAGCATCAGCTCGGCCAGCTTCTCATACTGATCCAGAACGATCGGCAGATCCTCCTCGGTCAGACGCGACGGATCATCCTCGGCACAGACCACCGGCTCCATCGACAGCTCGCGGAACCCCAGATCCAGCATGACCTTGATATCCTCCAGAAAATCCGGATTCGCATGGGTAAACGTCCCACGCATGTAATAATTCTTCCCGCCGCGCGCCTTCACGAACTTCTGGAACTTCGGCACGATCTTCTCCCAGCTGCCGTTGCCCGCATAATCGACACGGAAACGGTCATGGATCTCCTTACGCCCATCCAGCGAAAGCACTACATTGCTGCACTCGCGGTTCGCAAATTCGATGACATCGTCGTCCACCAGCACCCCGTTCGTCGTCAGCGTGAAGCGGAAATTCTTCCCCTTCTCCTTCTCGATCGAGCGCGCATACGCAACCAGATCCTTCACCACCTGGAAATTCATCAGCGGCTCCCCGCCGAAGAAATCGACCTCGAGATTCCGCCTCGTACCCGAATTCTCCACCAGAAAATCCAGCGCTCTCTTTCCGACCTCGAAGCTCATGACCGCCCGCTCGCCATGGTACTTGCCCTGGGACGCAAAACAATACGAACAATTCAGATTACAGGTATGCGCAATATGAAGGCACAGTGCTTTTACCACGCCGGACGTCCGCTCCTTCAGCTCACCCGCCATCGGCTCGAACTCATCCCGCGTGAAGAGCTTGCCCGCCTTCTTGAGCCCCATGATCTGCTCATAGCACTCCCGTATCTCCTTCGGGTCCCCCATCTCGGTTCCCTTATACTTCTCCTCCATCGCAAGAAGCACTCTCTCCGAGAGTGTCTCGATGTCGATCATGCCGCAGGACTCCTCGTCCTGGGTCATGCGGTCGAGCGCTTCCTGATGGGAGTAGATCTTCTCGAGCTCCGCGATCATATCGTAGGACAGGTCGTCGACGACGTGCAGCGCCCCGGAACACACGTCCAGCACGATGTTATAGCCGCCGAGTTTATACTGATGTATCATGTCGTAAACCTCTTGTAAATCTGTATTAAAAAAGCTGTCTTTGCGCTAAAGGCCCAAAGACAGCCGTTCTTCTTGCTTACGGAAAACGAGGATTACTTCTTCTCGTTCTCGCACTTCTGGTTTGCGATACCGCAGGATGTCTTGCAGGCAGACTGGCAGGATGTCTGGCACTCGCCGCAACCGCCCTTCTTCGCGCTCTCGCAAAGGTTACGTGTTTCTACAGTCTTGATATGCTCCATGAAAGTGTACCTCTTTCTTAAAATGCTACAAGAATATTAGCATGCACCGCCGACAGTGTCAACCTCCGCACACTATTAAAACGCGCGCACACGGTATATAATATGCACAGAATACCGTGCGAAAAGCACTGTGGCGCATGTTCACGTGCGACAAGAAAGGAAATCGATATGTGTAAGCGTTTCATCAGCTTGGTCCTTACGGCCGCCATCGTTCTGAGCCTCGGTCTCTGTGCCTGCAGCAAGAGCGAAGAGACGACAAAGAAGAAAAAGAAGGTCAAGAAGACGACGAAAACAGAGTCCGTCGAGACCGACGAAACCGATGATACGGACATCTCGTCCGAAACAACCGATCCGGGCGTCGACCCGACATCGGAGCCGGCGGACAAGTCCGATCCGACGACAGATACGAGCAGTTATCCCGTAGACGGCGACGGAAAGATAGTCGGCATCTCCCTGCCGACCAAGGATCTCCAGCGCTGGAACGGCGACGGCGATCTGATGAAAAAAGATCTCGAAGCCGCAGGGTATATGGTGATGCTCTACTTCGCTGACAATGACATCGCCACACAGCAGTCTCAGATTTCGGAGATGGTCAGATACGGATGCGAAGTGATCATCGTCGCAGCCATCGACGGTTATGCCCTCGGTCCTTCTCTCGAAGAAGCGAAGGCCGCCGGCATTTCTGTCATCGCCTATGACCGTCTGATCTATAACACCGAAGACGTTGACTACTACGTCACATTTGACAACTACGGCGCGGGCACCCTGCAGGGCGAATACATCCGGGATGCCCTGGATCTGGATAACAGCGTCGGACCTTTCACGATGGAGATCTTCACCGGCGACCCCGGCGACTATAATGCCGCATTATACTTTAACGGCGCTATCGATGTGCTCAAGCCCTACATCGATTCCGGAAAGCTCGTCGTCCGATCCGGACAGACGACTTTCGATCAGTGCGCGACAGCCGGCTGGAGGACCGAATATGCCCAGGAGCGCATGGATGCGATCCTCAGCGCGAATTACATGGACACGGATCTCGATGCCGTACTCTGCTCCAACGACAGCACCGCCCTCGGTGTGGAGAATTCACTCGAAGCCATGTACATCGGAAAATACCCGATCATCACGGGGATGGACTGTGATATTTACAACGTGAAGAATATCCTCGCGGGAAAGCAGGCCATGTCCGTCTTCAAGGACACCCGCATCCTCTGTGACAGGACAGTTCGGATGGCCACGGATCTTCTCGAGGGCAGAACCCCTGAAGTGAACGACCAGACGCTGTACGACAACGGCAAAAAGGTCGTAGACGCCTTCCTCGAGCAGGCAGTCTTCGCCAACATCGACAACTACGAAGCGGTCCTGATCGACAGCGGCTACTACACAGAAGCTCAGCTCAGCTGATCCTTCTTACGAAGCGCGGGTGGAATACCGAAGATATGCACATCGGATCCTGCGCGAAAAGCACTGGATTCAGTAGCATTCATGTTATAATAGATCTGTGATGTTTTTCATGCGGCAGAAGCACAGGGACAGAAGGCCTGGGGCCATCCGGAGAAGCGGCCGCATGGTACTTGGAAATAGAGGCGGAAATGACCTATAAGGACGATCTGGAAAAACTCAGAAAAGAGGCCGGTATCGACATCAACGATCCGGCCGGATATGCGCCACGCGGACCCGTAAGAAACGGAGCCGCGGGCGGAGCATCCTCCTCTTCCGGACGCACCTCGGAGAGCACATCTCCCGAGAATCTCGCCGAACCTTTCACGCAGGAAGAAAAGAAGATGACGGTATGGCAGAGGATCTCCCTCCCGTTCATCCGGAACAGCTTCCTGTCCGTGCTTTTCTTCGTGCTGCTGACACTCATCTGGATCGCCATCTCCCACACGGTCGTCGCGTCCCTTCACTCCATCAACAGAAGGACGCTGCTGATCTTCATGATCAAGGACGCGGCCTTCATGATCGTCCTGGCCACCATTATGTACCGCATCTTCTGCCTGCAGTTCGCCAACACGTACCACCTCGAGCAGGACGAGCGGAAGGCACAGGCCGAGGCGAAGGAATGGCAGGCGATCCAGCACTCCATGATGGAGACGCTGCCGGACACGCTGGTCTATACGCTCGACCGCGATCTCCGCTACACGTCCTTCAACAACCGTCACAAGTATTCCATGCTGCGGCTGTGGCATCAGGAGATCCATCTCGGCGACCACGTTCTCGAGAATATCCGCGACGAAGAAGTGAAAGAACGTCTCCGCACGCTCTTGGAGAAAACACTGAACGGCGAGTATTCTTCGAATATCGAGCAGTTCGGCGATAACCCGGTCACCGCCACCTACTGGCAGACCTATTACGCGCCGATCCTCGACGACGACAGAAAGGTCATCGGCGTGTCGTGCTTCGTCATCAACATCACGTCTCTGAAGCAGTCCCAGAGCAAGAACCTTTTCTTAAGCTACCACGACCCGCTGACGAGCCTGTATAACCGGGTCTACTGCGAAGAGCTCTTCGAGCAGGCGGACCGCGACGGGATCGCGCCGTACAGCATCATCGTGGCGAGCATCGCAGGCATGCGCCTGATCAACGATAACTACGGAAGGCAGACCGGGGATAACCTCCTCATCAAGGTCAGTGAACTTCTCAGCCGTGCCATTAAGGATAACGGCACGGTGGCCCGCTGGGGCGGCGATGAATTCATCGTGCTCCTGCCGAATGTGGATGCCGCGACAGCCGAGGCGCTGACGAACATCTGCAAATGCGAATTTCCGGGCGTGACCGTGAACGGCGTGCCGCTTCGCGCGCATGTCGGATACGCCACCCGGACCGATACAGCGCATGCGATCCAGGATGTGCTGCGCTCCGCCGAGCACCAGAGCGCACAGAGCCGGCTGTAACAAAAGCCGCGCTGCGCCTGTGCGCGCCGGGCAGACGAAACAGGAAGGCGCCACGTCCGTGCGCGCCGGGCAGACGAAACAGGAAGGCGCCACGCATGTGCGCGCCGGGCAAGGAAGAAGAGGCCGTTTTCCCTACGGAAGACGCGCCGTCTGCCCAATTATCAAAAAAGTCTTCCTTGCCCTTTATGTATATGTCTTGTTACAATATGCAAATCGTATCGTAACGTAACGATGATATACTTGTGCTTACCTAAAAGCCTAATAACGAACTTACGTGACGCAAGTCACACCGTATATATAAGGAGAACCGTACCGTGAAACATAATGCCACTTCTGGCTATAACATATATTCGAATTCCAGACGCCGCAGCAGCGGAGACCGAAGGTCGACCTTCGTGATCGTATGCCTTCTGATCTGCATGATCTGTGTCATCTTAGACATCATCTTCATCTTCAAGCTCGCTTCGAAGGGAAAGAGCGAAGTGAAGGCCACCACCACGGGCACCAGCGCGCAGGAGACCGATGAATCCGGAAATGTCATCATTCCGTCATCCAGCGATCCCGGTGAGTCCACGGAACCGTCCGCGACCGAGAACACCCGCGTACAGACTGTCGATGCTGCGACCCGCGCCGCGAACCTCGAGACACTGCAGGCGAATGTCGCCGATTACCTCGGCAAGCAGAACGGCCGCTACAGCGTCTACTACATCAACATGAACAATGGCGAAACCATGGCGTATAAAGAGAGCCAGCCGATCGTCGCCGCCTCTTCCATCAAGATGGCGTATAACACATACCTCTACGAGAAAGCCGAATCCGGCGAACTCTCTCTCGATGAGAAAATGGCGTATAAGGCGACTGCGTATCCGGACGGCGACCTCGAGTACGGCACGGGTACCATCCAGAACAAGCCGGACGGCACGGAGTTCACGCTCTCTGAGGTCTCGCACCTGTCCATCACCATCAGTGATAACTGCGGTACGAACATGGTCATCCGCCGCCTGGGTGGTGAGGATTCCATCAACAATAACTTCTTAAAGCCGATCAGCGCAGTGGTCGACTACCGCGGCACCGCAAGCTATACCGACTACACCGGCGCCGAGAAGAGCGGCAAGCGCAGAACCAGTGCCATCGACCTGGCCAAGTATGCCGAGCATCTCTACCGTGACTACGAGAGCAATCCGACGCATTACCAGCCTCTGATCGATGACCTCTGCAACACCGAATACAACTGGGGCGTGCCGGGTGGCGTACCTTCCGACGTAAAGGTCGCCCATAAGGTCGGATTTAACACTTCGTACTTCGCCAATAACGACGTGGCCCTCGTCTTCGCGACAGAAGATTATGCACTCGCCGTCATGACCGAGAGCGGAGATGCCAACCAGGCCCAGAAGATCATCGGGGAAGTGTCCAGATTGGTCTACGAATACGTGGAGTCAAATTACGCCGGCTGACAATGCGGGATATTTATTAGCGATTTCGGTGATGTTTTCCGTCAGTTTTTCCGGATCTCCCGGAGGGCTTTTTCTGCCCATTCGATGACCTGTTCGGAGGGTTCTTCCGTGTCCTTTAATTCGTAGGGAAGATGGAGTTCTTCGTACTTAAATTCACCCATCTTGTGGAACGGCAGAAGGTCCACCCGTTCGATGCATGAATAATCGTTCAGTCTACGTAAACCATCCAGTAATTCGACGTTTGCCGCCCTCCATTCTTCTTCCGTGTCAAAAGCACTGTCCCCGTTTTTCTTGTCGATCAGCGTGATCCCGGGGACTAAAACATGGCGGATCCAGACGGGCTTTTTCGCCTTCTCCCGCGCGTCCAGAATCGCCCACGCATGATCCGTCGGAAACCCGGTCAATCGGATCGCTTTCTCCCGGTCAAAAGACTTGATATCGAGAAGCAGTAGATCGGCTTCCATGGCCGCCTCATATGCGACACCTTCGCAATAGATTCCGGACGTGTCGATCGCGACATGGATCCCCTCTTCGTGAAGCGCGTGGATGAGTGCGAGACAGAACTCCGCCTGCCGGAGCGGCTCGCCTCCGGAGATGGTCACGCCGCCCGACTTGATGTAGGTCCGGTAGCGCAGGATCCTTCGGACCATCTCGTCAACGGTCGTCTCCTCCCCGCCTTCTGTGCGCCAGGTATCCGGGTTGTGACAGAACTTGCAGCGCAAGGGGCAGCCCTGAAGGAACAGCACGAAGCGAAGCCCCGGCCCGTCCACCGCGCCGAGCGTTTCCACTGAATGAACATATCCTTTTACCTGCTCCATTCGCGAACCTCTTATCCTTCCTTTTCACACAGTATACTCCAAATCATGCTTCACAAGAAAGACGCACCTCGTGATACAATAGATTCCGTCGAATGAAAACGAATGGATTGGCAATGATTGGAATTGGCAATGATTTGGTTTGAATGGCTGCATGTGGGAGGAACCACGGTTCGCATGAAGATTTATTTCGCGCCGCTTGAGGGCGTCACAACTTACATTTTCCGCAATGTGTTTGCCGAGATCTACGGTCACGTGGACAAGTACTTCGCGCCGTTCATTTCGTCTTCTGAGAACTGCCCGCTGACGCCCCGCGAGAGAAAAGATATCGCGCCCGAGAACAATCGCGGGATCCACCTGGTCCCCCAGATCCTGACCTGCCGCTCCGAGCATTTTATCGATGCGGCAAAAGCACTGTCTTCTATGGGCTATGGTGAAATAAATCTGAATCTCGGTTGTCCCTCCGGCACGGTCTGTGCGAAAGGAAAAGGCGCGGGGTTTCTTCAGGATAAAGATGCACTTCAGAACTTTCTCGATGACATCTATTCTTACGCTGAATCCTGTGGCATGAAGATATCGGTCAAGACACGTCTCGGCTACCGGGAGCCGGAAGAATTCTACTCTCTTATGGAGATCTTCAATCTCTTCCCGATCAGCGAGCTGATCGTGCATCCCCGGATCCGGACCGACTTCTATAAAGGAGATATCCGGAAGGAATACTTCGCCTATGCGCGGGAACACAGTAAGTGCCCGCTGGTGTACAACGGGAATATTTGCAGCGTGAAAGACTACGCTGACTTATCCAGCGAGTGCGGACTCGGAGGCGATTCTGCCATGCCGGAGCGCGTAGGCGGATCTGCCCAAAATAGGGAGCTCGATCCCATCATGTTAGGCAGGGGCCTGGTGTCCGATCCCGAACTGGCAAGCAGGCTCAAGGGCCCAAACGGGACAAGTGCTTGGGGAGCGGAAACCGACTTTCTTAAACTCCGAAGATTCCACGACACGCTCTATCACGAGTATCAGAAGGTCATGGCTCCGGACATCAACGTCCTCCACAAGATGCGCGAACTGTGGACATACTGGCAAGTGCTTCTGGAGGGGAATGAGCGCGAGATCAAGCGCCTCATGAAGGCGAAGAAATATGAAGACTATGAGGCCATCGTGTATCCCCTGCTGCGGGCTGCAGAAGAATCCAAATGAAGTCCATGGAGTGGTCCGGGAAAAGATTCCGATGTGCCTCCGCAGGAGCTACGCTCCGAGGACAGCACGAGAAACTTTTCCAGAACCACTTTCTATTTTCGCTAAGTGATCAGAACTTCGAGTGCACGGTGCGGCGGACGACTTCCATCTGCTGCTCGTGGGTGAGCGTCGTGAAGTTGACCGCATAGCCGGATACACGGATCGTCAGCTGCGGGTACTTCTCCGGATGATCCATCGCATCGAGCAAGGTCTTTCTCAAGATCACGTTGACGTTGATGTGGTGACCGCCATCGTTGAAATAACCGTCGAGAAGATTGTAGAGGTTGGTCTTCTGCTCCTCCTCTGTCTTACCGAGTGTGGAAGGCAGGATGGAGAATGTGTAGGAGATACCGTCCTCACTGTAATCGTACTGCAGGTTCGCGACGGATCTCATGGACGCCACGGCACCGCTTCGATCACGGCCGTGCATCGGGTTGGCACCCGGGGCGAAAGGCTCGCCGGCTTTTCTGCCATCCGGTGTGGAACCGGTCTTCTTACCGTATACGACATTACTAGTGATCGTCAGGATCGACTGCGTCGGGCGGGCATTTCGGTAGCACTTATGCTTACTGAGATGCTTCATGAACTTACGCACGACCTCGGCCGCGATACGATCGACCTTCGGGTTGTCGTTACCGTACTGCGGGTAATCGCCCGTGATCTCGAAGTCCACCGCCAGACCCATCTCATTTCGGATCGGCTTGACCTTCGCGTACTTGATCGCGGACAGCGAATCCGCGATAACGGAAAGTCCGGACAGACCACAGGCCATGGTCCTGTCGATCTTCTCATCGTGAAGCGCCATCTCGAGACGCTCGTAGCAGTACTTGTCATGCATGTAGTGAATGACATTCAGCGTATTGATATAGAGCTTACTGAGCCATGCGCAGGTCTCATCGAAACGCGCCATAACCTCATCGTAATCGAGGTACTCGGAAGTGATCGGATTTCTCACCGGACCCACCTGGTCACCGGTCTTCTCATCCCGGCCACCGTTAATGGAATATAACAGTGCTTTTGCCAAGTTCGCGCGGGCACCGAAGAACTGCATCTGCTTACCGACACGCATGGCGGAGACGCAGCAGGCGATCGCGTAATCGTCGCCGAACTTTTCTCTCATCAGCTCGTCGCTCTCGTACTGGATGGAAGACGTGTTGATGGAGATCTTCGCGCAGTATTTCTTGAAATTCTCCGGGAGGTTCGGGCTCCACAGGATCGTCATGTTCGGCTCCGGTGCAGATCCGATGTTCTCGAGGGTATGCAGGAAACGGTAGCTCATCTTCGTGACCATGTGGCGGCCGTCGAGGCCGATACCGCCGATACTCTCGGTGATCCATGTCGGGTCGCCGGAGAAGAGCTCGTCGTAAGCCGGCGTTCTTAAGAAGCGGACGATACGGAGCTTCATGATGAAGTGGTCGACGACTTCCTGGATCTCGGACTCGGTCATGGTGCCGTTCTTCAGCTCCTCCTCCGCGTAGATATCGAGGAAGGTGGACACACGTCCGAGGGACATGGCCGCACCGTTCTGCTCCTTCACTACGCCGAGGTAACCGAAGTACAGCCACTGCACCGCCTCGGTGAAGTTTCTCGCCGCGCGGGAGATGTCGAAGCCGTAGCTCTGCGCCATCTTCGTCAGCTCATAGAGGCTCTTGACCTGCTCGGAGATTTCTTCCCTCTGCTGGATCGTCTCCACGTCCATGACATCCGGCAGGATCTGGTCCTTCGCCTTTCTCTTCTGGGCAATGAGGAATGCCGTGCCGTAGAGCGGGATACGGCGGTAGTCACCGATGATACGTCCACGGCCGTACGCGTCCGGGAGACCGGTCAGGATACCGCAGTGGCGTGCCCGCTGCATCTCCGGCGTATACGCGTCGAAAACGCCGTCGTTATGTGTTTTTCTATATTGGAAGACCCGCTCGACCTCCGGATCCATCTCTCTGGCGTACGCCTCGAGGGAGGATCTGACCATGCGGATGCCGCCGAAAGGCATGATGGCGCGCTTCAACGGAGCGTCTGTCTGAAGGCCGACGATCTTTTCTTTATCTTTGTCGATATATCCCGGTGCGTGGGAAGTAATGGTAGATATGGTGTGCTCGTCGATGTCGAGGACGCCGCCGTTCGCCTTCTCCTGCTTACGGAGCTCCAGGATCTGATTCCACAGATCCGTGGTCGCGGGAGTTGGTCCCGCCAGGAACGACTCGTCTCCATCGTACGGTGTGTAGTTCTTGTTGATAAAGTCGCGGACGCAGATGTCCTCCGACCATTTTCCAGGTACAAACATTGCAATAATCCTCCCTAATGAACCTTTCTGCGGAGCACCCTTAATCGGGCCCTCTCCCGAATCATTCCTCTAAAAAAGCCTTGCATAAAAACCAAAGTCCCGTCGATTTCTTTTCTTCTTCAAAAGCACTGTTCCTCATGCGTCAGGTGCCACCCCGACATGATCTGCGTCTCCCGGCAGGTGCCACCCCGCCACACAGATTGATTCCCAAGGGACAGGAGCCACCCCGTCCGCAAGTGCTTCTTCAGAAGAAAATACTCTTTCCGGAGAAATGATTTTCATAACGGCTTCATCATACCCCATGGATGGGTCAATGTCACCCGTTTGGAAGAAGATTTTTTGTACAAATTCTTTTACTTTCTTCATGGCCGGCATGGTCGCTTTCACACAGTTCGTGACAAATCTTTCACTTAGGTCGTGACAAATCTTTCACGCAGAGAGGGGCAAAATGGGCAATACTGAATGTAGACATTAAAGTGAATCATCGCAAACCAAGGAGGTCAACTATGAAGAAGACATTACGGACCCTTCTTGCCTTCACTCTGGCAGGAAGCATGCTCCTGCCGCTGTCCGCGTGCGGGAAGAGCAAAACCGGCAAGAATACCGATAAAGAAAAGAAAAAAGTCGTAAGTTCTGAAGATTCCGATCCGGAGGCGGATGAATCGGATGAAACGGACGAAGAGAAAAAAGCGCAAGAAGATCCGGCCAAGTCAGAAACGCAGGCAGACGACTCTTCCGGGAAGACGCAGGATGAGAATGTGTTTTACACTTCAAAAAGTGCCGAACTGAAACTGAAACCGATCCCGGGCGTAGAGTTCGATTACACGATCTTTTCCAACACTTCGATTGCCGGCGACCGGATCCTTGTTAGAATTCTGGCAACTCTGAAAGACCCTTCGATGGGGGAGAAGTTATTAAAGAATGACTATCAGGACATGGGGGACAATCTGTACACCAGTCTGCAGCTCTTCGACTTAAACGGGAAAAATATCGGTTCTGTCCCCATGGATGAAAACTGCGATTTCGAGAATGCGTTCGCGCTGGATAATGGTGAGATCCTGGTCGTCACGAGCAAGTTCAACGATGGCGAATGCCGGACTTCTCCTTCTGTGTTCGTCATCTCCCCCTCCGGAGAGAAACTGAGAGAACTGAATTTCGACGTCGAGGCCAACCTCTACGGTTCGCATGTCTATCCGATGAAAGACGGCAAGATCTTTGTTGCGACTGAGGAACACCTCTTCCTTTTCGACTCCGAAGGGAACCTGATCAAAGAGAACCAGGAACAAAGCCTCGGCCCCTTCATGAATTACTCCGAAGGTAAATGGTATGTCGCCCGTATCGCGATTCCCCATACCGATATCGCAGCCTATCAGGAAGTGGATGTGAATACCGGAGAACTCCTGGATACCTATAAGTCAGAATTAAGTAACAGTATCGATTTTGCCAATAATACAGACTGCTTCGTCTTCACCGAAGACGGCATCCAGCAGTTCCTTATCTCACAGGATACGTTTGCGACCATTCTTTCCCCGGAAAACACCGATCTGGAATTTACAGATCTGAGAAACTGTCAGATCTTACCCGACGGTTCCATGATCGTTCTGAATTCCGAGCCGAATACGGATGTCATGACAGATAAAACCGACTACCTCAGAAATGAAGCCAACAGAATGTCGGTCGCTATCCTTACCCGTGTGGAAGAATCGTAACAGTTGTTTTATTTGCGACGATAACGGTTATCTAAGAACCTGATTTCCGCTGCAATGAACGAAAGTCAATTGCAGCGGAAATTACTTATAATCCTCTACATCGAACTTTCTGTCTTTGAAGTAGAAGTCGCGGTCGGCTTCGGTGATCTCACGGACGACGTGGCAGGGATTTCCCACCGCGAGCATATTGTCTGGGATGTCTTTCGTGACGACGGATCCCGCGCCGATGACGACGTTGTTTCCGATGGTCACGCCCGGCAGGACGCAGACATTGCCGCCGATCCAGACGTTATCGCCGATGGTGATGTCGATGCCGTACTCATAGCCGGAGTTGCGGGTCTCCGGATGGAGCGGGTGCCCGGCCGTGCAGAGCATGACGTTCGGGCCGGCCATGAAGTTGTCGCCGACTTTGACCTTACCGACGTCGAGCACGATGAAATTGTAGTTGGCGAAGAAGTTCGTGCCGACCTCGATGTTGTAGCCGTAGTCGCAGAAGAAAGGCGACTCGATGCAGAGGAATCCTTCCTTCGTTTTCCCCAGGATCTCGCGGAGAAGTTTCTCGCGTGCTTCCGGCTGGTCCGGCGGGAGCTGGTTATATTTAAAGACTTTCGTCTTATTCGCCATTCGCTCCTCCGACAGGCCGTCGAGCCAGGACCGGTATGGGAGATTGGCGAGCATTCTTTCTTTATGGTTCATACGTTTTTCCTCCTTCTGGGGACGCGGCGCGGCGTGCTTCCGTTAAGGCGCGCAGCGGTGACGACTGCAGTTATATTTATGATACCACAGCCGCGGGGCGGCGTGCACGAAGCGGCGCGATCCCGGGGCATTCGCGGTGGTCTTCTTCTTCCCTTCCCTATTTTTGTCAATTCGCACAACACCATTTCTGTGGCATTGACATACCTGTGGTGGTATCTTATAGGTGTCAAAAATTGGTCCACGGCCAGGGGGGGGACCGGGAACAGGATTCCGGCAGAGCGCCTGCCGTGAAAGTGATTCTGACGGGGCACCGCGAG